>Ga0115011_10002227_pt1 | contig 13588 bp, 15 predicted proteins | sample TroAtlMetagenome_2_FD_88705 | JGI IMG/M metagenome (GOLD analysis project Ga0115011, IMG submission 88705) | Marine eukaryotic phytoplankton communities from Atlantic Ocean - Tropical Atlantic ANT8 Metagenome | ecosystem: Environmental > Aquatic > Marine > Oceanic | place: Tropical Atlantic... | reverse complement strand
TTTTCATTCACAATACCTATAGGTTCATCATTTAATGAGGTAAAAGCATCTCTCTTCGATGAATGATTTTTCCTAGTTCGTGTTCCTCGCCAAAGAGCCACACCTACATCATCTGTAGTTTCATGCATGGCAATACAGACTTCACCTAAATCACTCATAGCGGCCTTGGCAGAACCTTCTAGATTCAAATGAGCATCACTTGAAGGCCTATCGGGACTTCTCTGAGATCCTGTAAAAACAACAGGATTTGATAGTTCAGGTAATTGAAATGAGAGTGCGGCTGCTGAATATCCCATAGTATCAGTTCCATGACCCACAATAATTCCGTGATTTTTCTTAGAATGTATTTCCTCTACTTTTACAGCCATTTCTTCCCAATGTTTGGGTTCCATATCTTCTGAAGCTAAAGATAGTAAAGGTTCAGCTTCAATATTTGCAATTTCTTTCAATGAACTAACTGAGTTTACAAGTTGTTCAGCAGTAATTGCGGGACTTACAGCTCCAGTTTTGTAATCCACAAAAGATGCAATTGTTCCTCCTGTTCCAAGTATAGTAATGTCTTTCAAATTCTTATTTTTCTCATTCTTCAGTTCTTTTTTTGGTATTTCTTTCGCTTTCTCAATTATAATCATTTCTGCATTTTCAGTAGAAACGCCAATATTGTATCCATTATCTAATTTTAATACAATAATATGTTCTCCAGAAAAATTATTTCTGGGCATAATAATTCCTTCTAACGTGTGGTCATTATTTGTAATTTTTACTTTATCGTAAATGTTTGCGCCATTGTCACTAATAAATTTCTCGGCCAACTTAGGCATATTCCTTCATTGAGGCGAGGTTTATTACTATCATCCCCATGCGCTAAGTGTGGGTTTCCGAGACAGATTGCAGAATTTGAAGGATTCAGTAGGACAATGGGCTGATAACGCAGGTGGTAGTTCTTTAGATAGGAAAATAGAAAAAAACCTCACCGAAATGTCTTCAGGTACAGAGATTCAGAGAACTGCTGCAATCAAAGCTTTAGTTATCCAAGCCCAAACAGATGATAAATGGCTTGATCCAATTATAGATTCTTTTCTTCGTGTTTTGCCTGATCAAATGCAATCTCCACAAGAAGCATTGATTGATGGTTTAATGGAACTAAGAAAAGTCAAACCAAAAAGGGCAAAAGAAATTTTTGAAGGTATGCAATCAGCATTAGACAGTCCTTACCCTACAGTTCGTTCTAGAGTTGTAGATATTTGGACTACCTTTTCACTAAAATCTAAGGCTACGAATAGCGACACTATAGCCGATTTATTTGAGATGCTAAGTGATGATGACAAAGATGTTAGATATCAAACACAAGAGTCATTGTCAAAGATTATGAACACAATCCCTAAGGCTGCACTTCCAGCCTTGAAACAAGCTCTTCGTGATGATGATTGGAGAGTAGTTTACCATTCTATAGTACTTTTAACAGAATTTGCCAAAAAATATCCAAAACCATCAGTAGCTTTGGCTCCAGAAGTAGTTTCAGCTTTTAATTCAGGTGAAAAATTAAAGGAAAGGGCTGCAGATTGTTTAGGGATGTTAGGATTAGCAGATCCACATTCAGTTAAGGGAGCAGTTCCAGGATTGATTAAAGGAATCGAAAGTAAATCTTCTGAATTACGTAAAGCCTCCGCTAAGGCAGTGGGTCGAATAGGTAGTAAAGATGCAATGGTAGTTTTCCATGCAGTCCCTAAATTAGCTAAAGTATTGAAGAATGATGATTGGTATGTACATACCGAAGTTGTCAAAGCTTTAGGCTATATTGGTTCAAATAAACCTACCTTGGTCAAACCTCACTTACCAATTATTAAGAATAGAACAACTACAGGTGCAGATAGAAATATTTGTCAAGCGGCCGAATGGGCTTACAAGAAAGCTGGCGGAAAATAGATGCCTGGCCAAGGTCGTCAAGGCCGCAGTGATGCATTTCAAAGAAAAGCTCGGCGTGAAGGATACAGGGCCCGATCAACGTACAAATTGAAAGATATCCAAAAAAGAAGTAAGATTTTCAAAAGCGGAGACTCTGTTCTAGATTTAGGTGCAGCGCCAGGAGGTTGGTCACAAGTTGCACTGGAATTTATTGGGGAAGAAGGGAAATTAGTAGGAGTAGATTTACAGCACATATTGCCACTGGAAGGGGCAAATTTTATTCAAGGAGATTTAAGAGAATCAGAAATACGTGAAGAATTGCAGGAATTAATGCCTAAAGCAGATGTAGTAATCTCAGATATGAGCCCTAATTTATCTGGAAATTATTCAGTAGATCAGGCACGTTCGGTTGAATTGTCATCTCTTGCATTGGAAATAGCTGCGGAAAGGCGAGCTTCAGTCTTTGTAGTTAAAGTATTTGAGGGTGCAGATTTTCAAGAATATCGAAAAGCAGTAATTGATGAATTTGGTTCTGTAAGAACATTATCTCCTGAAGCTTCACGTAAACAATCTAGTGAAGTATATTTGATAGCTAAACGGAAACGTAGATGAAGTTAGGGATACTATTCTCAGGAGGTAAGGATTCATACCTTGCTATGCAAATGGCTGCAGATAATAATGAAATATCATGTTTACTTACAATGAATTCACATAATCAAGATAGTTGGATGTTTCACACTCCAGCAATCACGTGGACAAAGTTACAGGCTGAATCTTTAGACATTCCTCAAATTATTCAGGAAACAGAAGGGATTCAAGATAAGGAATTAGATGATTTATTTGAATTAATTATAAATGCAAAAAAAGAATATTCAATTCAAGGAATAGTTACAGGAGCACTAGCCTCAACATATCAATCTACAAGAATACAAAAGATTTGTAATAAATTGGATTTATGGTGTTTTAATCCTCTTTGGCAGTTATCCCAAGAAAGACTTTTGGAGAAACTTCAAGCATATCAAATATCTTCTATTATTACAGGAGTTGCGGCCGAACCTTTTGATTCTTCTTGGTTAGGAAAAGAGCTTGATTCTTCTACAATTAATGAATTATTATTATATTCAAAAAAGTATAGAATTAATCCAGCTGGGGAAGGAGGAGAATTTGAATCTTTAGTAATTAATGCACCAATGTTTTCAAAAAAATTAAAGATACTTTCTTCAAAAATCCATTTTTCTAATTTTTCAGGACGTTTAGAAATAAAGGAGGCCAAATTAGAATGAAAATTTTGTTAATCTCTACTTGTAAAGAGAAATTAAGTGAATATGAGTTTGTAAATCCAATAATTGAAATAATTAAATCTTTTGAGTATGATATAATAAATTATAGAAACTTAGACGCCATTAATTTTCAAATATATGATAAGATAATAATTTGTGGAACCTCTTTACAAGATAATGATTATTTGAATTATTTAGATGATTTTAAGAAATTGAAAAGTCATGATAAATATATTTTAGGAATATGTTCCGGTTTTCAAATAATATGCAGTATGTTTGACGAGCAAATTGTAGATCAAGAGGAAATAGGTATGATAAATGTTCAAACAAAGATTCATAATTCTTTAATTGATGGAGACTTTCAGGCATATAATATGCACAATTTTTCGATAGATGCAGTAAATTCTTTCAATATTTTAGCTAAAAGTAAAAAAACAATACAGATGATTTCTCATAAGACATTGAATATTTTTGGTGTTTCATTTCATCCCGAAGTTAGGAATGAGCAAATAGTAACTAATTTTTTACTAATTTAAAGTTCTTTAGCGCCTTTTACTACTTTACTTGCACTTAGATTCGTAAATCCAACTACACTTGCAATATCTTCTGTTGAGGCATTCTTTAAATCATCTACAGTGTGGAAGCCAGCGTCATATAAATTTTCAGCTTTTACAGCTCCAAGTCCCTTAATCTTTGCAACCGAAGCAACGAATTGACTTTTTCCACCACCAGGTCCACTAGCTTCTTTGACTTGAGGGAATTTTCCTCCCTGTATATTTCTCCATTCTTTTATTATTTCTGAGACTGATTCTAAGCTACTAATATTAGAATTAAACCAACCATCTCTTGCATGTAAGGATTGTCTTGCTAAATCAAGTTCGTCCTCCATTTCTTGAGTTATTGATAATAATCTTTCATATTTTTCAGTTTGATCTTCTATAATTCCTTGCATTTCTTTAATCTTAGGTTCATATTCAGCAGCAATTTTACTTTGTCTTTGCCTTTGAATCTCAATATCGCGAAGTTTTGTATCTCTTTCAGTTAATAATTCTTGTAAAGATGCAATCATAGTTTGTCTTGTTTCAATATCAGATTCTAGATAATTAATTCTATCCAAAGATGCATTGAAATCCTTTTCTTGCTGCTCATAAGCATCCCATAACTTCTCTAGTCTTTGTTGTTCTTGACCTAGGCTGTTTTCAAGCTGTGCAATTTGTTCCTCTAAATCAGCGCTCATACTAACACTCCATGTTTCAGACCACGCTACCTGTTATATAATCTCCTCTGTCGATTAGATATTGTGGAACCAATAGTAGGTTGTGGTCATTTAAAGACAAATAATTTGGAAGAAATATTATCTTTTGTAACTCCAGATTTAGCTTTAGTTAACTCAAAAAGTGTTTGTGGTATTGAGCATTTGCTCCAAGCAGCCAATTTGTCTTTGATTGCACATGAAAATAGTTATAATCTTTCTAATGACAAATCCACAGAAGTGTTACTTTATCTAACCGCTCAACGTCAAATTTCTAAAGCATTGAAATTTGCAGGAATAAATGAAGAGAGTAAATCGATTGGTTGGGTGTCTTTTGGTAATATCTCTTCAGATTTCTTGGATATTGTAGAAAAAGATGATACTGTGATTTCAGTAACTAATTTTGATTTCACAAAACTTGCAAATGATATCAATGTTAGTCTTGATGAAAAGTTGAAACAAAAAATAATAATGACAAGAACGGCAACATTACCAGTTCAACCACGTTAAGAATTATTTCTTTGCACAGTTAGATAATTTTTTATGCATAGTATCACTGTATATTCATGTCACGTACTGACTTAATAGAAAAATTAAACGGAGGACTTGGTTGGGAATTGCGCGCTGCGGCCCTTTATTCACATTACTCAGCCTATGTTAAGGGAATTCACAGGCTTCATCTAAAACCATTTTTTGATGAAGAAGCTACAGAATCTCATACTCACGCAGAGATGGTTAGAACTGCAATTGTTAAGCTTGGAGGAACAGCAGTTACCGATAGAGATAATACAAAAATAGTTCATACTACAGATTACAAAGTAATGCTTGAGGAAGCTCTAAAAACAGAGCAGAAAGCAGCTGAAGGTTATGAACAAGTACTTGCTTTGATTAAAGACGACGAAGAAATGTATGATTCAATAGAGCAAATATATTTCCAAGAACTTCGTTCAGTTGAAGAAGTTACACAGCTATTGTAGTTATTGATCAATAATATTTTCTTTAATTGCCCATCCAGCGACACAGCCGATTAGTGATCCTACTATTCCAAAGAACATAAAGTCAATATCGTTGGTAATCATGTTTCCTAGAGAAACTCCTGGATTTACATCCCCAAATGCGGTACTTGAAACAATGAAAAGGGTAGCTCCAATTGAAGCAGGATCTTGTGATGTAAGTAAAGAAGTTACAAAGAATGTAGTTCCAACTAGGGCAGCTAACAGTAATGCTGAATCGCCATCAAGTACAGAATTACTTGTTCCAGGATTAATCAAATCGAACAAATAAAACCCAAGACAAGCACCAATTATTTGCCCTCCAATATAGGCAATCATAGTGTCTCTATCCATTTTATCGGAAAGAAAAGTAGGTATGGTAATTACAGGATTAAGATGACATCCCGATACTGGCCCTAAGACATGAACCAGAACAAAAAGAGTAAGTGTAAGAGTAATTAGGCCTATGAGAATATTTAGTGTTCCAGTTTCTCCATCTACAACTCCAACATTGTTAGTTAATGCGGAAACTCCAAAAAAAACTAAGAAAAAAGTTCCCATTATTTCAGCGCTGACAGCTTTCCAGTTTGTGTTTTCAAACATGTAATCTCATAACTTCATTGGGTCTTGCTTTTAATACCTACTTGTGACTATGAAAATATGATTCAGATTGCTAGCCCACAGATAGGTAAAGAAGAGAGGGAGGCTGTTGACAGAGTTTTACGTTCAGGAATAATTGCACAGGGGCCAGAAGTAGCTAAATTTGAAGAAGAATTTGCAAAAGTATGTGGTGTGAAATATGCAGTTGCAGCATGTAATGGAACTACTGCAGGTCATTTGGTTATGTTGGCTAGTGGTATTGGCCCTGGCGATGAAGTAATTACAACACCTTTCACTTTTTTTGCTACAGCTTCAGTTGTAATGATGGCTGGAGCTAAGCCAGTGTTTGTAGATGTTGAAGAGGATGGTTTTTGTCTTGATCCTAAAAAAATCGAATCAGCAATTACAGATAAAACTAAAGCAATTCATCCCGTTCATCTTTACGGCGAATTAGCAGATATGCCTTCCTTTCAGGAAATTGCAGAAAAGCATAATTTGCTTCTAATTGAAGATTCAGCTCAGGCACATTGTGCAAATTCTTGGAATGGAAATGCAGGAAGTTTTGGAAAAGCAGGTTGGTTTAGTTTTTATCCAACCAAAAATATGACTACCTCAGAGGGAGGAATCATAACTACGAATGATGAAGAGTTTGCAAATAAATGTAAAATAATTCGAGCACATGGCATGTCTGCACAGTATCAACATACTGAATTTGGGTACAATTATCGTATGACAGACATATCTGCAGCAATTGGACGTGAGCAGCTTAAAAAATTGCCAAATTTTAATGCTAGACGTAGAGAAATAGCTGAGAGGTATAATTCAGAGCTATCTGAAATAGTAATAACTCCAAAAAATAGACGAGGTCATGTATTTCATCAATATACTATACGTTGCAATAAAAGAGATGAATTGAAAGATTTTTTACTCAAAAGAAAAATTAATACTGGAATTTATTACCCTACATTACTATACAATTATCCCTCTATGGCAGATTTTCAGTCAAGTTGTCCAAATGCAGAAATTTTGATTAAAGAAGTTCTAAGTTTGCCAGTACATCCAGCACTTTCAGATTCTGATGTTTTTGAAGTAATATCTTCAATAAAAGCTTTTTTTGAATAATTTTTCTTAAAAATAGTTTAAAACCAGATACTTCATAGTTGTTTTTGGGCATAACTTTATACATTTTCTCCAAATAAGTTAAAATGAGGCACTATTTTGTCAAATTCATTTCCAAGATTAGGTAAGCCAGCTCCATTGTTCGAGGGTGATGTCGTCAAATTTGATTCACGTAAAAAACAAATATTTTTTGATACTATTTCACTAAATAAGATTATAGAAGAAAAAAAGTGGTCAGTTATTTTTTTCTATCCGAGAGATTTTTCAAGTTTATGCCCTACTGAGATTCATTCATTTAATCGAAGAATTAAGGATTTTGAGAAAGCAAATTGCGTATTAATTGGGTGTTCTACAGATTCAAAAAATTCACATAAAGCTTGGATGGAAAAACCGCGTACAAAAGGTGGAATTGACAAATTATCTTATCCCTTGATGGCAGATCCTTCTCTAAGAATTTCAACTTCTTATGGAGTCCTTCAAAGAGATTTAGGTCAAGCATTAAGGGGCACATTCATAATAAATGACGAAGGAATTTTATTATCTATGGCAGTAAATCCCGCTTGGATTGGACGAAGTGTTGATGAAACAGTACGTACACTGCAAGCACTTCAATCAGGAAAGGCTTGTCCTGCAGGTTGGAGACCTGGCCGAAAAACGCTATAATTGTTGATAATTATAGTGTATTTGTGAGTTATACTTAAAAGCCCTTTTCCATCTATACAAAGAATATTATTATGCCAGAAAAATCAGATGACTATAATGCAGACCAGATTCAGGTATTAGAAGGCCTGGAAGCAGTACGTAAAAGACCTTCAATGTACATAGGTTCAACTAGTGAAGCAGGGCTACACCATTTAGTTTACGAGGTAGTAGATAATTCAGTTGATGAAGCAATGAATGGTCATTGTGATTCTATTGATGTTGTATTACACACAGATGGTTCATGTTCAGTTACAGATAACGGGCGCGGAATTCCTATAGATCCTCACCCAGTTTACAAAGTTCCGGCTGTTGAAATAGTCATGACCAAACTCCATGCAGGTGGTAAGTTTGATAGTGATACTTACAAAGTTTCAGGAGGTCTTCACGGAGTAGGGGTTTCTGTCGTGAATGCACTTTCAACTAAGGCTTCAGTTGAGATTCATAGAGGTGGTGGAGTTTATACTCAAACGTACAAAAGAGGAGATTTAGATACTGATTTGAAAAGACTAGGTGACAGTGATAAGCATGGAACTTGTGTTCGTTTTACACCAGATGATACTATATTTGAAACAGTTGATTTTGATTACCAAATATTACGCTATAGGCTTAGAGAATTAGCTTATCTTAACGCAGGAATTACAATAAATCTTAGAGAAGAGTTAGAAGATGGTAAGTCAGATAAATTTTTCTATGAAGGAGGCATTTCAGAATACGTTAAATTCTTGAACAAAGGTAAGACTTCCTTAATGTCAAATCCAATGTTTGTTACAGGAGAAAAAGATCAAATACAAGTAGAAGCAGCACTTCAGTGGACTACTGCATTTAGAGAAAATATACATACTTTCACAAATAATATCGCAACCCGTGAAGGTGGAACGCATTTATCAGGATTAAAAACATCATTAACGCGTACAATTAACAGCGTTGCTCGAAAACGAAAACAATTGAAAGAGAAAGATTCAGCATTAGAAGGAAATGATGTAAGAGAAGGGCTTACTGCAATTTTATCTATTAAAGTTCCAGATCCTCAATTTGAGGGTCAAACAAAAACAAAATTAGGTAATTCAGAAGTTAAAGGGATTGTAGACAAAATTATGACTGAAGCACTGTCTAATTATTTTGCTGAGAATCCATCAGACACACAAATTATTATTTCTAAATGTATACAAGCATTTCAAGCACGTGAGGCTGCAAAAAAAGCAAGAGATTTGACTAGACGTAAAGGAATTTTAGAGGGAGGGGGCCTGCCAGGAAAACTAGCAGATTGTCAAAGTAAAGATCCTTCTGTATCTGAGCTTTTCATTGTAGAGGGAGATTCAGCAGGTGGAACTGCTAAGCAAGGTAGAGATAGAGCTACACAAGCAATTCTTCCATTACGTGGTAAAATATTAAATGTTGAAAAATCACGTATTGATAAAATATTAGCTAATAATGAGGTTATGGCTTTAATCACAGCAATGGGATGTAGTATAACTGGTGTTGAAGAGGAAGATGAGTTTGAGCTTGAAAAAGCTAGATATCATAAGCTAATAATCATGACTGATGCTGATGTAGATGGAGCCCATATTCGCACTTTATTATTGACTTTCTTGTATAGGCATATGAAGGGATTAATTGATGCCGGATATGTTTATGTTGCTCAGCCACCTTTATACAAAGTAAGTAAGGGCAAAAAAATGTCATATGCTTATGATGACGTACAGCTAGAAAGATTATTATCTGAATATGGTTCAGGTTCTTCAGTACAGAGATATAAAGGACTTGGAGAAATGAATGCTATTCAATTATGGGATACAACAATGGACCCTACAAAAAGAACACTATTACAAGTTGAAATTGAAGATGCTGAATTAGCAGATAAGGCATTTGTTGAGCTTATGGGAGATGATGTTCAACCAAGAAGAGAATTCATTGAAGCAAATGCTACAGCAGTAGCTAACTTAGATGTTTAGTTCTTCCATAACTTTTGGAAAAGCTTCAGCAAACTTTTCTACTTCAGGAGTGGGTATCGAGAATGAAACTCGTATGAATTTTTCCCCAAATCTTGTAGAAACATAATTTCCAGCTCTTACAAATATGTCATTTTCATATAGTAATTTATCCTGAACAGCTTGTGGATCGGCTTTATGTTTTGATATATCTATAACCATCATGCTTGCTGCAGAGGGATAGACTGGTAGCGATGCACCTTCAACTTTGTCCACTGCATTCTTTATTATTTTTTGATTTTTTCTTGCAGTTTGTAATAATCCAGGTAACCAATCTTTTTTAGTTTCAAGTGCAGCAATTGAAGCTCTTTGACCAATTACATTTATTCCTAAGTCAGATACCATTGTGCCCCTAACCTCTGAAATAAAATCTTTTGGACCTACAAGAGAACCAACTCTTAATCCGGCAAGTCCACAATTTTTCGAAACTGAGTAGCCAGTAATTGTTTTTTCAGGCAGAATATCTGCCGCTAGAACATGATTAGGTGCAAAATCTCGATATGTAATGTCATCTATAATCCAAAAATCATGATCTTCAGCTAAATCACATATGGCTTTTTTTTCTTCTTTTGGATAAGTACTACCTAATGGATTAATTGGATCAATTAAAAATATTGATTTAGTATTTGGATTAATAGCTTCTTTAATATCTTCTATTTCAAATCTATAATCTCCATGATAAATGGGTATATCGGTGCATTTGGCACCCCCTAATTTGGCAAATTTATGAACAACAAAATAAGAAGGATCTGAGGTTATCATCTCACTTCCTTTAGGCTGAATATGTCTCATTAAACAATAAAGTGCTTCAGTACCTCCATTGGTAATATGTAAATCCTGTTCTGGTAAATTTAAATCTTCTAAAATCAAATTTCTTAATTCAGGTAAACCTGAAGCTAGTGGATATTTCGTATATTCTCTTTCATTAGCAGCTTTTGTTATAGCTTCTTGAATTGCACCATGTGTAGGTAAATGGTTAGTATTTTGGGACATCCAAATAACATTTTTGTTATTGTGTGCGTAATCAAAATCATTACTCATATTTTATTATCTAGCCTAAAGGTATTAAGTTTGGGTTCCTTCAGCACTAAGTGAAAAATGACAAATCAAACATTTAACCGATTAATAAACAATCAAATATTTACTAAATTAACTTGGCTAAGATTTATAGGTTTTGAATTTTGGATGGTTGGTTTTACACCTTTTTTTATTGGATATGTAGTTTCTTCTAGAGAATTATATAGTTTTGATTTGCTTTATGGATTCGTGATTATAGCCCTGCTAACATCGTCAACATTTGTACTAAATCATATTTGTGATATTGATTTAGACAAGAAAAATCCTAGAAAAGAATTTAGTTTACTTGTCCGTGGTACTATTGATTTAAAAACGTCATGGATATTATTCTGGGCACTACAATTATTATGTATCATTTTATCTTTTAATTTCAATTTAGAATTTCTTTATTGTATTTTAGGATTAACATTTATTTCTTTTGTATATAATGTAGAACCATTTAGATTTAAATCAAAACCAGGTTTAGATTTATTGAGTAATGGAATTAGTTTAGGTTTGCTAATTCCTTTAGCGGGTTGGTCTATTGATCAACCTCTCATTGAATTTCCAAAGTTATTCTTCTTATCAACATTTTGTTATCTTTTAGCGCTTTATTGCCCCACTATGGCCGTAGATGTAGAGTTTGATAGAAATTTTGGAGTAGAAACGTTCGCTACAAGATTTGGAGCGGAATTTACTATGAAATTGTCATGGTTTTTCACTATATGTGGAGTTATTTTGTTGCTAGTTTCAGGTTACTATGAGATTTTCCCTTGGAATTATGATTTATTCATTTGGACTGGTTGGCTTTTAATTTTAGAGATTATAGTTCATTATATTTATTTACCAATTTATTCACAACCAAGTTATAATACAGTTGCAAAAGGTTCTATAATATTAGCAACATTTGAAGCTACAGCAACATTAATATTTTTAGTTATTTTCTTGAATTAATTTTACTGATTAACAAATCCTAGAACTTTTTTACAGTTTGAGCATGAAACGGCAATTACTCTGCCAGCACTTCTTTGATTGCCTGCAGTTTCAGCAGTAAAATCAACTACTTGAAATCTATAGGTATTGCCATCAACTCCAATATCTTTGCTACAGGAAGGACATTTGGAGGGAGCATCAGGATCATCTTTTGAACTAAACATGTTTTACTAATGAGCATTGTTATTTAATATGTCTTTTGCTTTGTTAGACAAGATTTATGCCCTCTTTAATGTTAATCGGAACTGCCCACGTTATAGATTTGTCATCTCCTTTAGAAGGTTTTATCAGAGATTTTAACCCAGATTCAGTTGCATTAGAGTTAGATCGAGATCGTTGGGTTGCTTTACAATCTAGTAATTCGAAAAGGGAGGGTCCTCTTTTTCTTAGATTATTAGCTCGTTTTCAACAATATCTTGGAGAGTCATTTGGTAGTTCTCCAGGCAATGAAATGTTGGTTGCAGCTAATGTAGCAAGATCACTAGGGGGACAAGTACACTTAATTGATAAGCCCATTTTACCTACATTGAAAGGAGCATGGAGAAATATGCCTTGGAATGAGTTTTGGAAAATAATTAAAGATAGCTTTTTTTCATTAATTGGTCAAGGTAACTCTGATTTTTCACATAGTATGAACACAGGAGATTTTTCTAAAGAATTAGCTCAATTTTCTTTAGAATATCCCGTCATAAAATCTCATTTAATTGATAAAAGAGATACATATATGTCCCGAAATATAGTTAAATTGTTTAGAAAAAACAAGGATAGTAAAATAGTAGCGATAGTGGGTGAAGGTCATATTGATGGCATGGCCAGTAAGCTTTCTTCAATAAATCCCAAAGTAGTCAGATTAAGCGACTTGCTTTCTAGAAAAAGTAATACTGTATCATTTTCAATCAAGATTTAAAAATTATAGATTATTTCAAAACGATAATTCCAGTTCGTTTGAACTGGAGTGCCGCCATTAGTAAAATCAATTGTAATTTGATAATTTCCTAAATTCATTTCATTTCCATCATTAGAGAAAAGTTCATTCCAAGTTGCACCTTCACCACCGCAGGCCACATTTCCACTTCCATCTCCTATTTGTTTGTCGTCTGAGTCTAATATTGTAATGACATAATTTACTTCGCCACCAAAACCAACACAACCAATATCTGTAAATTCTATTTCTAATGAAGATACAAATATTTCTACATCTACATCATAGTTTATGCTATCTTCATTTCCATCAACTAATTCATTACCTTGCCCTTCATCTACATAGTCTTCAGGAACTACTTGCAATATTCTCGTTATTTCTCCAGTTTCTCCATCTTCATCTACAACAATTAAAGTAACATTATAATATCCTCCAGAGTTCCATGAATATTCAGTACTTGATTCATTAGTAGTAGCTTCATCTCCATTTCCAAAGTTCCATTTGTATTCTTTAATTGGAGCGCCTAAAGCTGACGAATCACTAGCATCTAGTGTCATATTGTCATTAGATCGTATTTTTTCACCTGAAGAAAATTCAAAACTAGCCACCGGACCTAATGATTTAACTTCAATATCTTTTGTAGTAGTAGTTTCTTGGCCTTCACCATCTTCCACAGTAAGTGATACTGTAAATGTTCCAGGAGTATTCCAGCTATATTCAGGGGACTTTAGTGAGGATGTTTTGTTATCTCCAAAATTCCAAAGAAAATCTAGAGCACC
>Ga0115011_10002225_pt1 | contig 13609 bp, 8 predicted proteins | sample TroAtlMetagenome_2_FD_88705 | JGI IMG/M metagenome (GOLD analysis project Ga0115011, IMG submission 88705) | Marine eukaryotic phytoplankton communities from Atlantic Ocean - Tropical Atlantic ANT8 Metagenome | ecosystem: Environmental > Aquatic > Marine > Oceanic | place: Tropical Atlantic... | reverse complement strand
TAGATTGGCCAAGTAATTTAAATAACTCTTTAAATCCTATTGATTTTATAGATGAGATAGCTTTTCAAACAGGAGATTCTATAAGAAATGTAGAAGACATTACCTCTGCTTTCAGTGAATATGAGCAAAATGGCTTACAATTTTATCAATCTATTGATTATGAGAAAGTAGAGAATGCACGTAGACTTTTATCTTCTGAATATACTTTTAACAGTAAGCTGGGCTTTATTTCATTGAATCAAGCTTTAAATTCTGATGAAGTATTGGCAGTTGCTTTTCAATACACACATAATGGAGTTACTTATCAAGTTGGGGAGTTTTCTAGTGATGTTACTGCACCTGATGTTTTAGTTTTAAAATTATTAAAGTCTACTATGACTGATGTTTCTCAACCTATTTGGAAGTTAATGATGAAAAATGTATATGGTTTAGGAGCTTATCAAGTTAATAGGGAAGATTTTGTATTAGATATTTTTTATGAAAATCCAGAATTAGGAACCCCAGTTAATTTTTTAACAGAGGGAGATATTGCAAATAATTTATTATTACAAGTGTTTAATTTAGATAAATTAAATTCCAATAATGACCCTGGTGCAGATGGTGTATTTGATTTTATAGAAGGAGTAACCATTCAATCTTCAAATGGACGAATTTATTTTCCTATGACAGAACCCTTTGGTTGTTTTTTAAGAGAAAAATTAGGAGGTAATTGTGATAATATTGATCCAAATAGTATAGCTAGTAAATATGCATTTGAGGCTTTATATGATTCAACTCAGTCAGCTGCACAGCAAATCCCTGATTTAAATAGATTTTTATTGAGAGGTCAATATAAATCCTCTGTTAGTTCAGAGATATCATTAAATGCTATGAATATACCACAAGGTTCTGTTAGAGTTACATCTGGAGGTACTCAATTAGAAGAGAATATTCACTATACAGTAGACTATACTATGGGAAGTGTCAAAATTATAGATCAAGGTATTCTTAATTCATCACAGCCGATTATGATATCATTAGAAAATAATTCATTATTTAATTTTCAATCTAAAAGATTTATGGGGGCTCATTTAGACTATAGATTTAATCAAGATTTTATTTTAGGAGCTAGCATTTTGAATTTAACTGAAAAACCATTAACACAAAAAATTAATATAGGAGATGAGCCTATTTCTAATACTATTTGGGGATTTAATGGTTCTTTTTCTACAGAATCTAGATTTTTAACAAAGATGATTGACAAAATACCTTTGATTGAAACAAAAGAAAAGTCTACTTTTTCAATAGTTGGAGAATTTGCGCATTTCATACCAGGTCATCCAAAATCAATAGATTTAAATTCTACAGGCACTTCCTATGTTGATGATTTTGAAAATAGTCAGTCTACTATAGATATTCGTTCAGCTGCTGCTTGGTTTTTATCTAGTACTCCAACAGGAAATGTTAATACTTCAGGATATTTTCCAGAAGCATTTTTGACTAATGATTTAGCATATGGATACAATAGAGCACAATTAGCTTGGTATGTTATTGACCCTTTATTTCAAAGAAATTCAGCTATTACGCCTTCACATATTCAACAGGATGAAAATCAACAAAATAATAATTATGTTCGAGAAGTTTTGATTACAGAAATATTTCCAAATAAGGATATTGTAAATGGACAGCCTTCTAGATTAAGAACATTTGACTTGGCTTTTTATCCTAAAGAAAGAGGTCCTTATAATTTTGATATTTTACCTTCAGCTTATTCATCAGGTATTAATGAGTCAGGTTTTTTAAATGACCCTGAAACTAGATGGGGAGGAATGATGAGAGAAATTGAAACAAATGATTTTGAAGCAGCGAATATTGAATTTATTGAGTTTTGGATGATGGACCCATTTATAGATGATCCTAATACTTTAGAAAATGAATCAATGCAAACAGGGGGTGATTTTTTCATTAACATCGGGAATATATCAGAAGATATTCTTAAAGATTCAAGAAAAAGTTTTGAAAATGGATTGCCAATTGATGGAGGAGAGTTAAATATTGATACAACAATTTGGGGAAAAGTTCCAACTATTCAATCTCTTGTTAATGCATTTGATAATGAGTCCGCATCTAGAGAAAATCAAGATGTGGGTTATGATGGCATGGACGATGAATTAGAAAGGTTTTTTATTCCACCTGGAAATAATTCTATGTCTTATGTAGATAGTGTAGGACTTATTTTTACACAAAATTCAAATGCATATATTCAGGCATTTGAAGATCCTGCGGCAGACAATTTTCGTTATTTTAGGGGTTCTGATTTTGATCAAAATGAAACAAGTATTTTAGATAGATATAAATTATATAATGGAGTAGAAGGAAATTCTCCTACTTCTGATCAATCTTCCGAAGACTTTCCTACTTCTGCCACAAACTTGCCAAATGTTGAAGATATTAATAATGACCAAACATTAAGTGAGGTAGAAAGTTATTATCAATATAAGGTCAGTCTTAGGCCAGAGGATTTAATTGTAGGTTCTAATTTTATAACTGATGAAATTGTAAATGTTGGCCCTGATAATAATGCTAGATGGTTACAATTTAAAATCCCAATATATGCCTATGAAGATAAAATTGGCACAATACAGGATTTTAAATCCATTCGATTTCTTAGATTTTTTTTTAATGGGTTTTCAGAAAAAATTATATGTCGTTTTGCTTCTTTAGAATTAGTTAGAGGTGAATGGAGGAGATATAATAGTTCTTTGATTGAAAATGAAGAAAATGCAATTGATTCGGATGCTGCTTTTGATATATCTGTAGTTAATATTGAAGAGAATGGCTCTAGGCTTCCTATTAATTATGTTTTGCCTCCTGGAATAGAGAGAGAAACTATTATTGGTGCCACTAGTTTACAACAACAAAATGAACAGTCTATGGTGTTAAAGGTTATTGATTTAGAAGATGGGGATGCTCGTGCTACATTTAAAAATGTAAATATGGATATGAGAAATTATCAGAGGATAAAAATGTTTATTCATGCTGAATCTATAGAGGAGGATCAAACACAGGATGGGGAAATGGTAGTTTTTATAAGAATGGGTAGTGACTATATAAATAATTATTATGAATACGAAATACCATTAAAGATTACTTCCTGGGGGGAGTCTGACCCAAACATGATATGGCCTTTAGAAAATGAGTTTGATATACCTTTTTCTCTTTTTCAGACAGTTAAACAGATGCGAAATGAATTAATTAATAATTCTCAAATTGAATGGTCTTATGCAGATTTATTTGAATATGAGGATGGGCAAAATAAAGTTTCTGTTAAGGGTAATCCAAATTTAGGAGATGTGAATTCAATTATGATAGGTGTTCGTAATAAACTTGATGATGGTGTTTCTAAAAGTGTAGAAATATGGGTTAATGAGTTGAGATTAACTGATTTTAATGAACAAGGTGGTTGGGCGTCTCGTATGCAGATGAAATTAAACTTAGCTGATTTAGGTAGTGTTGCATTTGCAGGTTCAGTAAGTACTGTAGGTTTTGGTAGCCTTGAAAAAAATGTTTCTGAAAGGAATATTGAGGAAACAAGGAGGTATAACGTAAGTAGTTCTTTTGAACTTGGTAAATTTTTTCCAGAAAAATCTAATGTAAGGATTCCTATGTATTTTTCAGTTTCAGAGGATGTTCAAAATCCTCAATATAATCCTTTAGATCCAGATATTTTATTGGATGCGGCTTTAGATGCTTTTGATACTAAATCAGAAAAAGATTCTATACAAAATATAGTTCAAGATTATACTAAAAGAAAGAGTATCAATTTTACTAATATTAGAAAAGAAAGGAAAGCAGGGTCTAATCAATCAAAAATTTATGATATTGAAAATTTAGCCCTTAGTTATTCTTATAATGAGACTTTTTTTAGAAATATAAATACTGAATACAGTTTCAGGAAAGAATATAATGGAGGAGTTAGCTATAATTTTAACAATAATCCAAAGAATATTAAGCCTTTTAGTAAAATTAAATTCCTTAGAAAAGGTAAGTATTTGAGAATGATAAGAGATTTTAATTTTTATTATTTGCCAAAACAAATCTCTTTTAGAACAGATATTTTTCGGAGTTATTTAGAAACTAAGCTTCGAAATAATTCTGATGTAGATTTTGATATAGAGCCTACGTTTAGTAAATATTTTTCAATGAATCGGGCATCTAATTTCAAATATGATTTAACTCGATCTTTAAAACTCAATTTTTCCTCTAATAGCCAGTCAATTATAGATGAGCCTAGTGGAAGAATAGACACTCAAGAAGAAGTAGATAGTATTTTAAATAATGTTTTTTCTTTTGGTAGACCTACTGAATATCGTCACAATTTTGATGTAAGATACACACTTCCAATCAATAAAATACCTATTTTTAGTTGGATTAATACTAATATTAATTATGATGCTAGTTACGATTGGAGAGCATCATCTTTATCTGCAGAAAGTTTTGGTAATACTATTCAAAACACCAATTCTATAAAAATAAATACACAAATTAGTTTATCATCGTTATATAATAAGGTTCCTTTGTTAAAAAAGTTATTATCTACTAATACTAATAAAAAACGACCAAGTAATAATAGAACTAAAGAAGATGATTCTAGTCAAAAAGAAAAAGATGAAAAGGAAAAAGATGAAAAGGAAAATAATTTAGAATTATTAAAGAGTTTAATAAGACCTATATTTGCGGTGAAAAATTTTTCTATTTCTTACACTGAAACAAATGGAACGTTTTTGCCTGGATTTTTGCCTCAAACAGGGATGTTAGGTATGGATAATTCTTTTTCTTCATCTCAGGCTCCGACATTAGGTTTTGTTTTAGGCAGCCAAGCTGATATTAGGGATTTGGCGGCATCAAGAGGATGGCTAACTACAGACCCTACTATGAGTAATCTTTTTTCTCGAACAAATACAGTAAACTTAAATTTACGATCCACTATAGAGCCATTGCCAAGATTTAAAATAATGTTGACTGCTTCTAGGAGATATGCATTAAATGAATCAGAGTATTTTAGAAATGAGCCAGATGAAAATGGTAATCCTAATTGGCAGAGTATAAGCCCTACTAGGACGGGTAATTTTAATATTTCATTTGTTGCTATTAAAACATCATTTATTAATGATGGGGTTGACAATTCTTCACAGTTGTTTAATAACTTTGTTAACTATAGATTTGATATTGCACAAAGATTGGGGGTGGAAGATGGATTATTCTCTAATTCCCAATCTTATCCAAATGGTTATGGTCCAAATTCTCAAGAAGTATTAATCCCTGCTTTTTTAGCGGCTTATTCTGGCACAAATCCTGATAAACAATCTCTGAATAACTTTCCATCTATTCCATTGCCAAATTGGAATATTAATTATGATGGTTTAATAAAAATAAAGTGGTTTAAAGAAAGGTTCAAAAATATATCTATGACACATAGTTATCGATCTACCTATTCGATAGGTTCATTTATAAGTAATTTGAATTTTGGCGAACCTGATTTTATTTTTGATTCAAATGGCAATTATTTACCAGAGTATCAAATAGATCAAGTTGCTATAACTGAGCAATTTGCGCCATTTTTAAAATTTGATATGACCATGAAAAATAGTGTTACAGCAAGAATTGAGTATAAGAAAGATAGGAGTATTAGTTTAAGTTTAGCTAATAGTCAAGTAACAGAAGTTAAAGGTAATGAATATGTAGCAGGATTAGGTTATAGAATTCAAGATATTAGATTATTGTTTAATGCCGGTTTTGATGACCAAAATATAAAAAGTGATTTAGATTTGAGGGCAGATTTTTCTTTAAGAAAAAATAAAACCATTATCCGAAAAATCGAAGAGCTTAGTAACCAACCAACTAGTGGTCAGATATTACTTACTTTAAAATTTTCAGCAGATTATGTGATAGGGAACAAGCTAAATATAAAACTATTTTATGATCAAGTTATTACTGATTATGTTGTATCTTCATCGTTCCCTACTTCAAATACTAATGTTGGCTTAAGTATTAGATATAATTTAAATTAAAATGAGAAATATAAAAATTGTTGATACAGTATCTCAGTACATAAAAATAAAATCAAAAATAGATAAAAGTATACAGAATGTTTTAAAAACAGGTATGTACATTAATGGTCCAGAAGTAAAAAAATTTGAGTTTGAATTAGCACAATTTTTAAATGTTAAAAATTGTATTTCTTGTGCGAATGGAACGGATGCATTGCAGATTGCTTTAATGAGTTTAGATTTGCAAAAAGGTGATGAAATTTTGATACCTACCTTTACATTTGTTTCTGTAGCTGAAGTAGTTGTTTTATTAGGCTTGAAGCCTGTGTTTATTGATGTTGATGAGTATACTTTTTTGCTTGATATTGATTCTATTGAAAACAAAATCACAAAAAAAACTAAAGTTATTATTCCCGTTCATTTATTTGGTCAATCTGAAAACATGGATAAGATTATGGAAATTAGTCGTACTTATAATTTATATGTCATAGAAGATAATGCGCAATCTTTAGGTGTGGAATTTGTAAATTATTCTAACAGAAAATCTTTTGCAGGCACTATAGGCCATATTGGAACGACCTCTTTTTATCCCTCCAAAAATTTAGGTTGTTTTGGAGATGGGGGTGCTATATTTACTAATAATCAAAAATTAGCTCAAAAAATCAGGTTAATTACTAATCATGGTCAATCTAAAAAGTATAAACACACTACTATAGGTTTAAATTCTAGATTAGATTCTATTCAAGCTGGTATTTTGAGGGTCAAATTAAAATATTTAAAACGATTTAATAATTTAAGATTAAAAAATGCTAAAAAATATAATAAATCTTTGAGAAATTTGGAGGATGTTATTTTACCTTCAATGGTTAGCCATTCAACACAGGTTTTTCATCAGTATACTATAAAAATTAAAAATTTTAAAAAACGAAAGGGGCTTAGAATTTTTCTTGCTGACAAAGGCATTCCCACAATGGTATATTATCCAATACCAATACACAAACAAAAGGCTTATAAAAAATTCACTTCAAATGATTTGCCAAAATCAGAAAGAATCTGTCGACAGGTACTTTCGTTACCAATGTGTCCAGAGACCTCTAATGATCAGATTGAGTTTATATCTCGTAATATCATAAAATTTTTTTATGAACAAAAATAGAAGAAAGATTATGCTTTTCGTGTATAACTTTAAACACAAAAAGTCAGTTGAATTTATATATAAATTGATAGAGCACAATTTTTTTATTGACGTTATTGTGGGTGCTAATTATATTAATATTAAAAGGCCACAAAAAGTAATTAGTTTTTCATCATTTTTTGATTGCAATGAACACCCGATGGATGTGGCAAATAAATTTAACATTCCATATTTTGAATTGAATCATAATAATGAAAAAATAGAAGATATTATTGATGAATATTCAATTGATTTAGGCGTCATTGCTGGGGCAAGGATTTTAAAAGATAAAATCATCAATCTTTTTGATCACGGTATAGTTAATTTTCATCCAGGAATTCTGCCTGAATGTAGAGGCCTGGATTCGATGTTTTGGTCTATATATAAAGATTATCCATTAGGTGTGACTTCTCATTTAATTAATAATAAAATTGATTGTGGAAAATTAATATTGAAAAAGAAAATTCAAATATTATCTAATGATAATTTATTTAGTATTAAAAAAAAAATATATAATTTACAATTAGATTTAATTAAGCTAACATTAGAAAAGTTAATATCTGATTTTGAATTAATAGATTTAGATGACTCTATAGTTTATAATTCCTATATGCCAGAATTATTACAAAAAGAAGTAATACAAAAATCAGAGAATTATATAAAAAAATTTTCATGTAAAAATGAATAAAAAAATAAATTTTGGTGTTATTGGCATCGGACATATTGGAAAAAGGCATTTGTCATGTATAGATAGTAATGAATTATGTCAATTAATTGCTATTTGTGATAAATTACCTTTTGATGAACTAGAGGGTTTAATAATTGAAGAACATAGGGACATCTTTCATACTTCAATTGACTCATTATTATGTAATGAAGGCATTGATGTGGTTAGCATTTGTACTCCAAATTTTTTACATGCACCAATGGCATTAAAATGTTTGAATAGTAGAAAACATGTTATTATTGAAAAACCTATGGCTTTAAGTACGATAGATGCGGAATCTATTATGAAAAAATCTAAAGAAGTTGGAAGGCATGTTTTTTGTGTTATGCAAAATCGATTTTCCCCAACTATTTCATGGTTAAAAGATATTATTGATAAGGATGTTTTAGGTAAAATAAACTTTGTTCAAGTAAATTGTTTTTGGAATAGAAACTTGTCTTATTATAAATCTAGTGATTGGCATGGAAGACATAATTTAGATGGGGGAGCATTGTATACTCAGTTTTCACATTTTATTGATATTATTTATTGGTTATTTGGTAATTTTTCGAATATAGAATCAAATTTTTTCAAATTTAATAACAATTCAATTTTAGAATGTGAGGATTCTGGGTTAATTAGATTTAATTTACAAAAAGATATTTTTGGGTCATTAATGTATTCAACTTCTATATACAGGAAAAATTTTGAAAGTAGTATAATTATTTCAGGTAATGAAGGCACAGTCAAAATAGGTGGTCAGTATATGGATAAACTAGAATATTGTGATATAAATAATTATAAAAAACCAAATTTTGATTTAGATTTGCAGTGTAATGATTATGGGTCCTATAAAGGTTCAGCTGCAAATCATGCTAAAATTTATGAAAGTGTAGTAGAGGCCCTTTCTTTTAATAAAGAGTTTTTTATAGGTGTTGAAGAAGGTAGAAATGTGGTAAATATTATAGAACAGATATATAAAAAAAGAAAAATTAATAATAATGAACGTACCTAGTAATTTAAAATATACAAAAGATCATGAGTGGGTTTTAATTAATGGCGATGAATTGGTTTGTGGTATAACTGAATTTGCCCAAAGAGAATTAGGAGATATTGTATATGTTGATATTGATACAGAGGGTCAAAATATTGAAAAAGAAAATATTTTTGGAACAATAGAAGCTGTAAAAACAGTTTCAGATTTATTTATGCCTATTTCGGGCACTGTTTTTGAAAAAAATAATAAGCTAGAAGATAATCCTCAGCTTATAAATGAAAGTCCATATGAAGAAGGATGGATTATAAAAATTAAAGATGCAAATTCGGATCAGTTAAATGATTTATTATCAGCTGAGGAATATAAAAAAGAAATAGGTCTTTAATTCTTTTTTGTTAAGCTAAAAGCTTTTCATTAAATTTGATATATATGAAGCAAAAGAAAAATTCAAAATATGATTTAGAAAATAAAAGAGGTTCCTTTTTCCTGACGGGTTTATGGGTCACTTTTTCACTTCTTATATCTGCTTTTGTTTTTTCTGGAAAAACGGAAGTAGGAAATGCTGATTGGGAATCGGATTTAATAGAATTTGATATGGAAGAAATAGAGATAGAAGAAGAAATAAAACAGGTTACTCCTCCCCCTCCCCCTCCCCCTGAAATAGAAGTTGTCGATGATGAAATTGAAATTGAAGAAGAAATAGAATGGGATGATGTGGAGTTAGAAGAGGATGAGGAAATTGAAATAGAAGAAGAAGAAGAAGAAGAAGATATAGTAGATATTGCTATTGTTGAATCTATTCCCATATTTCCAGGATGTAAAAAAAGTTCAGCTTCGGATTATAATACAAGGAGGCAAGAAGATTTGCAGTGCTTTAATTCAGGTATTATGAATCACATTAAGGATGAATTTAAATATCCAGAAATTGCTAAAGAAATGGGTATTAGCGAAAAAATTTATGTTCAATTTGTTATTGATAAAACAGGGATTATAAAGGATGCGAAAGTAGTTAGGGGGGAAAATAAATATCTAAAAGAAGAGGCTTTAAGGTTAGTTAATGGTCTTCCTAAAATGACTCCAGCTAGTCAAAGAAATAAACCAGTAGGAGTTCCTTATACTATTCCTATTCATTTTAAGCTTCAATAAAAATGAAAAAAATAGGGATTATTGGTAGAGGTTTTGTGGGTTCTGCTGTAGAATTTGGTTTTTCTGCTCAATGTGGTTGCGCTGCTCAGTTAAAATCGTATGATATTGACCCTAAAAGAAAGAAAGATTCTTTACAAGAAACAGTAAATGAATCTGATTTTATATTTTTATCTGTACCTACCCCTTCAAATGCTAATGGGATCGATCTTTCTTTTTTAATGACAGCTTTAGATAGTATAAAAACAGTTAATAAACGATCAGATAATATTATTTTAATTCGATCTACTATTGTTCCGGGAACCACTAGAAAATTACAAGAAAAATTTAATACTTTGAATATTATATTTAACCCTGAATTCTTAACTCAAAGATCAGCTAAATATGATTTTATCAATCAATCACGATTTGTTTTAGGAGGAGAAGGTGTTTATACCCAAAAAGTTGCTGAGTTATATAGATGGAGATTTGGAAAGACCATTCAAGTTATTATGACTAATTTTGAAACGGCTGAAATGATAAAATATATGAATAATTGTTTTTTTGCAACAAAGGTGTCATTTATGAATGAGATGAAATTAGTTGCAGAAAAATGTAATGTAGATTGGGATACTGCGACTGAAGGTTTTGTTAGTGATGGAAGAATAGGTCATTCTCATATTCAAGTCCCTGGGCCAGATGGAAAATATGGATTTGGGGGAGATTGTTTGCCTAAAGATGTAAAAGCAATGATTGAATTTTCTAATAAGTTGGGATTAGACTTAAATACCTTAAAAGGTGCTTGGGGCACTAATTTAAAGATTAGGCCAAAAGAAGATTTAAGTAAGTATGTGTAATTAAATAATATTTTTCTCCCAATTCCACGCATCTTTAAGTGCTTCTTTTATGCTTTTTTCAGGTACCCATCCTAATTCTTTTTCTGCTAGTTTGCAGTTTGCATATATTTTTTCAATATCACCATCTCTACGATTTTCAATTTTGTAATTAATTTTTAGATTATTCGCCTCTTCAAATAATTGTATTAACTCTAAAACAGAAACTCCTTTCGATAAGCCAATATTTAATATATATTTTTTTGTATTCTGTGTCATTAATTTATCTAGTACTTTAACATGTGCCTTTGCTACATCGCATACATGAATGTAATCTCTAATACAAGTTCCATCATGAGTTTTATAATCATTTCCAAATACATTTAATGTATTATTATTTCTTATACTTTTCGATATTAAGGGCACTAAATTATTAGGTTTTGTATTTGAAAGTTCTCCAATTAGTCCTGATTTATGTGCTCCAATTGGATTAAAATATCGAAGTATTGCATATTTAGTTAAATTACTTTTTTGAATAATTTCTTCACATTTTTGCTTTGTTAACGCATATGGAGATGTTGGTTTTTTTATTGTATGTTTTTCTGTTACAGGCAACTTGTCAGGCTCTCCATATACAGTACATGATGATGAAAAAACTAAATTTTCAATTTTATAATATTGCATAGTTTTTACAATCAATTCTGTAGACCCTACATTATTTAAAAAATATTTTTCTGGATACTTTACAGATTCTGCCACTGATTTATGTGCTGCAAAATGTATAACTCCTTTTATGTTTTTCCATATTTCATCATTTAACATATCTTTTTGATTAGTACAGTTTATATTATAAAAAGGAATTTTTTGTTTACATAATTTCTCTAGTTTAGAAATAACATTTTTTTTAGAGTTAGATAAATTATCAATTATTATGGGTTGGTAACCAGTTTTTAGTAATTCTATAATTGTATGTGATCCTATATAGCCAGCTCCACCAGTTACCAAAATATTTTTATTCATATATAAGATTTTACTTTAAATATAATGCAATAATAATTGTTTTATTTTTATATGTGAATTATGTTTGTAATTCTAAAAAAATTTTTAATTATCTGGCTTTTGGAATTTATTAAATTATTAAAACTTAGATTATCAAGTAGTGTTCTTTTTTCTTCTTTAGCTGGTTATTTGCTTGCTATAGATCAATATAACCCACATGACCCTTCAATTTTAATTAAATTATTAATTGGCGGATTCGGTGTGGTAGCATGTGCAAATGGTTTAAATCAGGCATTTGAGGTTGACACAGATTCTCTTATGGATAGAACTAAAAATAGGCCATTGCCTAGAAAAACTATTTCAGTTCCAGTAGCATTAATTTTTTCACTTTTTTTAGGAATTGTGGGTTTATTTTTTTTGTACTTAATAAATTTAAAGTGCGTAATATACAGTCTATTTTCTTTATTAATTTATGTCTTAGGATATACTCCTATGAAATTTGTCTCTCCTTTATCTGGATTTATAGGCGCTATACCAGGGGCGATGCCTATTATGTTAGGCTGGCTAGCATTACGAAATGAGTTTGGTTGGGAGCCAGGTATTTTTTTTGCCATACAATTTATTTGGCAGTTCCCTCATTTTTGGTCTATAGCCTGGATTAGATTTGATGATTATAAAAAAGCAGGTATTAATTTACTTCCAAGTAAAAAGAAAGATCACAAATCAGCATTTCAAATGTGTTTTTATACATTTTTATTAATTCCACTTACAATAATTCCTTTTATTTATAATCAGAATTTAGATAATCTATCTTTAACTGGCTTAATATTAGTTTTTTTAATGGGAATTTGGTTTTTTATAATTTCTCTAAAGTTTCTTAAAATAGGGTCACAATTACAAGCAAAAAAAATGATGATATTTAGTGTAATTTATTTACCTACTATTCAGTTAATCTATATATTAGATAATCATAATTTATTATATGAAATTAGAATTTAATTATTAATGAAAAATCAAGAAAAAATAAGAAAAGAGCGTGCATTTAAAAGTATGTTAATGTTTGGGATCTTTAGTATAGTAATGCTTTTTGCTGGATTAACTAGTGCGTACATAGTTTCAAAAGGCGCGTTGTCTTCTGAGGGAAAATGGGTTATTATTAATCTTCCTATAGAATTTCAATATAGTACTATTATTATTATTTTGAGCAGTGTGTTTGCTGTTTTTTCACTTAAAATGTTGAGGAAAAATAATTTAATGGCGACAAAAAATAATCTTTTTTTCGCCTTTTTTCTTGGTATAATATTCTCTTTTTTTCAATTTAAAGGTTGGTCTGCTTTAATTTTAGATGAACACTTTTTTGCTGGAAAAGATTCAAATGTTGCAGCTTCATTTATATATGTTTTAACAGGTGTCCATCTTGCGCATTTAGTAGCAGGCTTAGTTGTATTTTTAATTTTATATTATAAAGTTAGATTACAAAAATATACTCAAAAAGATCATTTAGGATTTAAACTTGGTATTTGGTTTTGGCATTTTTTAGGTATTCTTTGGATATATTTATATGGTTTTTTATTGTACTCAAATTCTAATAGTGATTTAAAGGATAATAATTTACCTACACATGAAATAGAGTTACAAGAGGATATTTCCTTAGAGGAGGATATTTCCTTAGAGGAGGATATTTCCTTAGAGGAGGATATTTCCTTAGAGGAGGATATTTCCTTAGAGGAGGATATTTCCTTAGAGGAG
>Ga0115011_10002223_pt1 | contig 13610 bp, 26 predicted proteins | sample TroAtlMetagenome_2_FD_88705 | JGI IMG/M metagenome (GOLD analysis project Ga0115011, IMG submission 88705) | Marine eukaryotic phytoplankton communities from Atlantic Ocean - Tropical Atlantic ANT8 Metagenome | ecosystem: Environmental > Aquatic > Marine > Oceanic | place: Tropical Atlantic... | reverse complement strand
GATTGGAAGTTGTCAGAAGATGCGTGTGAATGGTTAAACAAACAACTTTCAGCAAGTACATTTCCATTACGCACAGGTTTACATTTAGAACATCGTCCTGGATTGATGAACTTTAGTGTAGTCGGTCGTAATGCTACTTTCGGTGAAAGAAAAATGTACGTACATTATGACAAAAAGTGTGATGAAAGAAAAAAGATAGCTGATTTATTTAATGCAAAATTTACAGATGATGGCATTGTAGCTCAAGTTGCAGGTGAAACTGGTTTAGATATTATGCCTATAGGATTTGGCAAAGAGCAAATATTGAAAGACTTTCCATTAACTGATACTATCTTTTTCTTTGGTGATATGACAATGCCCGGTGGCAATGATCATGATATTGCTCAGGCAGTAAGAACTCGTGGCGGAAAAAACGAATCATTGCAAGTCGAAGGCTGGCAAGACACGTGGAATAAATTGAAAAATATTTAAATAAAATGCATTTTATGGTTTACTTTCTCTAAAAACTATGGTAGAATAGATCTAACAATTGGAAAAGAGGAGCCAAAATGTCAAAACAAAAATTAATAAAAATCGGTACTAAAGTAGCGACAAAGCACGGTGAGGCCAAGGTCACAGGAATCGAACTATGTCGCCATGGATCTTTCGATTTGAAATATGGTATCAGCATGGACAAAGTCTTCGTTGAAGACAAAGACAGATGCGTCTTTGATATGGATAACGACCATTGGTCATATGGTTATGAAATGGAGGTTATATAATGATAAAAGTTTTTCAAATGACGGATAAGAATTCATATATGGAAAAGCATAATGTAACTTCTTTTATGTATGGTAAAACTGAAAAGTTCAATGGAACAGCTGTTCTTGAGTGTATGGCCAATGGCACATATGAGCATGTAGCAGATTTAGATGTTGATACGCTTAATAAAGCATTTGAGGTTGGAAACATTGGTCCAGAAGAAGCTTATACACGATATAAGCCAATGCACGGTGTTAGTGTCGGTGATGTGCTAATAATGGAAAATGATCCAAACATATATGTTGTATCAGACTATGGATTTGATAATCTTGGACTTCCATTGAAAGAAGTTGCATAAAAATGCATTTAAAGCAAATTAATGGTTTACATTTGATTAAAACTATGGTATAATATATCTATCAAATGAAAAAAAGAGGAGAAATTAATGAATATAGACCGTGCTAGAAAGATTCTCAAGGATCGAGCTGAAAAATTCTACGGCAAATCCATGGATTGGTTGATTGACCAAATGGATAATGGTTTTGATGAAAATCTACAAATTACTGAGGCTTGGGAAACATATCACACAAAATATCTTGGAAATGTCTGGTGTGGTCTTAATGGTGTAGGTTTCTGTTCTCGAGAAAGACAAGCAGAAGAGTCCAAAATTTACCAATATTCATTAGCATGGACTAACATGGAAAAATATATATGACAATATATGTAGACATGGATGGAGTGATTGTAGACTTCTTTGGTGGTCTGGAAAAATTCACTGGTGTAGATCACTGGAAGCAAATTCAGAATAAAGAAGCTACTCTGGATTCTTTAAAAGGTACTGACTTTTTCTACCATCTACAAGAATTTCCTACTTCACAACGTTTAATTTATTTTGTGAATAAAGTTTCAAAAGGAGATTGGGGAATCAACTCATCTCCATTACGTGGGGATAGAGATAATTCTGCTTATTGGAAAAGAAGATGGCTTGAAGAACATCATATGCAACCATCATCAATTGAACGTCTTATCTTCACTGAGTCAAAAGAAAAGTATGCATATAGCATGTTTGATGGAAAGCCAAATATTCTCATCGACGATAAACCAGAAAATATCAAACGATGGAAAGACAAAGGTGGTATCGGTATTCGCTACCAAGCAAATGAAGATGATCTTGAAGAATACCTATTTGTAGAATTGGAGGCAGCCCTTGATGAGCTTAGGTGAAGTATTAAATTTAAGAACAGAATTTGAAAATATTACATATGACTTTCGATTTCCTGACGGTGTCGGAGGTTCTGATATATATACTCTAAGGTGGTTTGTAGAAGATGGACATCGTTCTAATTCTCTACGTTCTGGTTATGATAGAGCAAAAGAAATCGCAACCATTATTCTAGAGGATTACAATGGAGCAAAAAAAACTAGAACCAGGGTCTGAATTTAATAAAGCAGATACCAATAAAGACGGAATAGTAAGTGATAAAGAATTAATGGCTATGGAAAAGCTACACCAGATTGAAAGAGATGATAAATTAGCCGAAAGGCAAGATAGGAAACAGAGACAACAGCGCTATATGGCATGGGCTGCTATCTGGTCAATGATCATCTTTACTGCTGGTATTTTATCACCTCTTGTCCCTGAATCAAGAGTTGAGTTAATGGCAACATTACTTAGCACATTCTATATTGCACAGGCAGGTATTGTTGGTGCTTTTATGGGATTTGCCACAATGGCGGATAAAAACGTTAAGACATCTAAAATGAAATAATTAAAACTTAGGCTTTGTTATGAAAAATTTGATCTATCAATATTATATACCATACGAAGCTAATGATGCTGACATGGGCGGTATTGATATGCCTGAATGGGCAGCGGCTGGAGCACGTTCAGCAAAAGCTTATGCTAAATATGTAGGAGCAGATCATATGCTCCAACATGATCGCTACTTCGAACATTTAGATCCTCGACTTGATTCCTTAAGAATCATGTATGATGAGCAGTTTGACAAGTATGACTGGATTCTTACCCTCGATCTAGACATGCTTGTCGGAACCGCTTTTAATATCTTTGCCGTTGTTGAAACTGACTGCGACGTTGCAATGGTTCATGAAATAGGTGTTCATACTGGTGGTCCTTCTGGTTGGATGCGTAGAGTGATGGATGCTCCACTATATCAACGTGGCATTATTGCTTATGGCAAACATCTGTTTGGTAAAGACTGGATGTTTCCAAATTCAGTTAACTATCCGAATGAAAGATTTAGATATCTAAATGGTGGTCTTCAGCTTTGGTCTAGAGCTGGAAGACAAAAAGCACGCGAATTATTTACATCTATAGATGATTATGTTTTGCATACTCGTTATACTGAGCAAATGTATGTTAATCTTCAATTAAGTCAACCAGATTTTAAAGTGTATGAGCTTGACACGTATTGGAATAGAATGCCATATCAATGGCAAGGCGGTAAGCCTGATGGAAAGATTAACCATTTTCTTGCTCGTACTAAATTCAGTATGCCTGAACTCGAAAATACATTAGGGAGAAATACAGCATGGCTCAATTTTTAGAAGTAGCTGCCGAAAAAACACGAGGTCTCAATTGGACTTCAACAAATCTTGCTACACACGGAGGTGTGGATAAAGTAGATTGGCGTGATCTTCCAACTAGATATCAAGACAATTCTTTTGATGGAATTTATAACGAACACTTTATTGAACATCTATACAAGTATCAAGGAATAAACTTTTTTAAAGAGTGTATGAGAATTTTAAAGCCAGGAGGCACTGTCCGCACAGTCTGGCCACCATACGAATTTGTAGAAAAATTGACTAGTGATGCAGAATTAACAATAGATGAACATCAGTTTGTCGCATCATATCATCAATTCTATGTCGTTCAACATAATTTCGCGGGTAAAGGACATACACATCGTAGCTTAAGAGAACAGTGTGCAATTGGTTTACTATATCAAGAAGGTCAACATTTATACGTATGGCCGGAAAATGAAATGAAAGAAACACTAACTGACTTAGGATTTAAAAAAGTTAAATCATATGAATATATGCAAAGTGGTGTTATGGAATTTAAAAATATTGACACACCGGGTATGATTCGTAAATTACATTCCGCAGTTGTAGAGGCAACTAAGCCGTGGTAATTTCTACAAAGTTCGATGGTAATCAAAAAAAGTTTCATTGGTATTGGTTGCCACTTATGTACAAACATCCTGAATGCACGTTTTTTGTGAGTGGAGAATTCATTTTTCCAAAGGATATAAGTAATCTTAAAGTAAATGCAGAACCAAAGGGTGGACCATTTTTGGAATGTCCTATGAACTTGGTACCAACTTATTCTGCTATGATTGAATTGCAAAAGAAAACAAAAGACTGGAAGGGAACTAGCGAAGATTTGAAATCTAAGTTTTATGAAGTATGAATATAATATTACAACATTTTGACGGTGAACTACGAGAACTTGATAAGTTATCAATGGAAAATATCAAAGGCTATGCTAAAATGGTCGGAGCAGACTATAAGCTAGTTACAGGAAAACCATTTCGTAAACATCTGACAGCTCCATGCCAAAAAGTATATATGCTCGATGAAGAATGGGATAAGTATGAATATGTACTTATGCTTGATATCGATATGTTTGCTGTTAAAGGCATGAAGATTAATGTATTCGATGAACCGGGTATTGGATTATACGAAGAAGTTCAAAAAAGATTACACGGAAAAATTGCTGCGCAATATCCTATGATTGCTAGTACTGGTACTCCTTATTGGGGTGGTGCCATTTATAAAATGGACTTACAAACAAGAAGGCAATTGCGCAGACAACTAGGTGGAAATGAAGGTTGGATGAATAGTTATAATCAGCTTTATCACTTTGAAGACGAAGGCATTATTCACACTTTAGCATACAAAGCTGGCTTTCAAACATATTTAGATTATTTAAATAAAGAACCATATATGGATAGAAAATGGTGCCAATGCAGTTTCTTACCTAATCCTAAACACGCTGGATTTATTCATGTTCGAACAAAGATTAAACCCGAAGGACCAAAGCGTGAGAAGATTGAAAACTATAGAAACTTAGTTGAAAGAGGAATATTATGAGCATATTGGTTGTAGGAGCAGGTTTCTCTGGTTCTGTAGTTGCTCGACTTTTGGCAGAAGCTAATCATCAAGTTAAAGTTATTGATGTAAGAAATCATATTGCAGGCAATGCATATGACTACGTAAATCAATACGGTATTCGTATTCACAAATATGGTCCACATCTTTTCCACACAAATAATCAAAAAGTTTTTGATTGGCTTAATCAATTTGGTGTATGGGTTCCATATAGACATAAAGTAAAAGCTGCTTTAAAAGATGGCACTTATGTTACATTACCAGTCAATCGTGAAACAAAAGAGATTGTAGGTGAAGATAAAATAATAGAAACGTTTTTTGCACCGTATACATATAAAATGTGGGGTAAAACAATAGAAGAATTAGATCCGAGTATTATTAATCGTGTTCCTATTCGTGATGATGATAATGAGTATTATTTCCCTAATGATGAGTTTCAAGCTTTGCCGTTGAATGGTTACACAGATATTGTCAAGAATATTCTTGATCATGAAAATATTACAGTTGAACTTGAAACATCATTTGAATATTCCATGGAATCAGAGTTTGATCACATCTTTAATTCAATGCCTATTGATGTGTATTTTAAACATCTACATGGTGCATTGCCATATCGTTCTATTAAATTTCATGAGGTAACTTTACCAATGCCAAAAGTTTTGCCTGTTGGTACTATTAATTTTACTCATGATGGTCCATACACACGTATAGTTGAATGGAAAAATTTACCAGCTCATGGAGAAAATCCTTGTTATTCTACTCTTACGTATGAAGAACCCTGTGATTATTATGAAAATAATATGGAGCGTTATTATCCAGTTAAAGATGTTGACGGAGAAAATCGTAAGACATATGAGAAGTATAAGTCAATGGTTAAAAATAATATGACATTTATTGGTCGTTGTGGAATGTATGCGTATTTAGATATGCATCAAGCAATTAACTCATCAATGATGACAGCAGAAAGGTTTATTAAGGCGAACAAATGAAAAATATAATATATCAATATTGGAAAGGCGATTTAAAGCCCGGTGTCAAGTATAGCTGTAAACTTATGAAAGAATATGCTGATAAGATCGGAGCAGAGTACAGATTTGATTTTAACAAAACAATTGCTGGCAATTTAGTCAATGTTCCAATTTATTATGAACCCGCTAATCCTTTAGTATGCGATGACTTTGATGAGTATGATAATGTATTACTGTGTGATGTTGATATATTTCCAGTAGAAGGATTGTCGGATAACATTTTTGATCTATTAGATGGAGAAGATGCGGGTATTTGTACAGAACCAAAACAGCCTTACTTTAGAACCATATATTCATCTGGTGGTATTACTAGTGATATCGATAAACGTTGGGCAAAAGTATGTAAAGATAATTGGGGTGTAGAATATCCAGTTGACGATCAACAAAGGCCCGAAGTATTCAACACCGGCGTAGTAGTTATTTCAAAAGCTGGTCTAAAGAAGATAAAAGCTGAATGGCCTACATTTCAGCAATACGTAGATAAAATGGGTGGATTTCCTAAATTCTATAAATTGTTTCAAGATTACTTTTCTGCATTTATCCACTTACCTAATTTTAATATGAAGCGATTACCAAATGAATGGAATTGCTATATGCATAAAGTAGGTTCACACCCAAATGCAAAGATTGGAGACAACAGACCTGATAACGCTAAGCTAGTTCATATTATGTTTCGTACTGCTGATGATTGGTCAACTGATGTTCTTTGGAGAATCACTAATAAACCAGTAAATGAATGGAATTTACATCTTCATAAAGAATGGCCTAACGAACCATCACAAAAAGATGATAGTCTAGTAAGCCAATTAAGGAATATATCAAATGCTAACAGCTAAAGTAGAAAACGTAAAATCTGTACACGAATTTTATACTGAGATTCGTAAGCAGCAAGAAGCATACCATGGAGATAAGTATTGTGCAATGCATGATGCTATTAGAAAATATTTAGTATACTGCACTTCTTATAAAGAACTTGGCACACACCAAGGAGCAACTGCCTCTTGTGCTATGACATCAGAATATAAGCCTAAGTATATGGAACTAGTAGATATCGATCATATTAAGTATAGATGGAAACTAAAATCTCTAGCCGAACCTTTTTGTAAAGAGCATGGTATTGAACTAGTAGTCAAAGAAGCAGATTCCGCATCTCTAGGATCTGTTAGTGATCGATCTATTGATATGCTAGTAATTGATTCTCTTCATAAGAGACATCACATGGAAAAAGAATTGACAATGCATGCTAGCAATGTTAAAAAATATATTATTGCTCATGATACTACAATTTGTCAAGATCAACCGGCCGATGCTTTATTTCATTGTTTATATGAATTCTGTAGAGAAGCCCCGGGTTGGGAAGTTGCTGAAAGAGAAATGGCTAATGTTGGATACACGGTGTTAAAAAGAAAATGAAAGCTTGTATAATAACAATACCGAATCATGGAGCATCTCAGGCTGCTTCTGATCGATGTATTGAATCTTCAATTAATTATGAAAATGATTTTGAGGTTGAAAAATTTGATGCTATAATTCCTGATAATGTTGAAGATAAACTAAGACAATATAATATTAAATGGAATTACCCATGGACAGGTGAAGTAGTCGACTTTGCCACAGGCCTTACAAAGAAATCATATCCTACATCTAAAAGAGCGGCACGAGTTGCATGTGGTGTAAGCCACTACAGTCTATGGTATGCGTGTGCACACAGTGCAACCCCATACTTAGTGTTAGAACATGATGCTATTTTTACGCGTAAATTGAATTATAGTACTATAAACAAAAGTAAAAGACTAGTTATTAGTATTAATGATCCAATGGGAGCAACTAGAAGACCGAGAGAATATGTTCAAGGAATAAAAGAAGGAGTTTCAGACATCTATGGCGTTGTCACAGCCCCGTACATTGATGAAAGAGATATCCCACAAGGTTTGCCCGGAAACTCTGCATATATAATTAAACCAGAAGGTGCTTGGAAGATGCTTAAACTTGTTGATGATTATGGTCTTTGGCCAAATGATGCTTTAATGTGTAGACAGCTAATACCTAATATAGGATGCACTCAAAGGTTTTATACTAAAGTACAAGGAGTAAGGTCCACGACCACATTTTAAAATGAAAGCATTTGTTATAACAATTATGGACAATGGTCCTTCTAAGCAAGTCGCAGATAGGTGTATCAAGTCCGGAAAAAAATTCGGTTTAGAAATTAATAATTGGCATGCCACTACACCAAAAGATAAGCCAATTGACAAACTTCTTATAGAAGGTGTAAATGTAGCCGGCTTACACGAAACATATTCAAGAATTGCTAACTGTGCTGCAGCTTTTCATTCTCATTTTTCTCTATGGAAACACTCAATTGAAATTAAAGAACCAGTAATGGTCTTTGAACATGATGCTGTTGTAGTCAATGACATTCCAAGCTTTATTGCATTTGATAAATGTATTTCTCTTGGTAAGCCATCGTATGGAAAATGGATTACACCCTCAACATTTGGAGTAAATCCTCTTACATCGAAAGGCTACTTTCCTGGTGCACATGCTTATATTATAAAACCTCAAGGTGCAAAAGAAATAATTGCACAAGCAAAAGTATTTGCTAAACCAACTGACGTATTTTTAAACACTACATATTTCCCATGGTTACAAGAATATTTCCCATGGCCAGTTGAAGCGCAAGACAGTTTTACAACAATTCAAAATGAAACTGGATGTTATGCGAAACATAATTATGGAGAAACATACCGTGTCGAAGAAATATGATCAAGCATTCCTAACTGGTTGTGATTCAAAAAATGAGTGGATGTTTAAATGGTTTCTAGAAAATTATAAAAGACATAATAATACTCCGTTTATATTTGCAGACTTTGGCGTTTCGAGTGAAATGCTAAGCTGGATACAGAAAAATGTCCACTGTATTCTTGATATGACAAAAGTAAAAGAGCAAGGTTGGTTTAAAAAACCTCGTTCAATGTTATACGCACCCTCTAAAAAAACGGTTTGGATTGACACTGATTGTCAAATCTTAGAAAATATTGAGTGTATATTCGACAAACTAGCTATTAATAAACTATCTATGGTGGAAGACAAACCTTGGTCATTAAGAAGAGGTGAACTCTGGCATAACTCCGGAGTTGTAGGCTTTATAGATAAACCTATAATCTTACATAAATGGTGTCAAAAGGTGCATGATGAACCCGCAGTCGGTGATCAAGAAGTATTACATTCAATGCTAGACCCTATGTCAAAAATAGTACATATTGAAGATTTGCCAAATGAATATAATGTAATGAGAATTCAAGTTGAGTTAGATGGATATAAAGGCAAGAAAAAAATTATTCATTGGACTGGACCCAAAGGTAAGCAAAAAATTAGGAGCATGATTAATGAGTAAGCGAATTGTACAAATTTTAGGTAATGGCGATTCATGCCATTTTTATAAAGTAGCTCCTAGGCCTGGTTTAAAGTTGACATGCAATCTTCCACCATTTGCTATTCATGATCAAGTATATGCTACTACGATTGTAGACTTTAAAATGATGAATGCAATCGCAAAGCAAGAAATTGTTGTACCCGGTCAATGGGTTCTTGGAATGAGACCAAAAGTCTTTATGGATAAATCTCCAGCTATTCAAATTAGACATGCTCATCAAATCAAACAGTATTATACTACACTTCCAAAGTATTGTCCTAATTACACAGATCTTAGTTGCGGGCATTTTGCTGTGCATTATGCTGCAAGTACTTTTAAGCCCGATGAGATTCATATCTATGGATTTGATTCTATTTTTGATTTTAATCTACGTAGCACTTCAGATTTCTTTATGCATTCTGATAGAGAAAATATGAATAATTATAGATTATCAAATAATTGGCGTCCACTTTGGACAGGTATCTGGAATGAGTTTAAAAACATTAAATTTGTGTTACACTACTTCCACGATAAAATTGCACCAAAGCATGGTGACAATGTACATGTAGAAGTGTACAAAAAAGAAATGATGAAAAAATTAGCTCAAGATTGAAATTAATGGTTTACTTTCTCTAAAAACTGTGGTAGAGTAGATCTATCATACAATTAAGAGGAGAACAATTTGTATACATTTAAAATCAATTACCCTAATAACACATCCGAGTATTCTTATTCAACCATAAAAGAATTCCATTCAGAATTCAACCGACTCCAAAAAATTTATAATCACAAACTTACCTATTCCATTCTCGAATTCGACCTATTCTTTAATTCCGACTCACAATCTTTACATTAAAAAATTAAAATAAATGCAAAAAAACGCATTTAATGGTTTACTTTCTTTGAAAACTATGGTATAATAATTCTATAATAAATGAGGAGATATTATGTATAAAACTTTTAAAGTAGATTATGCGGAAAAAGCAAAAGTTGATAAATTGAGAAATAAAATTAATTACGGATATATTGAATTAGTTTTAGAACAGTTAGCTAAAGATTATTCTGATGAAAATATTCAGATGTTAATTGAAACTCTTAATTCTAATGAACTTAATGTATTAAAATCAATTGTTAAATCAGTTGATGCTGGCATTCAAGATAGAGAGGTTGCGTAATGAGTGAGATGAAAAGATACGATATAAGTATAAAAGAATCGACTTACCCTGTCGATGAGTGGGGTAGACTCGGAGGATTTTATAGTTTAACTGATGTACCTGTTGCGAAGTATATAAAGTATGATAAACTGAGTGATGAAGATCAAGCTAAAATAAGGAGAATGCATGAGCTTCCCTAATACAATACTATATGGTTTAATGTTAGGAATAATCCTAATATATCTTGACGCTACATTTTTTAATTTATATTATGCGCCCTAATACACATACATCTAAGATTGTAAATACTAAAGATCATTGGGCTATTGGAGTAAAATGGCCCGTTATCGGTAGTAAAGGTGATAAATATACAGTAGAGATGTTAGATTCTGGTTTTGAATGTAGTTGCATCTCATTTCGAAAGTGTAAGCATATCATGTCTGTGGAGGAAAAATTTAATGATCCTTGTGACGGGCGATAGAGCTAAAAAAAGACAAAACGTTTCTCGCGCGGCTGCATTCGCGTGGAGACATTTAATGCCTCGTATCAAGAAATGTGTTGTCGAAATAGAATTAAAAAAAATTAAAGATGCACAAGGTTATTGTGTCAAAGTAGATGATCGCAGTTTTGAAATAGAAATTGACAAAAGATTATTCGGCGATGATTTACTAACTGCTGTTTTTCATGAAATGGTACATGTCAAGCAAAGTGTAAGAAAAGAATGGGAGTTCGACGAAGTAGCCTATAGCAATTATTATGAATACGTAAACCTGCCTTGGGAAGTCGAGGCTTATCATATGCAAGAGGTTATACTAGAAGCATGGAAAAAGAATTAACTTATACAGAATACGGTTATAGAGGAGCAGTAGAATTAAGTAATGCTCTTTCGAAAATTAGTCAATTAGAACGTAATGTTGCTGAATTGCAAGAACAATTGCAAAACAGTTATAAGAGAATAGCAGAGCTACAAAATAAAAATTTTGATATTGTTAGCTAGCTATATTTAATTTTAAGAAAGGTAAATTATGAAAAAATTATTATTAGTGACAAGTCTTATTATCTTAGCCGGATGTCAGACATCTTATATAACACCTGCAGGACAAAGAGTCTTAGGTAATACTGCTGCTGGTTGTGTATTGGGTGAAATTCTATTTGATGAATGCGGTGCTGGTGCAGCTGTTGGTGCATTTACAACTGTAATTACAGATCAAAAGTAAATTTTTATAAATGGAATACATTTACTACTTAGTTATGGTCACATTAGCTCAATCGGATTTTCACGCGATTGAGATAGACGAATATAGGTGGTTAAGAAGATGTGAAATGGCTGCAGAAGCACGTTCACTAACTGAAAAAGAAAAAACAGGTTTTGTCTGTGTGAGAAAAGGAATTCCAAAAGATGGATATTAAATGGAAAATATATACTCAGCCACGTTGTTCTTATTGTAATCTATCTAAAATTGCATTGACAGAAAAAAATATTAAATATGAAGAAATTAACATTAAAGAAAACGCTCAGGCTTTAGAAGAAATGAGACTTGCTAATCTAAAAACAGTGCCGCAAATCTATGACGATAAAGGAAACCACATTGGTGGTTACGATCAATTGAGAAAAAAACTTAATGATTACAACACCTTGCAGTAAGCTATGGACAGACATTAATTTAAATGTCAATAAAAAAGAATTAGTCAATTGTGACCAACGGAGGCAAATTGATAAGCCTTCTATAAAAGAAATTTCTTCTTCTCAATTTTGGCATAGTCGAAGTGAAACAGTTGATGCTAGAACCCATTGGGTATCTAACAATTCTTTTCCAAAAGGTTGTGAAAGGTGTAGTTTACATCATCCAAATAGTCTTTATAATGTTTACAACAAATGGTTTGATATTAAGCCGGACTATTCGAAAGACCACACTAACTATATTAGTATACAATTGGGTACTAAATGCAATCAGACATGCATGTATTGCAATGCATTATCAAGTAGTCTATGGGCTAAAAAATTAGGTGTACCTGATTTAGGTGCAGAGCTTGATCAAGAATGGCAAGAAGCTGCTCTTGATGGATTATGTAAACATATAAAAGAAAATATGCGTGATAAAGAAGTTGTAAAGTATAACTTTTTAGGAGGCGAAACTCTTATTATCGATAACTTTTTAGATATTATAAAACGATTTGTAGATATACATAAGGAAAGACAACAAAAATGCATAATGCTATTTGTAAGTAATTTAAATGTTGGACCCACGATAATACAAAAATTTATAGATCTTTCTAAATCTTATTCTCGAGTAGAATTTGATTTAAAAGTAAGTATAGAAAATATTGGAGAAAGAGCAGAAGCAGTAAGAGAAGGATTAAATTTTTCTAGGCTAGAAGATAATTTTAATTGGCTTGCAAGTGAACCATGCGTGACAAGAATTGGATGTCTTCCTACTATGAATGCATTAAGTATAACTGATCACACTAGCTTTTTACAATGGGTGTTACAAATTATTACTAAGCATAGAAAATTAAAAGACGCTGGAAAAACTTGGTTTATGCATACGAATGTTGTTTCAGAACCAGAAGCAATGCGTCCTGGAATATTACCTAAACACTATACTTCCTATTTAGATAGTACTATCAATTTTATCTCTAAGTTTTCTATTCCTCAAAAAGAAGAATATATATCACATTTAAATAGTATACGTAATCAAATAGGATCTATGCGAGATGAAGAAAATCTTTCTAATGCATACAAATGGTATAAAAAACAAGAGAAAATGCATAATAAAGACTATTGGAAAATTTTTCCAGAATTAAATGATATTTTTTAAAATAAAATGCATTTTATGGTTTACATTTGGTTAAAACTGTGGTAGAATATATCTAATAATTGATGAAGAGGAGAACATCATGGAAAAAGCATTAGTAGATTATATTATCGCTCAACGAGCTGAGGCTGATGAGTACAGTAAAAACCCGGATTGTTGGATGGGTAAACTTCCTTGCCACACCGATACTGATTATTGGAACGACCGCGTTCCATCTGGTACTCTAGCTGAGTATGAGCGTATCACTCTCGTTGAGGATGCATATTACATCACTGCAGATCATACGAGCAAATCGTATGCTCGATCACTTGAGTTCCAT
>Ga0115011_10002222_pt1 | contig 13611 bp, 11 predicted proteins | sample TroAtlMetagenome_2_FD_88705 | JGI IMG/M metagenome (GOLD analysis project Ga0115011, IMG submission 88705) | Marine eukaryotic phytoplankton communities from Atlantic Ocean - Tropical Atlantic ANT8 Metagenome | ecosystem: Environmental > Aquatic > Marine > Oceanic | place: Tropical Atlantic... | reverse complement strand
GCAATTGAGCCACCCCGTTTTCATCCATAAGGCGGGGTGTTTTGTTTATGCGAGTACAGAATATTTTTGTAGGTTTATAGTAGTAGTATGCCTTGTAAGCTTTTTCTCTAATAAAGAAAGAATAAGATTGGAGTATAGAGCCCGATATCGGCAGACGTACGGAGTAGATTGGTGCTAAATTGATTGCATCGATCATGCAGCCATACGAGTAAAAATGCACTTATTGCTATAGCAATAAATGCTTGTTGTATTTCAGTTGAGGTGAAGATTACTGCCAATGATAGGCATAGTAAGCCAAGGCCAATATCAAACCAAGAGAGGCGGTGTACGAATCTAGAGTGTGCGTTAAGTAATGAATCTGAGTTATGACGGTCGGCAGTTACAACTTCCCAAACTGTAATATGAGAGCAGCTAATTGCGCACAATGCGCCAAAGCTAAGTGTTGGGAGAATCAAATTTAGCCAAGCATCAGGTTTTAAAGACCACACTTGAAGGGAGCAACCCATCGAGAATACAATTCCAACATGCCACTCCTTGGGCCATATACGAATTCGCAAAATAGCATACCAATGCGTGGCAGCAAAATGAATGGCAGTTAATGCGAATACTATGCCCCCTGCCGTCCAAGCTAGATTGTTGAGGCGATTAACAGCTAAGATTAGTGCAGTGATTAACAGAATAGCTGAAATCACTATCCATATGCGCTGACCTTTTTGATGAATCTTATGACGACTGGTTTCTGCTTTGGTATCGGATTTTAGAACGTCCAGCATACGGTCGGCGCAGTATACTAACCAAGTGCAGCAGAATAGTATTATTCTCTCACTTATTGTAAGGTTTACGCCCGCGATCCGTGCAAATTGTTCCTGCCAGATTAAGGCTAAGATTGGCGAATCGAGATTTAGAAGATTTGGCCAGAGCCACCATGGGGTTCGGGAGTTGATAGCCACGTCTTGGATAGAGATTGGTATTTTATCTATTTTAAGCGACTACTTCTTTTAGAACCCGACCACCAATATCTGTAAGCTTTCGAATGCGTCCAGCATGTTTAAAGCTGACTTCTTCTTGGTTTAGTCCCATGAGATCTAGGATGGTTGCGTGAACGTCTCGGACATGGATTGTATCTCCGATTCCTCGAAGGCTAAATTCGTCGGTTGCGCCAGCTGTAGTGCCACCTTTAACATCGCCTCCAGCCATCCACATTGTAAGCGCCCAAGAGTTGTGTTCTCGACCTGGATTTCCAGACATGCCTCCATTTTTGAATGGTGTTCGGCCCATCTCAGAGGCCCATACCACTAGTGTTTCGTCGAGTAGGCCGCGTTGTTTGAGGTCGGTCAGTAAGCCAGATACAGGTTTGTCTACTTCGGCGCAATGGCGAATCATACCCCCTTTGACATTGCTGTGGTCATCCCAACTTGCAGAGCCAATCTGTACCCCATGTACTAATAATGTGTGACGTACCCCGCTCTCTACCATGCGACGGGCTAGTAGGCACTGTCTTCCAAAGCCCGATGTGGTGCTGTTATTGAGACCGTAAAGTTCTTGGACATGCTGAGGCTCGTCGCTTATATCCACTAACTCGGGGGCTTCGGTTTGCATGCGAAAAGCTAGTTCATATGCGCTTATGCGTGCTTCGAGTTCACTATCTCTTCCTCGTTTAGCAAGATGTAGCTGATTAAGCCACTGAAGTGCGTCCATTTCACGGCGTTGGCCCTTTCGGGAAATATCTTTTGGTGAATTTAAATTTAATATAGGCGTTCCGGTTGGGCGAAGTAGTGTGCCTTGATAAGCAGCAGGTAGATAGCCGTTACTCCAAACTGCAGCACCGTTGACTGGAGCTCCACGTGGATCTTGAATGACCAAATAGCCAGGCATGTTTTTATTCCCGCTACCTAAACCATAACTAATCCATGAGCCGACCGAAGGACTGCCAGGGAATTGACTTCCAGTGTTAACATGAAGTGTTGATGGTCCGTGATTTTGATTGTCAGTTTTGATTCCATTAATGAAAGCAATATCATCAACATGCTGAGACAGGTGCGGAAGCCGGTCAGAAATCCAGCGGCCACTCTGGCCATGTTGGTCAAACTCAAACGGGCTGCCAATGGTAACATGTGGGAAAGAAAGGCGCCCTTGGAGTTCACCAGAAATTTCTGGGATTCGAGAGAGTGGTTTGCCATGTAGTTCTCGTAATTTTGGTTTGTATTCAAAGGAGTCCATTTGGCTAACACCTCCCTGCATGAAGAGGAAAATACAGTTTTTAGCTTTACGGGGGAAATGTGTTAACTGAGGTGTAAAAGGATCAAAACGACTAATGCTAGAAGCCTGTAATTCATCAGCTATGAGGCTGCTCATGCCTATAGCTCCGATTCCGTTCCATGCTCGAGAAAGGAATTCGCGACGATTTGGCCAACTATCAGGGTTCATATGAGAAAGGTAATTTTTAACAATAATCTATTTCAAGGCTAGTCGAAAATATATCCATTAAGGATGACATGTTTTTGTTAAAGGTTTACATTGCGAGGAAAGGAAGGACTAGTTAGATTTTTAGCCGGATAGTTGATAGTAAATATATGAGTGATAAATTGATGATGACAATCGCACGTACCATTAATGATGTGGTACTGGTGGTTTTAAAAACGCCTGAGATTCTAGAGCCAATTGGTATTTCACAGGAGAAATTTTTTGCCAAAGTTCTTGGTTATGATGAAACCGGAATTTGGGTTCAGTTTCCTGATTTTGAACTGCCTTCACGAGTTGGTCAGGACTCTGGGATTTGGGTGCCGGAATCAATGCAGGAGGTTAATGCTTCTGCCATGATTCCTTGGGGTGCGATTGCTACAGTTATGCATTTTCCAGACGTAAAAGGTTATGATTACCCTAGTCCTTTTAATCGGGATATAGGATTCAATCATCCTAGTGAATAGTTGTAACTTTAATGATAAGGTATGCGTTAAATAAATAAGTTTCCAATGAAGAAGAAATTTTCGCGGCGTGAAGCTCTTGCAGGCTCTTTTCTTGTTGCTGGATCAGCAACAGCTGAAGGCGATAAAATTGCCAAGTTAGTTACTCCGACTCAGATAGAAGGGCCATTTTATCCGGATATGGATAATAATCTCACGCAGGTTATGGGTGCTAAAAAAAAACCTGTTGGTAAGACTATTTATGTTCACGGCAAAGTTTTCGATAAGGAAGGCAAACCAGTGGAGCGAGCTGTTGTTGAGATTTGGCAGACCGACAATAATGGTATCTATAACCATGCTGGCGATTCTCGCCAGGAAGAACGAGATGTAAATTTTCAATTCTTTGGGCGTAGTGTAACTGACATCAGGGGTCGTTATATTTTTAAAACTATCAAGCCTGCCGCATACGGAGTTCAGGATGATTGGCAGCGCCCTCCACATATTCATTTTAAGGTATATAGGCGCGGATTCGAAGATCTTACTACTCAGCTTTATTTTTCAGGCGATCCACTTAACGCTAAGGATGGCATCTATAATAATCTCTCTGAAAAAGACCGAAAGAGCGTTACTGTTGATTTTAGTTTGATTACTAAAGTTGACTCTAAATTGGCTAATTATATTGGTGATCAATTCGGACAGAAAAGAGGGCTTGAGAGCAATTCAAAAATTGGATTATTCGATATTGTAATTAACACTGTTGTCTGAATTATGTTTTCGATATTATCTAGAATCTTTGCAGTATTTGGTAAAGCTATAATATTAGTTATCGCCAGCGAATCTATTCATGCTTTAGATCAACCCAGTTCACTTCCCCCAGTTAATATTAAGCTTCCTAGCGAACTGACCGTTGAGGAAATTATTGAGCGGGCTCGGGAAGCTTCTAATAGGAATGGACAAGGGGATGCTGCCTTCAAGTTTTACCGAAAAGCTTCTTTTGATGAATTGGATAACAAGGGTAATATTATCGAGAAAAACAGTAAAACCTACCGTGCATTCACAGACGATCGTGATCAGCAATTACGCAAAGTTAATGATCGTAAAGCCACTAGTGAGGAGCGTTATCGTGAATACAGAAAACATCAGGAACGCCAGCGTCGTTACCTTAATAAACGAAATAAAAGTGATGCCAAAAAACGGAATGAAAGCCTCTTTACAAGAAATATTGATCTCTTTGAGGATAAGTTTATTCCTGTTCTAGAAGGAATGGAGAAAGTTAATGATCGAGATGCTTTTGTTATCGGACTTAAGCCTAATAAAAAAAACAGATACAAAAGCCGGACTGTGAACCGTATTATGGATCAACTGAAAACCAAGGTATGGATTGATAAGGAAGAGTTCCAGATTTCACAAATTAGTGCTAGACTGATCAAGCCTGTAAACTTTTTGGGTGGCATTGCAGGAGCTATTAAAACTATTAATATTGATGCCACCCAAAAACGATTGGGAAAGGATAATTGGGTTGATGAAAAAGTGAATGCGCAATTTAATGCTCGTATCGCTTGGAAAACATATCAATTTCGGATGGAGAGTCTTTCAACTAATTTTGAACGAACTGACCGTAATCAGCCAGAGTCTTGAGCTAGTTTAAGACTGCTTATTCGCTAAAATCGGGTGCGTCGAAATATTTTCTTAGGCGATAGAATTCCTTTTTTAAGTCATCAAGTTTTTTTGCGTATGCAGGCTCGGAGTGAACGCTTTTAAGTTCATGTGGATCTTTTTTAAGATCGAATAGATTCCATTCTTTGTTTATCGGGAAGAACATCAGTTTGTGATGTTCTGTGCGTACGCCAAAGTGTTGCGGGACAGCGTGTTCACCTAATTCGTAGTAGGAGTAGTAAATCGACTTACGCCAGCTTTTGTCTATACCTTGAAAAAGGTTAATGAGTGATCTGCCTTGAACTTCTGTTGGAATTTTCAGTTTTGCGATATCTAGGAAGGTTGGGGCATAGTCGATATTTTGGATTAGTGCAGTCGGTTTTGATCCGGGCGTGATAGTATCTGGCCACCGCATGATAAAAGGCATACGAAAGGATTCTTCAAACATCCACCGCTTGTCGTACCATCCGTGTTCGCCGAGGAAGAAACCTTGATCAGAGGAGTAGATGACAATTGTGTTTTTTGTGAGATTGTTTTTGTCAATATATTCGAGCATGCGACCTATATTTTCGTCTACTGCTTTAACAGTGCTCAGGTAATTGCGCATGTAGCGTTGGTATTTCCATCGCACTACATCTTGGTTTGTCATTTTACCTTCGGAAAATTCCTTGAGGAATTCTTGGTTCCTTGGACTGAAATAGGAATTCCATTTGTTTTTTTGCATTGGTGTCATTCGATTGTATTCTGGTGTTCCATAGCGGTCTGGTTTCGGGAGCTTCACCTCTCCTCGTTCATCTTTTCTTATCTTTACATCGTAGGCCCAGTCGAAGTGTCGGTCGATCTCCATTTCGTTTTTTGCTAATGTAGAACTTCGATTTTGATAATCATCGAATAAGGTTTTTGGCTCAGGAATTTTAACTCTGTCATAAGCCCCCAAGTGGCGAAGGGCGGGCGCAAAGGTGCGATGCGGTGCCTTATGTTGGCACATCAGAAAAAAAGGTTTTTGATTGGCATCTTTCTTGCGTTTATTAAGCCAATCGATTGCTTTATCAGTAGTAATGTCTGTTGCGTAGCCTTCGAAACGCTTTCGTTTGCCGTTCATTTGAATGAAAACAGGATTGTAGTAGCTTCCTTGGCCAGGAAGAACTTCCCAATGATCGAAACCTTGAGGATTAGTATTTAGGTGCCATTTGCCGATTACTGCTGTGTGATAACCGCTTTCTTGTAAAGCTTTGGCGACGGTCCATTGGTCAGGGTTGAATCGATTTCCATTCCGCATGAAGCCGTTTATGTGGCTATGTTTTCCAGTGAGGATTGTGGCGCGCGATGGCCCACATATAGAATTTGCGCAAAACGAGTTGAGAAACAATGCTCCTTCATTTGCCAGGCGATCTATATTTGGTGTGGGAGCCACTTTAGCTAATGGGCCACCATATGCTGAAATTGTTTTGATTGCATGGTCATCAGAAAATAGGAACAGAATGTTTGGCCGTTCAGTCGCTTGTAATGTGTAAGCAATAAAAAAGACCAAATAAGTATATATGTATTTCATAGATTATTGTTAATATTGTCTCCAGCTTTTAACTGGGCAAATTATATTATCAAAAATGGTAATCCCTCGGACAAGAATGTTGGTTTGGTTGTAAGCTGGACAGAGAAATAAGTTACTCAAGATGGTAACCTTGGTTGCAAATCCGTGCCAGCCTGTAGATTAATTTATTCGGTTTTGGATTGTCTTAGCAGAAGAACATATTCAAAATTTCCTCATATGTTACGCCCTAGGAAGAAGTACACGATCTACGATTTACAACAGCTCAAGGGTAAGCGTTGTCTTACGCATATTCATGTCAAATCACCTGAAGAGGCAGCGGCAGGGGCAGAAGCAGGTGTAGATTTAATGAGTTGTAGTTTTGATTCTTCAGAATCTCAGGCTAGATTTCCGAAAATAGTAGAGGCAGCTCCGAATAGTTTTATATCTTGCGCGACACCTCATGGTTTAGTTTCAAGTGACGAGGCGATTAGAATTGCGTTTAGTGCCATGGAGCTTGGAGCTAGTTCAGTTTATTGCTCTTGCAGTCTAAAGATAATCGAGAACATGGCTAATGAGAGAATTCCTGTAGTAGGACACATTGGCTTGGTTCCTCGCCATGTGACTTGGACTAATTATCGTGCTATCGGTAAGACCAGTGATGAAGCTCGACGTCTTTATAAGGAAATGAAGGAACTTGAAGATGCTGGGGCCTATGCTGCGGAGTTGGAAGTTGTCCCGCATCAGTTGGCAAGCTTTCTTAGCTCAAAAACCAAAATGCTTCTTATGTCACTTGGCTCTGGCACAGGTTGTGACACGCAGTTTCTTTTCTCCTGTGACATCCTTGGCGACTATGATGAGCGACTACCTCGCCATGCAAAGGCTTATCGGGATTTTCAATCTGAAAGAAAGAGGCTGCAAAAGGAGCGTGTTGATGCATTCCGAGAGTATATTGATGATGTTAATTCTGGAGTGTTTCCTGCTAATGCAAACCTGATTGAAATGGATGAAGCTATTCTCGATGAACTCCAGAAAGAATTTGAATGATTGTTTAATGAATGGGGCTGGCATTAATATAATTATTAGAAACTGGTCCATCTTGATTTTGTCTCTGTTCAAGGATACTTTTTGAGGAGATTTTCTCGCTAATTAGATAAGTTTTGAGATTTTTTTATGCATTTTTTTAACGAAAGATATGCCGTTTTGGTGGCTTTAATTGCTGTTTTTGCACTCCTTAAAGCTCAGGGGGCTCAACCTGATGAGGTGAGCTTTGGTGTAGATGTGCGTCCCTTGTTATCTAACTACTGTGTGCAATGCCATGGGCCGGATGAGGAGAACCGTAAAGCTGATTTGGAGTTGCATACGCAGGAAGGATTGTTCAGTGGTGATATCGATAGTCGTATTGTTGTTCCGGGAGAACCGGAGGAGAGTCTGTTGTTTCAGCGTATCACTACTCATGACAATGATGAACGAATGCCTCCTCTAGAGAGCAAGAAGGAGATGAGTCAGGGAGAGATCGCTTTGATTAAGGAATGGATTCTACAGGGTGCCAAGTGGGAGGCTCACTGGGCGTTTGTGGCTCCGAAGACTCCCAGACTGCCAAAGGTTCGTCGCAGCGATTGGCCGAAGAACTCAATCGATTTCTTTACACTAGCAAAAATGGAGGAGCAGGGATTGAAACCATCCAGAGAGGCGGATCGTCGTACATTGATTCGTCGAGTGTGTTTTGATCTGACTGGCTTGCCTCCCTCTCCGGAGGAAGTGGAACGGTTTGTTAACGACTCGAATCCGAATGCTTATGAGAAACTAATAGATTCTCTATTGGCTAGTGAGCGGTACGGAGAGAGGATGACCTTAGCTTGGATGGATGCTGCTCGATATGGGGATTCAAGTGTGTTTCATGATGATGGAGTTCGGTTTATGTGGCCTTGGCGCGATTGGACGATCAGAGCCTATAATGACAATAAACGCTTCGATCAATTTACTATAGAGCAGTTGGCTGGAGATCAGATTGAAAATGCCGATACTGAGCAGAAGGTAGCGTCTGGATTTAATCGTAATCATGGGACAACGGATGAAGGCGGTGCAATTGATGAGGAGTATCGTGTCGAGTACAATGTCGATCGGGTAAAAACAACTTCTAATGTTTGGCTTGGTTTGACTATGGAGTGTGCCCAGTGCCACGATCATAAGTATGATCCAATTTCGCAGAAAGAGTATTTCCAGTTTTATGCTTACTTTAATATAAACTCGGATAAAGGAATGCAGACACGTAATGGTAACTCAGCCCCAATGATCAAGGTGCCTAGCATGATGCAGAAAGAGGAACTTCAGAATCGCAGAAATGATGTAGAGCGTTTCAAGGCAGAGAAGTCTAAAATAGCGCCGACGTTGCAAGAAATGGACGAGTGGATTTCTGATAATCGTGCGTCTGAGTTGCCTGAGCCGCCGGAAATGGGTGATTGGTATTTTCTCGGCAGTTTTGAAGCAAAAGATAGCAATGAGGCATTTAAAAAAGACTATGGTCCGGAAAAAACTGTGGATTTAAAGAAGGAATATGTTGGTAAAAAATGGGAGAGCCGAAAGTATGATGATGGCAAAGTGCACACCATCGGGTTGCCTGAAAAAAGTGCTTCTTATTTTTACCGCGTTTTGAAGTCGCCTTCCAATCAGAAAGTGAATGCATCGTTTGGTAGTGATGATGCTATAAAGGTATTTTTAAATAATAAGCAATCATTAGCTAACAATGTTAGCAGATCGCCAGCAGCCGATCAGGACAAGGCGGTATTGAATTTGGTTAAAGGAGACAATCATCTATTAATCAAGATTGTAAACAATGGAGGTCAGGGGGGGTTTTACTTTAAGCTAGGTGGATCGAGTTTACCTGAGGTGGTGATTGCTAATCTTAGGCAAGATATATTGAGTGCTGAGCATGTAACCAAACTCCGGGAATATTATAAGAAATCCGTTTGGCCCTTGGGTAAAGAGTTAGATGTCAAAATCAAAGCTGCAGAGAAATCAATGGGGGACTATGATAAGTCCATTGTAACTGTTATGACCATGGGTGACCTTGCAAAGCCAAGAAAAACTTATGTATTGAATCGTGGCCATTATTCTTCTCCTATTAAGGATGAGGAGATTTTCCCCAATGTTCCCGCAGCATTGCCTTCACTGCCGAAAGCGGCTCCTAAAAAAAGATTAAGCTTGGCCAAGTGGATTATGGATGATGATCATCCATTGACTTCGCGTGTAACAGTTAATCGTTATTGGGCCACTCTTTTTGGTTATGGCTTGGTTAGTACAGTGGCGGATTTTGGTACTCGAGGCGCATTGCCAAGCCATCCTAGATTGTTGGATTATTTGTCACGTGAATTTGCTGACAGTGGGTGGAACGTTAAACGTATTTTTAAACAAATTTTAATGTCTGCAACTTATCGCCAAACTTCTTCGGCGGAACTAGAGAAAATCGAAAAGGATCCTAAGAATGTATATCTCTCTCGTGCGCCACGTTTTCGGTTACAGGGCGAATTTATTCGAGACAGTGCACTTTCGGTTAGTGGGATTTTGAATGATAAATTAGGAGGTCCAAGTGTGAAGCCGTATCAGCCCTCTCGGATTTGGAATGAGGTGGCACTCAATGGGGGGTTGTTTTATAAGCGGGATGCAGGTCAAAAATTGTATCGTCGTTCAATGTATACCTACTGGAAACGATCAGCTCCAATGCCAAGCATGGTTGCATTTGATGCTCCAACCCGTGAAAAATGTGTGATCCAGAGGCCTCGAACTAATACCCCGATGCAGGCCTTAGTGACGATGAATGATGTGCAATTTGTTGAGGCTGCTAGAGTTTTTGCACAGCGGATTTTAAATCAAGGTGGGGCGGATTTTGATTCGCAGATCGATTATGCATTTTTGCTTGCGACTTCTCGGCCTGCAGATGAATTGCGAAAACGTGTTTTCAGAAATCTTTACGATAGTCAGCTAAAAGAATTCAGCCGTGATAAAAAACGAGCTGAGGATTTACTGGGATTTGGTGAGACCAAGCGAGATGAATCGATTGATTTAGCTCAACATGCAGCTTGGACAACCGTAGCAAGTGCTATACTTAATCTTGATGAAGTTTTAAGCAAGGAGTGAACTACATGAATCATATACTCAAATCTGATCATTTGTTGGATCGACGAAAGTTTTTAAATATCGGTGCCCGGGGAATAGGCGCATTAGGTTTAGCATCGTTGTCTCAACCAGGATTGTTAAATGGGGCTAGCCGTGGGTCTTTGACGGAGCCGCATTTTAGACCTAAAGCCAAAAGGGTTATTTATTTGTTCTTCTCAGGTGGTCCATCGCATATCGATATGTACGATTATAAGCCGGCTATGAAGAAAATACATGGAATTGAATTGCCGGATTCTATTCGTAATGGTCAGCGTATCACCGGGATGACTTCTGGTCAGAAGTCGTTCCCGTGTGTTGCTCCAATGTTTGAATTTAAGCAGCACGGACAAAGCGGTGGTTATTATAGTGAAATTTTGCCTAATATAGCTTCAATTGCTGACGAAATGACTCTTATTCGAAGTGTCAACACCGAGGCTATCAATCATGATCCAGCGATTACTTATATTAATACTGGTACACAGCAGTTAGGGCATCCCAGCATGGGCGCTTGGTTGAACTATGGACTAGGTAGTCCTAGTGATAATTTACCAGGTTACATTGTAATGATTTCAAAGGGAAGGGGAGGCAGTCAGGCCCTTTATTCTAGATTATGGGGGAGCGGCTTTTTGCCATCAAAACATCAGGGTGTGAAATTCCGAAGTTCTGGTGAACCGGTTCTGTATTTAAACAATCCTCCAGGTATTAATAGAGACTCTCGTCGAGCCATTCTTGATAGTATCAATGCAATTAATCGAGATAAGTTTCAACAGACTAAAGACTCTGAAATTCAGACGAGGATTGCTCAATATGAGATGGCATTTCGTATGCAGGCTAGTGTGCCGGATTTGACCGATCTAAAGTCCGAACCAGATCATGTTTTTGATTTATACGGAAAAGAGTCGAAGACTCCGGGGAAATTTGCTCACAACTGCGTTCTTGCTCGTCGAATGCTTGAGCGTGGCGTTCCCTTTGTGCAGTTATTTCATCGAGGTTGGGACCAGCATGGAAACTGTCCTCGAGACATTCGTCGTCAATGTGAGGATATCGACCAACCAGTTGCAGCTCTTGTTCGTGATCTCAAGCAGCGTGGTATGCTTAATGATACTGTTGTTATATGTGGAGGCGAATTTGGGCGAACGATTTATTCGCAAGGTAAGCTAACAAAGGATAATCATGGACGCGATCATCATGGTCGATGTTTTACGATGTGGATGGCTGGTGGTGGCATACGAAAGGGTCATGTTCATGGAGAGACGGATGATTTTAGTTATAATATCGTACGTGATCCAGTTCATATTAATGATCTTAATGCCACAGTTTTGCAATGCTTGGGAATAGATCATGAGCGATTCACCTACCGTTATCAGGGCTTAGACCAGCGTCTGACTGGAGTTCAAGGGGCAAGTGTTGTTAACCAGATATTGGCTTGATTTTCCAGGTGGTAAATAATTCGTCTCCGATGCGCTTTTGATTAGTTAGTTTTAGCTTTGTTGCTTTAGACAAGCGCAAGAACCCATTTCCGTCTGCAATAGTTGGAGCTTTGCGCCCGCCTAAAAGGCATGGGCAAATAGTAAGGTGTAATTCATCCACCAAACCGAGACGAATTAATGTGAAGTTCAGCTCTCCTCCACCTTCACAAAGTAGGCGTTTAGTGTTCCATTTTTGATGGAGATACTTAAGTGATTGGCAAAGGGAAACTGTTTTATTTCCATAGACTACTATTTCATCTGCTACTTTTTTTAATTTCGCTAAACGCTTTTTTGATGCTTGTTTAGAAACAAAAATTATTATTGGAGAATTGCGGTTTTTGAAAATTCTGGAAGCTGGGTTTATTGATCCGGAGCCACTGATTAATACTCTTAGATTTTGTTTCTCTAGACCATTAGAGACCCTTTGTTGTTCGTATTTTTTTCCGCCTGCGTCCATTGTGATGTTACCAGACTCGATTGTTCTGGCCCCGCACATTACGGTGTCTACAGTAGTGCGAAGTTTAAGCAAATGATCGTGATCTCGCTTAGTTCCAAGTGAGATTAATCGTCGATTTGGTGGGGCGATTTTGCCGTCAGCCGACATTGCCATATTAATTAATACAAATGGCCGTTCATGTTTCATAGGTGTAAAAACATCGCATCTCCATAACTAAAAAAACGATAACGTTTTTCGATTGCCTCTTTGTATGCTTGCATAATCAGTTCACGTCCGCTGACGTTGCCCGGAGCAGCGAATGCGCTGATCAGCATTAGTAAGGTTGATTTTGGCAGGTGAAAATTTGTAAGTAATGCATCTACGATGCGGAAGGTATATGGAGGATGGACAAAAATGTTAGTTCGGTTTTGTTGTGGTTCGATTATATCATTCTTTTTTGCTGCAGACTCAAGGACACGCATGGTTGTTGTTCCGACGGCGATGATACGGTTACCATTCTTTTTAGCTTGCTGAATGGCTTCTATGGTTTCAGTTGAGATTTCAAACCATTCATCATGCATTACGTGATCTTTTATTATGTCACATTCTACTGGCTGAAATGTACCTGGCCCAACGTGAAGAGTGACTTCAGCTGTGCTGACTCCTTTATCATTCAATTTATTCAGAAACGATTTGGTAAAGTGGAGGCCGGCAGTAGGAGCAGCTACCGATCCTTCATTTTTAGCATATACGGTTTGATAGAGCTCGCGATCGTTATAAGTATCTATTGGTTTGCGTTCGATATAAGGAGGCAGGGGTGTTTCGCCGATTTTGGATAGTGTTTGTAGCACATCTAATGTTTCCGGCCATTGCAGCAGATATTTGCCGGTATTATTTTTCTCCCTAACAGTAATCCAATGATCAGTGGGCTTGCAATCAAGGTTGTGTAGTTGAATCCGAGTCCCTATGTGAATCCGTTTGCCGGGCTTAAGCATACACCACCATTGACTAGGAGTGATTTGATCAGTCAGTAATATTTCGATCTGGGCTCCATTACCTTCTTTCTGGCCTCGTAATCTAGCAGGGATTACGCGGGAATTATTTACGACTAGTAGGTCTCCGGCATTAAGGCAATTAATCAAATCTCTGAATTGTTGGTGAATCAATCGCTTGGCTAAGCGTTCCACGACTAATAGCCGACAAGCGTCTCTGCGTTCAGTTGGATGCTGAGCGATTAGTTCAGAGGGCAGGCTGTAATCGAAATCACTAGTTCGCACGGCTTTATTTAACCGGTTTTGAATTCAAGTGCGATTCTTTGCTGTATCTGGTAGCTCCTTAAATATTGCCCTTATGGCTATAATAATGAAAGAAAACTATATCGTTAACGTAAGCCCGTTATCTTTATTTAATATGAGTAAGTGGCGTTAGTTGAGTAGAAAAAAATAAAAAATACCCAGATTTCGT
>Ga0115011_10002220_pt1 | contig 13617 bp, 11 predicted proteins | sample TroAtlMetagenome_2_FD_88705 | JGI IMG/M metagenome (GOLD analysis project Ga0115011, IMG submission 88705) | Marine eukaryotic phytoplankton communities from Atlantic Ocean - Tropical Atlantic ANT8 Metagenome | ecosystem: Environmental > Aquatic > Marine > Oceanic | place: Tropical Atlantic... | reverse complement strand
TTCTTGCTCATTGCTCATTGCTCATTGCTCAATTATTATATTAATAATAGTGTATCAAAGACACACACATTCCCGTGAGGGGCAAGGTTTATTGCGATTTATTGACAATACGTCAATCCCTATTAACAATACATAAACCCCTCAACATTATTTAAAAATAACACTTTCTTTTCATTATACAAATACATTTTCAAAATATCTCACCTACTAATCAATCCACTTGATTCCCAAACCGCTTGACCGTAACAATTCCTAACGCCGTTTCGGCAACTGGGAGAAATGAACCTTCACGAATACCAAGCCAAGCAACTGCTCGCGCACCATGGGGTTGAAGTCCCTGGGGGCCAACCCTGTACGACTGCCGACGAGGCGCGATCCATCGCCGAGGGGCTCTTCGCTGCCGGTCAGGAAATGGTAGTGCTCAAGATCCAGATTCACTCCGGCGGCCGGGGCAAGGGCATCTTCAAGGACGGCTTCAAAGGCGGCGTGCACCTCTGCAAATCGGCCGATGACGTCCACGAAAAAGCCAAGGCAATGCTCGGCAACACCATCGTCACCAAGCAGACCGGCGAGACTGGGCGGCAGGTTTACACCCTGCTCGTTGCCAGCGGCGAGAAGATCGTCGACGAATTTTACCTCGCCGTGCTTCTCGACCGAGAAACCTCCCAGCCCCTCATTATGGCCAGCCGCGAGGGCGGCGTCGACATCGAGGAGGTTGCCGAGACCAATCCCGACGCCATCGTCAAGCTGAACGTCGATCCCCTCCTTGGCCTGCAACCATTCCAGGCCCGCAACTTGGCCAAGGCCCTTGGCCTGAGCGGCAAACTCATTCACTCCGGGGCCAAGCTCATCGCCGGTGTTTACAAAACGTGGTGGGAGTGCGACGCCTCGATGGTCGAGATCAATCCGCTCTGTATCGTCGAGAGCCCGGACGGCTCTCAAAAAATCGCCGCTGTCGATGCCAAGATTTCCGTCGATGCAAACGCCCTATACCGGCACAAGGACATCGCCGAGATGCGCGACCTCAACGAGGAAGCTGAACTTGAGGTCGAGGCGAGCAAGTTTGACCTCAACTACATCAAACTCGACGGCTCCGTTGCCTGCCTTGTCAACGGCGCCGGTCTGGCCATGGCCACGATGGACGCCATCAAACATTACGGGGGCGAGCCTGCAAATTTCCTCGACGTCGGTGGCAGCGCGTCAACGGAGCAAGTGACGGCTGCGTTCCAGATCGTCCTCAAGGATCCCAATGTTAAAGCAATCCTCGTCAACATTTTCGGAGGTATCATGGACTGCAACACCATCGCCGAAGGCGTCGTTGCAGCCGCGGAGACCACCCATCTCAAGTTGCCTCTCATCGTCCGTCTCGAAGGCAACAACGTCGCCGCCGGCCGCAAGACCCTAGCCGACTCCGGCCTCACACTCATCGGTGCAGACAGCATGTCCGACGCCGCCAAAAAAGTCGTTGCCGAGGCCGCTGCATAACCCTAATCCGGATTTCACAACAACATGGCAATTCTCGTCAAACCAGACACTAAAGTCCTTGTCCAAGGCATCACCGGCAGCTTCGGCGGCCGACACACCCAGCTAAGCCTTGAATACGGCTCGCAAATCGTCGCCGGCGTCACCCCCGGAAAAGCCGGCCAAAAATTCGAGGATACCGTCCCTATTTTCGATGGCGTCGCTGAGGCTGTCAAAGAAACCGGTGCTACGGCCTCCGCGATTTTTGTTCCGCCGCCCTTCGCCGCCGACGCCATTCTCGAGGCAGTCGATGCCGGGCTTGAGTTGGTCGTCGCCATCACCGAGGGCATCCCCGTGCGTGACATGATTGAAGTCAAAGCCGCGATCAGCAAATCGGCAACCCGACTTATCGGCCCGAACTGTCCCGGCGTCGTCACCCCCGGCACAGGCAAGGATTCCCACGGCGGCTGCCGTATTGGCATCGCCCCCGGCTACATCCACAAGGCGGGAGACATCGGCGTCGTCAGCCGCAGCGGCACACTCACCTATGAGGCCGTGTGGCAACTCACCTGCAACGATCTCGGTCAATCGACCTGCGTAGGCATCGGCGGCGACCCCGTCCCCGGCAGTACACACCTCGACATCATCAAACTCTTCAACGACGACCCCAACACACGCGGTATCATCATGATCGGTGAGATCGGCGGCTCCGCCGAGGAGGAAGCCGCTGAGTGGATCAAGGAAAACTGCAAAAAACCGGTCGCCGGATTCATCGCCGGAACGACAGCACCTCCGGGCCGGCGCATGGGCCATGCCGGAGCCATCATCAGCGGAGGCAAAGGCACCGCCGAAGCCAAGATTACAGCGATGGAAGACGCCGGAATCAGTGTCGCTGAGACCCCCTCACAAATGGCCGAGGCTCTAATCAAAATCCTCTAAGACCAAGCGCTCAGGCGGACTTTACCAGTTCTTCCTCGAAGTCGACGATTTCCTTGATCTGGGTGAGGAACCAGCGGTCGATTTTTGTGAGGCCGAATATTTCTTCAATGCTGAAGCCGGCACGCAACGCGTGCCTCAGGAAGAATACCCGCTCGGCGTTCGGCACACTGAGTTTTTGCGTGATGACTTCGCGAGGCAGGATATCGCGGTCGCCGTACACGTCCTGGCCGATTCGCCATGGTTTGCCGTCACCACCCAAACCGGATCGCCCGACCTCGAGCGAGCGCAGTGCCTTTTGCAGCGACTCCTTGAATGTGCGACCGATGGCCATCGCCTCGCCGACCGATTTCATCTGCGTGTTCAGCGTCGGGTCGGCGGTGGAAAATTTCTCGAATGCGAACCGCGGCACCTTGACGACAACGTAGTCAATAGTCGGCTCGAAGCAGGCCGGCGTCTCGCGGGTGATGTCGTTGCGAATCTCTTCGAGCAGATAACCGACTGCGAGCTTGGCCGCGAACTTGGCGATCGGGAACCCAGTAGCCTTCGAGGCCAACGCCGAAGAGCGTGAAACGCGAGGGTTCATCTCGATGATTGTCAACCGCCCGTTCTCCGGATTAACCGCAAACTGGATGTTCGAGCCGCCGGTCTCTACCCCTATCTCACGGATTACCGCGAATGAGGCGTCGCGCATGATTTGGTACTCCTTGTCGGTGAGTGTCTGCGTCGGAGCAACGGTAATTGAATCGCCGGTGTGCACGCCCATCGGATCAAAGTTTTCGATCGAGCAGATGATCACGCAGTTGTCGGCACGGTCACGCATAACCTCCATCTCGAATTCCTTCCAGCCAAGCAACGACTCCTCGACGAGCACCTCAGTGACCGGCGACAAGTCGAGGCCGTGCTTGATCATTTCCTCGAACTCGTCACGATTGTAAGCGATACCGCCGCCAGTGCCGCCGAGCGTGTAGGCCGGCCTGATGATGAGCGGGAGTTTGCCGATGTCACCGGCGATCTCCAGTGCCTCCTCGAGCGTGTGCGCCACGCCACTGTATGGCACGTCGAGGCCGATTCGGATCATGGCATCCTTGAAAAGCTGACGGTCCTCACCGCGCTCGATCGCCTCCGCGTTGGCCCCGATCATCTCGATGTCCAGGCGCTCAAGCACACCGCTGCGGTGCAACGACATTGCGATGTTTAGAGCAGTCTGCCCGCCGAGCGTCGGCAGCAGGACGAGCTTCCCTCCCACTCCGCTCTGCTCAATCGTTTCCAACTCACGAACGATGATTTTCTCGACGCACTCCGGTGTGATCGGCTCGATGTAAGTGCGATCGGCGAACTCCGGGTCGGTCATGATGGTAGCCGGGTTGGAGTTGACGAGAACGACACGGTAGCCCTCCTCCTTGAGAGCCTTGCACGCCTGCGTTCCGGAGTAGTCGAATTCGCAGGCCTGCCCGATGATGATCGGGCCGGCGCCAATGATTAAAACTGTGTTGATGTCAGTGCGCTTCGGCATCCAAGTGGCGGCAATATAAACCAAGCCGCGCCCGCCGTCGAATCTTCCAACAAATTTCCGGGTCAGGCTGTTTTACGGAGTGATTGGCCGAGCAGGAAACCGAGCCATGTGCCGAGTAGGCAAAGCGCGACCGACAGCAGCATATTCCCACCAGCCTTAAGCCAGGCCTGCTGTTGCATCAACTCGAGCGTCTCCAGGCTGAAAGTGGAAAACGTTGTAAAGCCGCCGCAAAAACCGACCATCAAAAACAACCCTACCGGCCGACTTTTTTGCTCCATATCGAACAGTCCGGCGCAAATGCCGAGGACAAGCGAGCCGAGGACGTTGACAAGCAGCGTGCCGAACGGGAAGGCATCTAACCGAGCCAGCGCCTGGGCAAGACCAAACCGCCCCATGCTGCCCAGCGCGCCACCCAATGCAACCATCAACCAAGTCATCGCGGCGCCAACTATAGCAACTGCTCGCGTAGAAGCATCTCCCGAATTCTGTCCGTGCTAGCGCCGAGTTTGGTCGCCGCCGCGAACAAGTCGCCTGTCGCGACTGGATACCAGTTTCGCTTGGCCGGATCGGCCAGCCCAGCGACGTTAAACGGCTCGATCATATCTCGAATTTTCGCCAACAGTTCGTCGCGCTTAGCAAGGCTGACAACCGACTCGCAAATCTCTCGTGTCGCCGGACCGAACTCCAGATGCTCACACAGCAAAAACGACTCGGCCAACTCCGACTTGCCCAAGCGATGTGCCGTCTCGGAAAAACTCACTGCCGCGAAGTAAACCTGAGTGAGCGCCGCAAACAATTCGAAGTCACCCATGCTCGCGTACAGCGCGCCGACTAGTCGCGAAACTTGGTCAAGCTCGGCCACTGTTCGACGCTCGTAAACAGCCAACTCCGACGTGCTTGGCTCACCGCCAAGCAGCTTGGCCAAGCGCTTGATGCCGAGCAGCGTCAACGGAAAACCGTTTGATAACAGCGGATCCACAAACCCCGCCGACGACGGCAACAGCGCCCAGCGTGCTCCGGTGATTTGCCCGCTGCAAAACGACAACTCCGGCGCGAACACAAACCTACCCACCGGCTCGGCGGTGGCGAACTGTTTGGCCAACGACGGCAGCTTGGCCAACAGGCGTTGCCAGCCCGGTGCACCCTCGGACAAGCCCAACTCGGCGGCGCAATCGCCCGTTGCCGCAACCCCTGCGCTGGTGATTCCGTTGTTGAATTTCAGCACCCAAACCCAGCCGCCGTCGAACACGTGATGTACCGCCGCCGACTCCACCGGATACGGTTCGCCCTCCTCGCTTGGCCAAGCTCCGACGTTTTTGAAATGAGCGAACAATCCGCTCGTCGCCGGTATCAGCGGCAACTCGCGGTTAGCCAATCCAAGTGTGCGGTGCAGCCAACCGCGTGGACCAGTGGCATCGATCACGAAGCCGGCGTGAAACCGCACGGGCCCGCCGTTTCGCCGACCGGAAAGTGTCACGCCATTCTGTTGCTCGTCGAAATCTGTCAACTCGGTTTGGTCGAAACACTCGATGCCGAGTCGCTGTGCCTCGTTGACCAAGTGGTGATCGAAGTCGGCGCGAAACCAGTGCGTGTCGGCCACTTCATCACGCGGGCTGGCGGCAACGAGAAGTTGGTTTCGCCGCTGCTCATCATCTCTGAACGACTGGCCAAGCGTGTGGTGAAAAAAAGAAAACCCGCGCTTAAGGCCGCAGCCGATTCCCGGGTGTTCACGCTGCCACTCACCCCAGCGGCGGAACGGCAAAAGCTGGGGCAAATCGTGTTCCTCGGAGAGTTGCTGCAAAAGCAAATTAGCCAGCGGCGTGGATGACTCGCCGATCGCAAAGCGCGGATGCGTGCCACGCTCGATCAGCACGACCGAGCGGCCCAACCGGCGGGCCACCATCGCCATCAGCGCCCCGCCAAAACCGCCCCCCACTACCGCAATGTCCGCTTTGTGTTCCACTCCGTTGAGCCAAGGTAACAGAAAGCCGAGGCGGCTCCAAAGTGAATGCTCACTGAACTTAGTCGAGGGAGGGGCAAGTTACACCTCGCCCCATTTTTGAAGTTAATTTGGGGCGAGGTGAAACTCGTCCCTCCCGGGAAGATTCCAGCAAGACGCGTGCGCTACCCATTTCCTAATAATTTCAAAGATCTCGCGTTGCGCTTGGGCAGTCGGGGCGATAACGTCATCTGCCGTATGATTCAACTGAGACGCACCATTTTTTTCGTCACCGTTTTTTTGTTCACGCTCGGGCTTCGCCAAACGGCCGGGGCGGAGGCCAACCGCAACGTGAAACTGCGCGGTGGACTGCAGAACTCGCGCATCCAGTTTGAGCAAAAAAAGACCGGGCGCGTCGCGTTCATCGGCGGATCGATCACGCAAATGAACGGCTACCGACCGATGGTTAGCGACTGGCTGCAGGCACGGTTTCCCAACACCCAGTTTGAATTCATCAATGCCGGAATCTCTTCAACCGACTCGCAAACGGGGGCGTTCCGGCTCGGCGACCATGTGCTGTCCAAGGGTCGGATCGACCTGCTCTTTGTCGAGTTCGCGGTAAACGACGACCAGGACGCGCGGCACTCGCGGCGCGGCTGCATCCTAGGCATGGAGGGTATTATCCGGCAGGCACGGCTCCGGCAGCCGTTGTGCGACCTGGTGGTGACGCACTTCGTCAATCCGCCGATGCTTGAGCAGATTCAATCCGACCAAGTGCCGCCGGCGATCAAGGCGCACGAGGATGTACTCCGGCATTACAACGTGTCGTCAGTGTATCTGGCGCGCGAAGTGGCCGACCGTATCGCCGCAGACAAACTGACGTGGGCACAGTACGGCGGCACGCATCCGAAGTCGGCCGGAAACGCAGTGGCGGCCGAGTTAATCGGCGAGTTACTGAACCGGCGCTGGGCCAAACCGCTGCTAGTGAACGCGGCCAAGGGCGCGGCGCAGTTCCCGGCCAAACCACTCGACGCGGAAAGTTTTTTTAATGGCCGTTTCCTTTCGCCTGGCTTGGCCAATCGCGGCGACGGCTGGGCTTGGCATGTGCCGAAGTGGAGCGGAATCCCGGGGAGTTTCCGGGAGACATTTGCAGGGCTGAAGTTGCTATGCGGCGGGCTCGCGGGCGGCGAGGTGTCGTTTGAGTTTGAGGGTAGGGGCGTCGGGGCCTACGTGCTGGCAGGGCCGGATGCAGGTGTGCTGGAAGTGAGCATCGACGGCGGGGAATACAAGCCGTCGAACCTGTATCATCACTATAGCCGAGGGCTGCATTACCCGCGTACGGTGATGTTCGCCACCGATCTTGCAGCGGGCAAACACGCGATCCGGCTGCGTCTGGCCAAGCCGGCCGGGGATGGGGCCAAGGTGACGGCGGCGCGAATCCTGCAATTTACGGTCAATTGACCGGACAATTATTCGGTCATTTCGCTTGCAGCACCCAGTTGGGAGTGCCACGTTCTGCGCGTGAGGCTATTGTCCAAAGCCAAAATGAAGCGAGCCTTCACGCTGATTGAGTTACTGGTAGTGATCGCGATTATTGCCATTCTCGCGGCACTGCTGTTGCCCGCCCTAGGCAAAGCCAAGCAGACCGCCCAAGGCATTGCGTGCATGAACAACAACCGGCAGTTGATGCTCGCGTGGAACTTGTTCGCCACTGATAACGAGGGACGCATCCCTTACGCCAGCGCTTATTACCAGGAACCGACGGTTAAGTTTTCGTGGGCAGTGGGGACGGTCAACAACCCGACATTCAACGCGGAACAGAATTACATATCCAAAGGAGTGATCTACAAATACGTCGGTAACTCAGACGACGTTTTCCGCTGCCCGGCCGACACCTCCATGATCAAGAATAATAAGGGCAACCTGGTGAAGCGCGAACGTAGCTACAGTATGAACATCTTTATGGGCGGCTGGTCCGGCTGGGCGTTCTGGGGGGATCAGCAGTGGAAGGTTTATCACAAGTTGGAGGGTATCGGGAATCCTTCCGAGCGATTCGTGCTGCTGGACATGCGGCCCAACAGCATCAACGCCGGCAACTACCGAGTGGACATGTCCGGCTGGCAAGACCAGCCGCAACTGCACCGGTTCTGGCAGGACTACCCTGGTGTGTACCACATCGATGCCACAATGTTTTCGTTCGCCGACGGCCACTGCGAAAAGAAACGCTGGCTGGATGAACGCACGAAGAACCCTCCCGAAGACGCGGAGGGAAACATCCCGAACCGCAAGATCTCCACACCGAACAACAAGGACGTTTACTGGATGCAGGAACGCACAACGCGGATGGAAACTCCTCAAAGAAAGTACACCGGGCCAGCCTATGCTTACACGGCAAAACTGGCTGGCCATCCTTACTGGGGCTACTGGAAATCTCCGGGGGAATAGCTTAGCGCTTAGCCAAGCGAGATATTTGACTTACCAGAGCAATCAGGCTAGTTTAAATCGCAGTTGAAAAAGGCATTCACACTAATTGAACTGCTGGTGGTGATCGCGATCATCGCCATCCTCGCGGCGCTACTTCTCCCTGCCTTAGCCAAGGCCAAAGCGGCCGGCACCTCGATCGCCTGCCTGAACAACAATCGTCAGTTACTCATCGCATGGCATAATTTCTCTGCTGACAACGACGATCACATCATCTACGCCAGTGCTTGGCACTTTCCCAACTACGTATATCCCACCGGCCTGAAATACGAACCTACTGTTGATTTCTCATGGTGCGCCTCAGAATACCTTGGCCCAAATATGCCACCCAAGGATCACCTTGAGCTCTCTGTACTTTATCCTTACGCGGGCAATAGCCGGGATGTATTCCACTGTCCAGAGGACAAAAACTTCGGCGTGGCCAAGGAGAAGGGGTGGCCCGAGCGGGTGCGCTCTTATAGTATCAACATCTATGCCGGTGGCTGGTCGGGTTGGCCGTTTGAGGGAGATCAAATGTGGAAGATTTACCGACAGCAGTCGGATTTCCGTGACCCGGCCAATCGGTTTGTGCTTATGGACATGGACGACGAAAGCATCAACGCCGGCAACTACCGTGTGGACATGGCTGGTTGGCCCAACAAACCCAAGCTATATCGCTTCCGGCAAGATTGGCCGGCTTCGTGGCATAACAATGGTTGCACCATCTCCTTCGCCGACGGGCACGCCGAGCGGAAGAAATGGCTGCACAGCGACACGCTGAAATCTACAGTTGACCCCCAAGCCGGCAACGGCCTTGCCTCCAGTCCTGACAACCCCGACATCGCCTGGATGCAGGACCGCGCCACCCGCCCCAATCCAGGCTGGCAACAAGACAACTGGGTAAAGCAGTGGACCGGCGCCATGCACCTCAAGCCCTGGCAGTGGTGGGGATACTGGCGCATGCCAGGCGAGGTCGCCGCAGAAAACCTCAGCCCGAGGCCCAACTATGCCCGGTGACCGGCGAAAGTTATCCTGCTAAACTCATCCTTTTTTCTGCCAAACTCACCTGCCTATGATTTTGCAACTATTCGATTCAAAGGGACTAAAACTGGTCATGACTCTCGTCGCCAGTTTTCTTTTTAACCATACCGTAAGTGCCGTCGACCTCAATCAGACAAAGGAGGTTTTCTCCGCTAAAGTCACCAAGACTTTCGCATACAAATACCTCAAGTATCTGCCTGAGGGGTACGACGGCAAAAAGAAAGTTCCGCTGCTGCTTTTCCTGCATGGAGCCGGTGAGCGAGGAGACAATCTCGACCTTGTTACAGTCCATGGACCACCTAAGTTGATAAAGAAGGGCAAAAAATTCCCATTCATTGTCATCTCCCCGCAGTGCCTCAAGGGAAGCTGGTGGGATGCCGCGGGTCTGGATGCGCTGCTTGATGAATTCATCAGCAAGCACGCCGTCGACGAATCGCGCATATACTGCACTGGCCTGAGCATGGGCGGCTACGGCACTTGGGCTCTCGGTGGACAAAATCCGAAACGCTTCGCAGCACTGGCACCAATATGCGGTGGTGGCAACCGTATAGACGCCCGCCAAATCCGAAAGAAGCCGGTGTGGGTGTTTCACGGTGCCAAGGACAGCGTCGTCCCGTTGGAAGAATCCCAGCGCATGGTGGACGCCTTGAAGCAACGTGGCGGTAAGCCGAAGTTCACCATCTACCCCGAGGCCGGCCATGACTCATGGACAAAGACGTACGACAATCCCAAGCTGTATGAGTGGTTCCTCTCGCACAAAACCAAGTAACGCCTGAAAAGATGCCAAGCATTGTAACCCAGTGAATGCGCTGTTCATCATTGACGGTCTGCCGTTGAAAGATCGCCGGGCCAGGGAGGCGATGCGCATCGCCGCCGGCACCGGTGTCTGGGGCAAGGTCAGGCCTACCCTCTGTTTTACCCGGGCCAACGACCCGGCGCTTGGCCAAGCGGAAGACGGGGAACTGCGCCGCTACATCCACCTGTTGCGCGAAACCGCAGGCGGTCTGTTCACCCGTGCGCCAGAGGAACCGGACGGAATTCTGTGCCACACCAACGAGACCGGCTTGGCCAAACTCATCGACGAAGCCGACACGGTGCTGCGTTTTTGAACTGCCGCCCGGTCCAAGCGGCTTGTGTTCCGCTGCCCTCTTCAATAGCGTCATCACCGATGATTCTTGAAGACCACGCCGGAGATGTCGTTGGCAAAGCCCGCAAAGGGCTGGGCATCAGCTCCGGGCAAATCGCCGAGGCAGGCGGTTTCACAGCCGAGGGTTACGGCAGGTTTGAAGAAGACGGTACTTTCGACGAGCTGCCCGACTTCGAGAAAATCGGCGCGCTACTCCACCTCAACCCCTCAAAGCTTACCACCATCGCCACCGGCTGGCGTCCGCGCGCCACAGACCTCGAGACCAACAAGACCGTCCGGCAAATCACTACCAACGAGGGAATGGAAGTACACTGCTATCTCGTGTGGGACGACGCCACCCGCGAGGCGGCATTGTTCGACACCGGCTGGAGCGCTGATCCGATTCTGGAGTTGCTGCAGGAAAAAAAGCTCACCCTGAAGCGACTCTTCATCACCCACACCCACCACGACCATATCGCCGCACTTACGCCGATCCGCAAACAATTCCCCGACTTGGCGCTGCACTCCAGCTCTCCCAACGCTCCGGAGGCCCAACGCAACCAACCCAGCCAAGTCGTCGAGTTAGGTAGCCTGCAAATCACCTCCCGCGAAACCCCCGGCCACGCCGACGACGGGGTAACTTACCTGGTCGACAACTTCCCCGGATTTACGCCGAAAGTGGCGATGGTCGGCGACGCGATTTTTGCCGGCTCGATGGGTGGCGCACCCAGCCACTACCAGCTTGCGCGTGAAAAGGTGCAGTCAGAAATCCTGAGCCTCTCTGCCGAGACCATCCTCTGCCCCGGCCACGGCCCCATCACCACCGTCGCTGAGCAACTCACCGTCAACCCGTTTTTCTAGACCGCCGCCTGGCCAAGCGCTTGGCCAGATTTAAAGCAGTTTTTTGAGTTGTTCCTGATATCGGGTGTAGACGAAGCCCAGCCCGATGAACACGCCGCCCATCACGAAGAAACTGGCGATCTTCATCTCGGTGGACATCCCCCATATGATTGGCACAAGCGACACCAGCGCGATCGCCAGCGTGCCAAGGCCCATCAGGCGATACCACCGCTCCCGCAGTCCAAGGCCGAGGCCGAAATAAACCACCGCGAGCAACGACCACGCAATCGTGCGCGCGCCGTGCTCGCCCATATCCGAGACCTTGATCGAAAGCCAAATGAACAACAGAACGCCACCGGCGAGAATCAGCCATTGGTGGACTTTTTCGGGCACTTTTTCTTCAACCGCTAGACGCCGCCCAAGTTGCTGAACGCCAAATAGCGCAACGATCGCCATCAGACTTAGCAAGTACGCATCGCCATCAATGAACTGGGCGGCCAAGGCAAGGTACCCGATCACCGCATAAGCCAGCGCCAGCCATTGCCATTCGCGAGCCGGCCTCAGGAATTGCATAGCGAAAAACACCGCGCCCACCGAGATGAACACAAGTACTCGCCACTCATCAGGAACGAAATTGCCAATCCACAACAATCCCAGCGCGGCGGCGATAATGCGATAGGCCAACTGGATCCAAGCAACCCAGGAATATATCATCTCCGGCACCCGTCCAATGCGCGCGATGGCAACCGGGATACCAATATTCATAAAGTACATCGTAGCGATCGGGATCAGCGCAAGGGTGGCGTACTCGTTATCGCTCCGAGCGCACAACTCGACCATCACCCAACAAGACATCAACAAGTAAACCTGCGAGAACAAACCGACGAATCGTGCCCGGGTGAACACCGCGTACACCGTCATACCGACCGAGACGAGCGCTCCCACCCAAAGCCAATAGTGACCAAGTTCGACACCGACGTGCAACCAAACGAGCAATGACGAAACAAAGCCAACTGATAACACCGCCTCGATGATCATAGGCAATCGCTTGGCCAATGGACCGTCCGGGCAACATCCGATCAATCGGTCTCGTTGCCAGCGCCACCAATGCGCCTGGCCAAGCGTGAGCACAAACGCGCAGAACAACGGCCAAGTGAATTCACTGGTCTTTCCAGCCAAGCCAAGCGCGAACAACAATCCAATCGCACTTGGCACCTGGCCAAGCAGAACGAACTCCCGAATCTTCAACCGATAAACAGAAACCATGAACAATACGGTTGTTGCCAGAAGAATCGTGGGAACCCATTCCCCTGATGGCACAACTTCGGGTGCGGACAGATAGGCAAACAAGCCGACAATCAAAGCCAGCCCGATCAGGTAACTCACCCGCGGCCGTAGCAAAGACTCGCCAGCCGACTCGATTCGCGCGTGACAAAGCCGGGCGTTGAATAAAAAGATGAGGCCTGTGAACAGGCCGGCGAGGAAAAAATCTTCGCTACCCAACCAGGTATCGTTAAGCGCATAGACAGCAGCAATAGCCACCACTATAAGCGAGCCGATTTGGATGATGAAGTTGTTGCGGCGAATCGCCATGAAAAGCAGTACGACACTCTCGGCGGCGAGGATGGGCCCTTTGAGCGAGGCGGCCATCCCCATCGTCATCAGGCCAAGCGTCACCAGCACCAGCCCCTGCGTGAGGTAGCTTTTGCGCGAGAGCGACTGGTCCTCAAGCCAACGCGCCGCCGCCAATGCGCACCCGAGCAGTGCCACGCCGATAACCATCGGTAAAATCCAGAATTTCGGCTCATGATATTTCAGCACGTCCGCCGTGAGCAGTGCAAACATCGCCGCGTTGTTGGCGGTCAGGAATACGGCGCGCTGACGGTCACTTAACGCCCCGCTGCGAGAAAGGAAAACCGCCGCCGTGTAAACCACCCAGAGCGACACGGCGAAACTCACGGCGATTGTGAGTGACGGCTCATCAGCCCGCAGCCGCCATAGGAGAAAACCGGCGTAAGACGCCGACAGGCTCAGAACCGGCATCTTCAGCCAGCGGTTGCGCAGCATGAACACAACCGCCGCCACCGCGAGGACAAGGTTTGAGAAAAGGATCACCCAGTCCGACACATCGTCGGTACCGCCGGAGTGGATCAGTGGCACGTAGGTGGCGTAATACGAGGCGCCAATGGCGAAGAGCGCGATTGTCTCCGACTTGAGTCGATCCGCGACCCAAACCATGAAGCATCCCCACGCGAACAACAGCAGCAGGGAGGTTGTCGGATCCGGGATCACTCGGAT
>Ga0115011_10002219_pt1 | contig 13618 bp, 22 predicted proteins | sample TroAtlMetagenome_2_FD_88705 | JGI IMG/M metagenome (GOLD analysis project Ga0115011, IMG submission 88705) | Marine eukaryotic phytoplankton communities from Atlantic Ocean - Tropical Atlantic ANT8 Metagenome | ecosystem: Environmental > Aquatic > Marine > Oceanic | place: Tropical Atlantic... | reverse complement strand
GGTCGTGTAACAGCTGCTCCGATTACCGGATATGATGGTAGTGAAGTTCTTTCCAAAAATCATTTGATTACGGAAGAGGATAAAGAGCTTCTAATGGAAAATAAAGTAGACCAGATAAAAGTTAGGTCTGTCTTGACATGTAATGAAGCACACGGTTTTTGTGCAATGTGTTTTGGGCGAGATTTGGCCAGAGGAACTCTTGTCAGCATAGGGGAAACTGTTGGTGTTATTGCTGCTCAGTCTATTGGGGAGCCAGGAACACAGCTAACCATGAGAACTTTCCATGTTGGGGGAACAGCAACTGCTGGTGCTCAAGTTAATAAGTCTGAGTCAAAGACAGCTGGAAAAATTTACTTGGATAATGTTAAAACAGCAACTTTAAGTGATGGTACATGCATTATCATGAATAAAGTTGGTGAAATTATTGTTAAGAATAATTTTGGAGTAGAAAAAGAAAGAGTTCCTGCGATCTACGGTGCTAAAGTTCTGAAAAATGAAGGTGATGAAGTAGAGCCAGGAGAAGCGATAATTGAATGGGACCCGTTTGCAATACCCCTTTTAGCTGAAGTTACTGGTACAGTTAAATTTAAAGACCTTATCGTTGGTAATACAGTTAGTGAGCAAGTTGATGTTGTTACAGGTTTGACGCACAAAGTTGTTCTGGAGTCAAAAGATACAGGCTTGAGATCTAGAATCGAAATTCTAGGCGAAGATGGGGAAATTTTACAAATACCAGGAACTAAAAGACTTGCATCCTATGTCTTGCCTGTCGGTGCAAACATCATTGTAAATGATGGTGAAATGCTAGAGGCTGGTAATCCTATTTGTAAGGTTCAAAGAGAAACAACTAAGACAAAAGATATTACAGGTGGTTTACCTAGGGTTGCTGAGCTTTTTGAAGCAAGAAAGCCTTCGAATGCTGCCCAAATTTCTGATGTTTCAGGTGTAATTGAGTTTGGAACAGAGCTTAGAGGTAATAGGAGAATTGTTGTCAGGCCGGAAGATGGGTCAGACCCAGTAACTTATACAGTACCTAAAGGTAGATATGTAATTGTAAATGAAGGTGACTATATTAGGGCAGGAGAGCCTATTATGGATGGCCCTAGTAACCCTCATGATATTTTAAGGGTCATGGGATTAAAGGCGCTTGCGTCCTACATTGTAGATGAGATTCAGGAAGTTTATAGACTCCAAGGTGTTAAAATTGATGATAAGCATATCGAGGTTATCGTCAGCCAAATGTTGAAGAAAGTTGAAATCATGGATTCTGGAGACTCAACATTTATTATTGGAGACTCAAAAACAAAAGCTGAGTTTAATGAAGTGAATAAAAGGTTAATAGAGAATGGTGAAAAGCCAGCTGTTGGTTTACCTCTTCTACTTGGTATTACCAAAGCTTCTCTAACGACTGAGTCTTTTATATCAGCAGCTTCTTTTCAAGAGACAACAAAAGTGTTGACTCAGGCATCGCTTGCAGGAAAGAAGGACACATTAAAAGGCTTAAAAGAAAACGTTATTATGGGAAGGTTGATTCCTGCCGGTACAGGGATATCAAGATATAGAGAATATGAAGCTGTTATTGAAGAAGAAATAAACAATGATGCGGTGTTGAGTGGTGTGACTTTGACAATTTAATTAATAAAACTTGTCTTAGAAGAAGTGCCATGCTAACCATACGTGATTTAGTGAGAGAAATTTAAGGAGTAATGGAAAAATGCCTACAATTAACCAATTAATTAGAAAGGGGAGAGAAGACAAATACGTGAAAACGAAATCTCCTGCGTTAAAATCTTGTCCTCAAAGAAGAGGTGTTTGTGTAAGAGTATATACAACGACACCAAAGAAACCTAATTCTGCAATGCGTAAGGTTTGTAGGGTTAAGTTAACTAGTGGATTTGAAGTTACTTCTTATATTGGTGGTGAAGGTCATAACCTTCAGGAGCATAGTATTGTTCTTATCAGAGGTGGAAGAGTTAAGGATCTACCAGGGGTGCGTTATCACACAATCAGAGGTGCATTGGATGCGACTGGTGTAGATAAGAGAAACCAAGGGCGATCTAAGTATGGGGCTAAAAGACCTAAAAAATAACGTGCGAAGAGCTCTTTATTATTAAGAATTAAAAGTTTAAGAGGGAATAATGAGTAGAAAAAATAGAGCAGAAGTTAGGGAAGTACTTCCAGATCCAAGATATCAAGATGTTGTGGTAACTAAATTTATTAATTGTTTAATGAAAGAAGGTAAGAAATCTACAGCTGAAAAGATCTTCTATGGGGCAATGGAGCAAATAGAAAAGAAAACTGGTGACGAACCTTTAAAAGTTTTTAAAAAGGCTCTTTCAAATGTTAAGCCTGCTGTTGAGGTCAAATCAAGAAGAATTGGTGGTGCGACTTACCAAATTCCAGTAGAAGTTAGACCAGTTAGAAGGCAATCTTTAGCTTTAAGATGGTTAAGAGACTACTCATCTTCTAGAAGTGGTAAAACGATGGTTGAGAAACTAAGTGACGAAATTCTTGATGCATCATCAAACAGAGGTGGCGCTGTAAAGAAAAGAGAGGATGTCTATAAAATGGCTGAAGCAAACAAGGCTTTTGCTCACCTTAAGTGGTAATTAAATCAAGCAAATGACTCAATCTAAAATAGATAAGATCCGTAACATAGGTATAATGGCTCATATAGATGCCGGTAAGACTACCACAACGGAGCGGATCTTATTTTATACCGGGAAAAGCCATAAAATTGGTGAGGTCCATGATGGTGCAGCCACTATGGACTGGATGGTGCAAGAACAAGAAAGAGGCATAACCATTACCTCTGCTGCTACTTCTTGTGAGTGGGCAGATTCCAAAATTAATATAATAGATACTCCTGGCCATGTGGACTTTACAATCGAAGTAGAGCGATCTTTAAGGGTTCTCGATGGAGCAGTCGGTGTTTTCGATGCCGTAGCAGGAGTTGAGCCCCAGTCTGAAACAGTTTGGAGTCAAGCAGATAAATACTCTGTTCCAAGATTAGCATTTGTTAATAAAATGGATAGAGTCGGCTCAGACTTTGATAAGTGTGTAGAAGAAATCAATAATAAATTAAAAAAAGTCGCAGCTCCAGTCCAGCTTCCGATAGGGAAGGAGTCAGACTTTGTAGGTGTAATTGACCTTATAGATGAAAAAGCCTTATTTTGGGACGAGGATGATCAGGGCTTAAGGACTCAACAAAAGGAAATACCTGGTGATCTAAAGGGTCAAGCTGAAGAGAGGAGAGAAAGTCTAATCGAATGCCTTGCTGATTTGGACAATGACATAGCAGAGCTCTATCTTGAAGGTGAGGAAATTCCAAAAAGTAAATTAAGGGAAGTTATAAGAAAGCTTGTAATTAATAATGAGTTTGTCCCTGTTCTTTGTGGAAGTGCATTTAAAAACAAGGGCGTCCAACCATTGTTAGATGCTGTGGTTGAGTTTTTGCCTTCGCCCACTGATAGAGGTGCTGTAACCGGAGTCTGTGGTAAAAATAAAGAGAAAAAAATAGCCAGAGAGCCTTCATCAAAGGAGCCTTTTAGTGGGTTAGCTTTTAAAATAGCTTCTGATCCATTTGTTGGTACTTTAACTTTTTTTAGAATCTACTCTGGTGAGTTAACTTCTGGTCAGACAGTTTTTAACCCTCTTGTTGGGAAAAGAGAGCGCATAACAAAAATGCTTGTTATGCATGCAAATAAAAGGGAAGAAGTTCAACAGGCTTATGCTGGGGATATCGTAGCGCTTGTAGGTTTAAAAAATACAACGACTGGGCAAACTTTATGTTTAGAGAAGTATAAAATTATCTATGATCTAATGGAGTTTCCAGAAACTGTAATTTCTTTGGCCATTGAGGCTAATACATCTGCTGATGAAAAAAAATTAAATATGGCACTAGGCCAACTTAAGCTAGAAGACCCATCCTTTTCTTTTCAGGAGAATAAAGAAACAGGCCAGTTGCTTATTTATGGAATGGGAGAACTTCACCTTGATATAATAGTCGATAGATTAAAGAGAAATTTCTCTGTCGGGATTAGGGTTGGAAAGCCTCAGGTCTCTTATAGGGAAGGGGTTCTAGGTGAAGGTGAGTCTGAGTATACTCATAGTGTCGAGCTGGCAGGTAAAAAGCAATTTGGAAATTGTACTTTAAGTGTCCAGCTTGATGAAAGTATAAATGGTGTTGAGTTCTCTTCTCGCTTAAATAAAAAAGATTTACCCAAAGAGTTTATAGAAGCTGTTGGACAAGGTGTTCTAGAAGCCGCTCCAGGGGGAATTATTGCTGGGTATCCTTTGACAAATATAAAAGTACACCTTGAGAGTGCTAAGTTTAACGAAGAGGAAGCTTCAGAGGTTGCGTATAAGATAGCGGCCGCACACTGCATAAGAGAAGCATGCTCAAAAGCTAGAGTTGCAATTTTGGAACCTATAATGCATTTGGAAATCGTAACACCTCTGGATTTTACGGGGGATGTTATTTCTGACATTAATGGGAAAAGAGGAAGAGTTATAAATATTACATCTAAGGGTGGTAAAGAGGTCGTAGAGGCAGAGGCTCCCCTTGCTGAACTATTTGGTTATAGCACCGCGTTAAGATCTAAAACCCAAGGGAGAGGGAGTTTTAGTATGAGCTTTGTAAGGTATATGCCCCTTCAAAGCGAATTGGAGAAAAAGTTTTTTGAGGAAAGAGGAATTTCTATAAATTTTTAATTCAAGAAAGTACTTTCTTTAACTATATACTACTTGACAAAGAGACTCATAAAAAATACATACTCAATTCAATTATAAAGAATAAGGGATATTTAATGAAGGCCACAAGATTACGCATTAAGTTAAGAGCTTATGACCATAGCCTGCTAGACAGTTCTGTTAATGAGATCGTTCAAACAGCAAAAGACACTGGTGCAAGAGTCGCTGGTCCTATACCTTTACCGACGGCTGTTAATAAGTTTACGGTACTTCGCTCGCCTCATAAGGACAAAAAGTCTAGGGAGCAATTCGAGATGAGAACACACAAAAGAATGATCGATATCTTAGAGCCAACACAGCAAACGATTGATAGTTTAATGAAGCTTGATCTAAGTTCTGGTGTTGACGTCGAAATTAAATATTAGTATATAAGGTCAAACTTCGCTCAAGAAAGATCTATTACCATGAAAGCATCCCCGAGCGTCGGGGTGATGCTGTGGAGGAATAATGACGGAAAAAGAAAAAAAGGTAGATACCTCAAGCATTAGCTTGGACACGTTTTATTGTCAGAAAGCTGGAATGACGAGAGTGTTTGACGAAAGTGGAAATCACGTCCCAGTAACAGTCGTAAAGTTAATTTCAAATTATGTAACTCAGGTTAAGACTAAAGAAAAAGATGGGTATGAGTCTTATCAATTGGGTTATGGTCAAGCAAAAGATAAAAATACAAGTAAGCCGGTCTCAGGTAAACTGAAAAAAGCTTCGGTAGATGAAAGTTTAAAGCACTTTTCTGAAGTAAAATCAGCTGATGGTGCTGTTGCTAAAGAAACCTTAGGTGGTTTGGTTAGTTTAGAAAGTTTCCAGAAAGGAAGTTTCATTGACGTAACTGCAGTAACTAAGGGCAAGGGATTCCAGGGTGTAATCAAAAAATTTGGATTCTCAGGTGGTCCAGCTGCGCATGGCTCACATTTTCATAGAGGAACTGGTTCAATCGGTAACAGGGCAACTCCTGGACGAGTTTTTAAAGGAAAGAAAATGCCTGGGAGAATGGGTGGGAAATCAAAAACTATCCAAAACCTACAGATTCAAGAAATTAATTTAGAAAAAGGCTTTGCTCTAATTCGTGGGTCCGTACCAGGACCTAAAGATGGTTATATTAGAGTTTCAAAAGCAATTAAAAAATAGATGAGGGTTTAAGCCATGGCTGAAGTAACAGTTTTAGATAAAAACTATAATGAGAGTGGGAAGTTATCTCTAGATATTGATCTCGCTGCAGAAAAAGTAAATGTACCTGTAGTTCATCAGGTTGTTAAGGCTACACTTGCTGGGAGAAGGCAGGGAAATGCTAAGACTAAAGAGAGAGGCGAAATTAGAGGTGGTGGTGCAAAGCCATTTAAGCAAAAAGGCACAGGTAGGGCAAGGCAAGGCTCGAGTCGATCGCCTCTACTAGTCGGTGGTGGTACAACATTTGGACCTAAGCCAAGGTCATATGCTCAGAAATTGAATAAAAAAGTGGTAAAAACGGCTATTAACTCAATTATAGCGGATAAATTTCAAGCAGGTAAGCTGACTGTTTTAGATAAAATTGAGTCGAGCGGCAAGACTAAAGACCTTTATAAGGATTTGAGTGAAAGAAACTTATTGCCAGCATTGCTAGTTGTAGAGTCGAAAGATTCTTTAGCGTTAAGAGCTGTTAAAAACTTGAAAAACGGTAAAGGTTTATCTGTTGAAGGTTTTAGTGTTTATGAAGCGGTTAAGTTTGAAAATTTGATTATTGAAAAAAATGCATTGGAAAAATTATCCAAGCGTCTAGGTTAAGGAAAGAACAATGGCACATATTGAACAAATAATTGAAAAACCATTAATTACTGAAAAAGCTTCTATGATAAGTGAAAAGTACAACAGATATGGCTTTAGAGTTGCTTTGAGGGCTAATAAGAACCAAATCAAGCAAGCTGTGGAAAGCCTCTATGATGTTAAGGTTTTGAATGTAAAGACCAATGTTTTACCAGGGAAAATTAAGCGAGTTGGTAAAGGCACAAAGAAAACTTCAAGTTTTAAAAAGGCTTTCGTACAAGTTGAAGAGGGCCAAAAAATTGAGTTTTTTAAAGGCGTTTGATTTAGGTTTAGTTTAACTAAAAATATATTGAGGAAAAAATGGGAATTAAAAAGTATAAGCCAACAACACCCTCTTTGAGAAATATGGCTACGTTGGATGGCAAAGAGTTAACAAAAGATGCCAAGCCTCTAAAGAACATGCTTCAGCCTAAAAAGTCTAGAGCTGGAAGGAATGGAGAAGGGCGAATCACAGTCAGAAGACGAGGCGGTGGTGTAAAGAGAAGATATAGGTTGGTAGACTTTAAAAGAAGTAAAACAAATATCCCTGCTGTCGTTCAAGCTATTGTTTACGATCCAAACAGAAGTTGTAATCTTGCTCAGATAGCTTACGTAGATGGGGAAAAGAATTATATCTTAGCTCCTTTGGGCCTTAATGTTGGTGATAAGATTATCTCCTCTGAGAAAGCTGATATTAAAGTTGGTAATTCAAAGCAATTAAAAGATATTCCCGTTGGTAGTTTAGTTCATAATGTTGAAATTTACCCTGGTGCCGGAGGGCAGTTGGCTAGATCAGCAGGTGCTTATGTTCAAATAATGGCAAAAGAGGGAGACTCTGTTTTATTAAGAATGCCTTCTGGTGAGCTTAGAAAAGTTAAAATCCTTTGTAGGGCGACTATTGGCCAAGTAGGAAATATAGACCATGAGAAGGTGGTCTTAGGAAAAGCTGGAAAGTCTAGACTGTTAGGGCGGCGACCAAAGGTTAGGGGTGTAGTAATGAACCCTGTTGATCACCCACACGGTGGTGGTGAAGGTAGAACATCAGGAGGAAGGCATCCTGTAACTCCTTGGGGAATGCCAACGAAAGGTTATAAGACTAGAAAAAATAAGAGAACTAGCAAGTTTATAGTAAAACGTAGAAAGTGATAATATTTTGGAGATATAAATGTCTAGATCATTAAAAAAGGGTCCTTTTGTAGATGACCACCTTTTGAAAAAAGCTTTAATGCTAAAGGAAGACGCAGGTAAGGGTAATAAGGTAATAAAAACGTGGTCAAGAAGATCTACCGTCATTCCTGAGTTTATAGGACTGACCTTTGCTGTACACAATGGGAAAAAGTTCATTCCTGTTTATGTTACAGATAATATGATTGGAATGAAGTTAGGAGAGTTCGCTCTAACAAGAACATTCTATGGTCATGGTGCTGATAAAAAATCGAAAAAATAGGTTTTTTTTAATTTTGCGAGGAAAAAAATGACAATTAAAGTTAAGGCAAGCCGGGTAGGAATATCGCCAAGTAAGGTAAGAGGTGTTATTAACTTGGTAAGAAATAAGAGGGCTTCGGAAGCGTTGAAGATCCTTCGGTTTTGTGAGAAAAAAGAAATTTCAATTATGCTTACAAAGCTTATTAACAGTGGTTTAGCGATCGCTTCTGAAGGTGAAAAGTACGATCTGGATAACCTCGTTGTTCACAGTATCTTCGCCGATGGTGGTCCTACATTAAAAAGGATTCAGCCAAGGGCTCAAGGTAGGGCTTTTAGGGTTAGAAAAAGGACGAGTCATATTACTGTTGAATTGAAAGAAGGATAGGAAGGGAAAGATGGGACAAAAAGTAAATCCGTTTGGTTTTAGGCTAGGTTATATAAAGAAATGGCATTCATCTTGGTACTCAAAGGATAAGTATCCTGAGACGCTTCATGAGGATCTTTCTATAAGGAACTATATAGAAAAGAATATGAAAAACGCTTCAGTATCAAAAACTGAGATATCTAGAACCTCAGACCAAACTAAGGTCACTGTCCATACTGCAAAGCCAGGCGTTGCAATAGGTAAGAAAGGTGCAGGTATTGAAAAAATTAGAAAAGACCTTACTAAAATGATTAAGGGTAATCTGATTTTTAATATCTCAGAAGTAAAGAGACCAGATTCAGATGCTAAGTTGATAGCAGAAAACATTGCTCAACAACTCGAAAAAAGGGTTGCGTTTAGGCGAGCGATGAAAAAGGTTATGCAGTCTGCGTTTAGAGCAGGTGTTAAGGGAATAAAAGTACGTACTGCGGGAAGATTAGGTGGAGCAGAGATGGCAAGGTCAGAGGGTTACTCTGAGAGAAAAGTACCTTTGCATACACTTAGGGCAGATATTGACTACAACACTGCAGAAGCTCGGACCACCTATGGAATAATTGGGGTTAAGGTTTGGGTATATAAAGGTGAAGTTTACAAGTAAAAAGATTTTATTTAAAGGAAGATAGAGATGCTGAGCCCAAAAAAGGTAAAACATAGAAAACAGATGAAAGGCAAGATGAGAGGTAAATCTCTCAGAGGGGATAAAATTCAATTTGGTGAATTTGCCTTGCAAGCTACATCTTGTGGTTATATCTCAAATAGGCAGATAGAGTCTGCGAGGATTGCTATTAATAGAAAAGCTAAAAGAGGTGGCCGGGTGTGGATAAAAATATTCCCGGATAAAACACTTACTAAAAAGCCAGCTGAAGTAAGAATGGGTAAAGGTAAGGGGTCTCCTGAATCTTGGGTTGCTATCGTGCGCCCTGGTAGGGTCCTATTCGAAATAGGTGGCTTGGAGGAAGAAGTATGCCTAGCAGCCTTAAGGCTTGCCAAGTATAAACTGCCTGTAAAGACAAAAGTAATTAGGAAAGAAGTTTAATTTATATATTGTGAGGAATCCAGATGATTCTAAAGATTGAAGACATTAGAAGTTGGGATAAAGATACCATTAAAAGCAAAATTAGTGAGCAAAGATCTGAGTTGTTTAAGGTCAAGATGCAGAGGTACTCTACAGGCGTTGAAAAACCTCACGTAATTAACGTGGTCAAGGCAAATATTGCAAAGTGTAGTACTGTGTTGAATGAAAAGAGAGAGAAATAAAGATGGCAAGCCAAAATAGAAATTTTAAAAGAAAGTTAGAAGGTGTTGTAACTAAAAAGAAAATGGATAAAACAGTTACAGTTTCTGTCGTTAGAAGATTTAAGCATTCTAAGTACAGTAAGTTTATCCACGAGTCTAATAAGTACCATGCCCATGATGGTAGCAATACAGCCAAAGAGGGTGACAGAGTTCTTATTATTGAATCTAGACCATTCTCGAAAACTAAGAAATGGGAATTAGTTAAAGTTTTTTAGGCTTTTTTAAAGTCAGGAGTATTTTCATGATTCAGATGCAAACAAAGTTGGAAGTTGCTGATAACTCAGGCGCCAAGTTAGTTAAGTGTGTAAAAGTTTTAGGCGGATCAAAGAGAATGACTGCTTCATTGGGAGATGTCATTGTCGTTGCTGTCCAGCAAGTCTTACCAGGCGGTAAGATTAAGAAGGGTGAAGTTAAAAAGGCTGTTATCGTCAGGACAAAATACCCAATTAGAAGGGAAGATGGTTCTTACATTCGGTTTGATAAGAATAGTGTAGTTATTTTGGGTAACTCAAATGACCCAGTTGGAACAAGAATATTTGGACCAGTTGCAAGAGAGTTAAGGAACAAGAATTTTACTAAGATTTGTTCGTTAGCCCCTGAGGTTTTGTAGGAAGGTAATATGCAAAAACTAAAATTAAAAGATGATGTAATTGTTTTAACAGGTAAGGACAAAGGTAAAACAGGTTCTGTGATGAGGCTTAGTCTTACTCAAAGTAAGGTTTGGGTTAAAGGGCTAAATCTTGTCAAAAAAACTGTAAAGCCTACTCAGGAAAACCCAAATGGTGGGATTACAGATATGGAAGGTAGCTTGCATATCAGTAATGTAGCTTTACTAAGTCCTAAAACTAAAAAGGCAACAAGGGTTCGCATTGAAAATAGGGATGGCAAAAAGGTCAGAGTTTCTGTTTCATGCGGCTCTATAATTGAATAAGGTTAAGGTGTAAACATGAGTAGGCTTAAAGATTTATACAATGAAAAAGTAAAAAGTGACCTAAAAGAAAAGCTAGGTCACAAGAACGTTAATATGGTTCCAAAACTTACAAAAATAGTTGTTAATTGTGTCACAAAAGATGCTGTTACTAACTCTAAAGTTGTTGGAAGCATAGCTAATGATATCTCTTTGATCACTGGACAAAAACCAGTTGTAGCGAAAGCTAAGAAATCAGAGGCAGGATTTAAGTTAAGAAAAGGACAATCTCTAGGTGCCTTTGTTACATTAAGAGGCTCAAGGATGTACGAATTCTTGGATAGACTAATTAATATATCTTTACCTAGAGTTAGAGATTTTAGAGGGATATCCCCTAAAGGCTTTGACGGAAAAGGTAATTATAATCTCGGGCTAAAAGAGCAGATTATGTTTCCCGAGATCAATTATGACAAGATTGATAAAGTTAGAGGCCTTGGTGTCTCTATTGTAACGACAGCAAGAAATAATGAAGAAGGTAGAGAACTACTTAAGTCTCTAGGAATGCCTTTTAAGAATGAAAAGTAAATTTGGTTTAGGTAGGAGAATATAACTATGATGACCGATCCAGTAGCTGATATGCTCACAAGATTAAGAAATGCTCTAAGAGCTAGTCACGACAGGGTAGAATTCCCAGCTAGCAAATTAAAGGCTGGTATATGCAAAGTTTTAAAAGAAGAGGGTTTTATTAAATCTTTTAAGATTATTGCAAAATCGCAAAGTGATGTGAAAATACGAGTCCTTTTTAAAGATAAAAAATCTATTGTAGGTCTTCAAAGATTCTCTAAACCAGGTTTAAGGCAGTACAGGGGTTATGATGATTTCCCTAGAGTCCTTAGTGGTTTAGGTGTGTCTATTTTGTCTACTTCTAAAGGTATCCTTTCCTCCAAAGCCGCAAAAAGAGCAAAGGTCGGTGGGGAAATCCTTTGTAATGTATGGTAGGAGAAAGAAATGTCAAGAATAGGTAAGCAACCAATCGTGGTAGCAGATAAAGTAGAAGTTGTTATAAATGGGTCAGATGTAAAGGTTAAGGGTCCAAAAGGTGAATTAGCCTATAGCTTTACCGACTTTGTTAAAATAGTCAAAGAAGGTAACACAGTGGTTGTGACTCCTAAAGATGAATCAAACACTGCTAGAGCTATGTGGGGAACTACACGAACTGTAATAAATAATATGGTTGTTGGTGTTGTTTCTGGATTTACGAAATCTCTTGAATATACTGGTGTTGGTTATAAGGCCAGTGTAAAAGGAGATTCTATAGAACTTAATCTTGGGTATTCACACCCGATTAATTACAAGTTCCCAAAGGGAATTTCAGCTAAAGTTGAAAGAAACGTTATTCATATTAGCGGTTGTGATAAAGAAATTGTTGGACAGGTAGCTGCTAAAATTAGGTCAATGAGACCACCTGAGCCTTATAAAGGTAAAGGGATAAAATACACCACAGAAACGATTATTAGAAAAGCTGGTAAGACTGGTGGTAAGTAAGGTTTTTTAACAATTCAAGGAAAAATAAAAATGAGGAAGCAACAAGGTAAAATTAAAAACCCTAAGTTGGCGAACAAATACCGGAGAAGACTTAGTTTACGTAATAAGCTCTCTGGAACAAGCGAACGCCCTAGAGTTATGACTAGTAAAACATCAAAGCACCTACGTGTAATTGTTGTCGATGATTCAAGCCATAAGGTTTTGTTTAGTGTGCAGACATTTGGCAAAAACTCTGATGGTGAAATTAAGAAAAACCTTGAAGGTGCTAAAAAAATCGGTGGAATCATCGCAGGCAAGCTTAAAGATCAAAATATCGAACGAGCTGTTTATGATAGGAATGGTTCTAAATTTAACGGTTTAGTTGCTGCAGTAGCTAATTCCATAAGAGAGAGCGGTATTCAAATTTAAACTTGTTCTAGATGGAGAGAAATATGGAAAATGTGGTTAAAAATAACAAAGATAAAGTGGAAGATAATAAAAGAAGTAAAAGGGGTGCTCCTGCCAAAAGAAAAATTACAACAAAGCCAGACTTAGAAGAGCGTGTTGTCGCTGTAAATAGGGTAGCTAAAGTTGTTAAAGGTGGTAGAAGGTTTTCTTTTAGTGCTTTGATTATTGTTGGGGACAAAAAAGGAAGAGTAGGCTTTGGTTTAGGTAAAGCTAAAGAAGTTCCTGAAGCAATTAGAAAAGGAACCCAAGCTGCAGAAAAAAACCTTTTTAATATTCCAATAGACGCTGGAACAATTCCACATACGGTATTAGGGTGTTTTGATGCTGGTAAAATTCTCTTTAAGCCCGCTGCTGAAGGTACTGGGGTCAAGGCTGCAGGTGCTTGTCGAAGCATTTTGGAATTAGCTGGTATTCGTAATGTTTTAACTAAATCACTTCGAGGCAATAATCCACACAATGTTGTTAAGGCTACTTTTGATGCTTTGAAGCAGCTTAGATCAGTAGAGCAAGTTGCTAAAGTTAGAGATGTAGATGTAAAAGGAACTCGAATTAAATAATTGAGCTTAGAGGAAATTATGGCACATTCAGATACTATAACTGTAAAATTGAAAAAAAGCATGATTGGAAAGAACGATAGACAAAAGTCCACTGTTAGAGGATTGGGACTAAAGGGTATCGGGAGTGAGAAGCAACTTGAAAATACTCCTTCAGTTAGGGGAATGATTAAGAAAGTTATTAATTTTCTTGAAATAAAAGAATAGTCTTGTTGGTAGGTGATATATGTTAAAGCTAAATAATCTAAGTAGCCCTAAAGGCGCACATAAGAACATTAAAAGAATTGGAAGAGGGCAAGGTTCTGGGACAGGTACTCAGGCAGGTAAAGGACACAAGGGTCAAAAAGCTAGAGCTGGTGGCGGTGTAAGACCGGGATTTGAAGGTGGAGGCGTTGCTCTCTATATGAAGCTTCCCAAAAGAGGTTTTAAAAATGCTCCATTTAAAAAAGAGTATGCTATTTTAAACCTTTCTCAAATAGAAAAAGCTTTTTC
>Ga0115011_10002218_pt1 | contig 13621 bp, 15 predicted proteins | sample TroAtlMetagenome_2_FD_88705 | JGI IMG/M metagenome (GOLD analysis project Ga0115011, IMG submission 88705) | Marine eukaryotic phytoplankton communities from Atlantic Ocean - Tropical Atlantic ANT8 Metagenome | ecosystem: Environmental > Aquatic > Marine > Oceanic | place: Tropical Atlantic... | reverse complement strand
TATCCCGGTTCCATAAAGAAAGCCATTAGCACAAGTAATACAATTAATATTCCGGTAAAATAGTAATTCATTCCTGGCTACCTCTATCATTATGTCAACCAACTTATAATTTTTTCCCACCATTTGTTTCCTGGTGCCTGACTCAAACTGCAGTCACAGTGAGCACACTTGTTAATTCCTTCATGTACATGATGACTTATTTTATGTCCGCAGTCATCACACATTTTTGCTTGCGGTTGTTTAATCATGTTTCTTTTCCTCAATCTCGTAGAAAAAATTATCTGTGTCTTCCGTCTTCCACTTACCAGTGTCTTCTACATTCCACTCGTTAGTCTGCACCTTCCAATCAGGTATTTCATCTTTTACAGTAAAAGAAGGTATGTCCCAAATACATCTGTTGTTAGGTTGTGCTGCAAAATTGCCATCATCGAGAGCAATAATGTGTGCGCACTTATGTTCGTGCGGGATCTCTGAATGATCAGTGTCAAGTATATTAGACTCTGGATGTGCGAAGTCAACAGTAAATAAATATTTACCTGGGTGCCATTTTTTATCTTTTCCTATGTATTTACCAGCTTGTCCGTCTAAAATATCCCAACTAGTAACAGCAGGATAATAACTAAAACAATTCCATAACTGAAGTTCATCCAGTCTACGTTTCGGAACACTTTCCGGTCCAAAACCTCTCTGTATGAAGGCAGAAATCGGGAGACGATAAAAGACAGCGCCGTTCTCCATAATTGCATGGAATAAGATACTCCTACCTGTAATAGCGCTAAGACCAAAGATAACACAGTCTTCAACTTCTCCATGATGTTTTTTAAGATCATATAAATACTCCTTTTTTATTTGCGCGTATTGTACAGGAATATTTGCGTTTAAGTAAGCCATAATTTATCATTTTATATTACCCCAATTAGGACCAGATTCGTAGTCCACTTTATTGGGAATTTGTAAATCAACTGCATGTTCCATTATATCTTTTATTTTTGCAGCTTGTTCATCACTTATAACAGATATATCAAGTTCGTCATGTATTTGTATATGTGGTGTAATACCCTCTTTCCATAAGTCTAACATAGCTTTTTTTGTCATGTCAGCTGCTGATCCTTGTATAAGTTTATTCAAAGCTTTGTAAGTAAAAGCTCTACGACTATCATTTTCATGCCAATAATTTTTTTGTTTATTACCATCTTTATCAACTATAAATTCTCCTTCATCATCTTTCATGTGAGGACCCATTGCTTGTAGTTCTAACATTCTTTCATGATCTTGAGGTGGTATATATTTACCCCAATCATTACCTTTTAATATAGGTTCGTATTTAGGAAATCTACATTTTCTATTTAAAATAGTTTTAATTTTACCATTTCGTTGAGCTGCACTCATAAGTTTATTTGTAAGTTGTTTTACAAATGGAACTTTACTATGATAGATGCCAAAAATTTCATCAGCTTTAGTTTTACTTACACCTAACTCTGCCATAAGTTTAGCTTTACCCATACCATAAAACAAACCTAAGTTAATTACCTTGGCTTGTGATCTTGGAATCTTAGCCATGTCTGCTACCAACTGGTGAAAGTCAGCGTTAGAATTATGATCATATGAATCAGCAATTTCATTTACAGATGCAAGTTTAAATCTTAATGCATACTCTGTAACTAATCTTGGTTCTTGTTGTGAGTAATCAAACGTACCCCACTTACAACCTTCTTCAGGTAAAAATAAACTTCTAATTAATGGACCTGTCTCTGGATCTTTTGCAGGTATCTGTTGTAAGTTTGGATTAGAATAACTAAATCTCCCTGTAACTGTACCTCCATCATCAGATCTAATTTGATTTATTTCTGCGTGTATTCTACCATTATATTCATGCCTTAATATAGTATCTATAAAAGTTGTATTAACCTTGTTTATTTTTCTAGCTTCTGCTATCATCTTAATTGTAGGATGTTGATGCATAGAGAGGAAATTTTTAGTAAATGAAGGCGCACCTGTTTTTTCAGTTTTATCAAAGGGTAAGTTTAATTTCTCAAAAACTTTTTGAATACTCCTTGCGGCCCATATTTGAGTTTCTATTCCTGTGTCTATTTTTATTTGGTGTATTAATCGTTCTTCTTTTCTGGTTAATTCTTTTTTTAATTGATTGGCTTTTGTCACGTCTACCCGCACCCCTAGGTAACGCATATCAACCAAACAAGGAAACAAATCAGTCTCCAAATTAAATATTTGTTGACAGTCTTCTTCTATTAATAATTTTTTCATATGTTGCCAAAGTTTAAAAGTTAACTCAGCATCTTTTTCAGCATAAGCTCCTACTTCACTTGCAGGTAATCTCCACATGTCAGCTTTTGGATCAAGTCCTCTTGACTTTGCAGCTTCATTCAAAGCTCTTTCATTTTTACCTTCACCTAGATAAAACCATGACAAAGCATTAAGTGTATATGCAAATCTATTTTCATCTAAAACAGAACATGCAATCATAGTATCTACGATTAAACCATTGATTTTTATACCTAAATTACGTATCCAACATACGTCATACATTGCGTTATGAAATATTTTTGTAGCAGGGCATTCACAAATATCTTTAAACCATTCTAAAGTTTTCTTTCTGTCCATGTTAGGAGCTTCACCATGAGCAATTGGAAAATACCATCTGTCATTATATGTAGCGATAGCAATACCAACCACTTCACCATTACCACTAACGGCACCAGAACCTTTTGATTTTAAATCAGGATCTCTTGTTTCTAAGTCAATTGCAATCTCATCATAATCTCTTAAATCAGGATATTCTGTAGGCATTACCCATTCCGTCTGTGTAAGGTACTTAGGTATTTTCATTTGTTTTTTCCTTTGTATTTAATGATATTATTAATCTTTGTTCATCTTTATTTACTCTAGCTACCTCATGTGGAATATAAGATGGAAATAATAAAAACTGATTTTTTGTAAAAGCGTGTGTGTAATGTTTAAACTCTCTATCATAGAATATAGTAGGTGATGCCACACTAGGATTTAAATATACTATCCCTGACCAAACAGAAGAAGGATGATTATGTACCGTGTGTTGATTATTTTTATTATATAATTGAGCCCAATTGTTAGTTAAAAGTAAATTATGTACATTTAAAATAGTTGTTATTTGTTTTTTTAAATTAACTAGTGCAGGTATATCTAAAACATTTTCTTTACCATATAAAGTTCTTTGACCTAAATCATGATCATGTTCTTTAGTTATAGGTAAGTCTTCTAATAATGTATGAAGTGTATCTATTTCATCTTGTTTAACTTCTAACATATACTCATGAAATACGTTCTGATATATAAATGGATCAAAGCTTCTCATATACATATCTCTTTTCTACTATTTTATTTAATTTTTTTTTATTACTAAATGCAAACAAAGCAGCTTCATAAGTGTGTGGAAATATTTCCCAATCAACTAATGCAGGATATATTTCTAAACGAAACTTATGTTTAGCTACTTTTATATTTTTTTTAAAAAAATTTCTGTTAGGCATTATTTTTTCTTTTGTGTATCTTTCATTTTTAACATTTCTAGTTGACAGTAGTGCACAATCTTTTTAAGATCTTCAACCCCGCCTTTTCTTTGGTACCTACAAACGTACTTTACAACATTGCCCTGGAAAAATGATAAATCATTTTTAGAAATAAATTCATAAGGTTGAATAGGAAACTTGGTATAGTGATTCCCGCCTACCTGGGTGTATTGTGGAAACGATTCTTCAAATATATCTTTATGTGTCATGTCTTTCTCCTTTTATAGCGAAATTAATACCAACAGATACCCTTTCGCAGTTAGATTTATGTGGGTTTACCATGTGCCTTAATCCATATGGAAACATATAAAGTTCCGCTACATTAGGTTTGCCACAAATTTGTGAAATAAAATATGGATTAAATTCTCCGTATAAAAAATTAATTGCACCTGGTCCGTCACTCTGACCTTTATATTCATTTATTTCTTTTCGAAGTTCTTCTGGAATATCAATATATACCACAGCAGAAAAATCACATTTGTCATGAGTATGAATAGGATTATAGTCCCCTGGTTTCATGTAGTTAACCCAGGCATTAGTGACATATATATTACCATCTATATCTTTTTTGTACCAATTAGAATATGCTTCTTTAAATAAAGTCATGTAAGGCTGTAAGATTTTATCTAAAATTATTTTATCAATTTGATATTCATGTTCAATATCACCAGCTAAATATTCTACATATTTTTTTGCAGAATCTTTTTTACAAAGATGTTTTATTTTAAGTAAATCTTCTGCTTTTAATTTGGTTTTAAAAAGTAATGGACCCCAATAATAAAAACTATATGCATACTCCATCATAATTGGTATTCCTTTAATATTTTTTTTGCCTTTAATTTATATAAATTATTTCTAGCTCTTGTGACACCCACGTACCATACTCTATTCTCTTCATCTTGTTTGTCAACACTTAGACGAATACTTTTCTGTACTTTACCACCTTGATGTAAAGATAATATTACATTGTCTTCTTCACCACCTTTGGCTGCATGAATTGTAGATAACCAAACCCTTGCATTTTCAGAAAGTTTTTCACCCCCAAAAATTATATTTCGAATATAAAGTATTTCTTTCTGATCACCAACGAAGATATCATACCAATTTTTTTCAGAATTCCAATTGCCATTGGGAATATATTCTTTGACATCATTAATTTCTTTCTCTGATAGGATGCCTTCAATGGTCCATTTTGTGTAAGCCACGGCTGCATTATACATTCCAACATTAAAACTTTTACCTTTGTTAGTTTGATAATAAATATTTTTAGATTTTAATTCCTTAGCTATCTCCAATAAATTACTTTTAGTTCTTGTAAGAATTAACCACTTACCTTTAGTAAGATCCACTTGTCCTAAATTATTTATGTGTTGAGCATGACCTTCTTCTTCTCTAGGCAAATATTCTTTATGTTTCCTGATGCCTGCTATACGATCCACTGCTATTTGAGATTGTTGTTGTACAGCTTTAGATACTCTTCTTGAATATCTTAAAACTTTTTCTATGGCAGGTTCTTTTATAAATCTATTAACATCAGCTCCAGCCCAGGCAAAAATAGCTTGGTCATCATCACCGGCTAAATACATATCATCACAACTCTCTTTTAATTTATCATATAGTTTCCATTGTAATGGAGATAAATCTTGTGCTTCATCAATAAAAATAGCTTTAAATTTAGGTATTTTATTACACTCAATAGTTTGAGTAATTAAATCATTAAAGTCTAACAAATGATTTTTCTTTTTATATTCCTGTAAGTTTAAATCAATGTGTTTAAGAGTGGGCCAGTATATATCTTTTCTATCGTGATCATTAAGATCATACTCTTCTCTAATACTAATGCCTTTGTTAATTGCTTTCTGTATCATTTGAAAATAAGGATTATTACAAGTTAAAAAATGTGTTTCTTCTTCGTTGTATTTATCTGTAAAGTTAACTCTTACATTTAACATTTTACCTAAATCTTCATAGTGATGTGGTTGAATAATATCTTCTTCAGATTTATTTAATAAATGAAAACAAAATGCATGAAGAGTTTGAAAGTAGGGAGCTTGTTTTTCATCTACACCAATTCTTTTTCTAGCCTCACCTGCTGCTTTTCTTGTAAAAGCAAAATAACCTATTTTATGATAAGGTGTACCCGTTCTAATGTAAGCATTAACTCTACGAATTAATCTAAACGTTTTACCTGTACCAGGTGGGCCAAATATTTTAATTGGTTTTTTCATCAGCTTTCTTAAATGAATCAATTAATGATCCTTTGTATCCAAAATTACCATGATGAGTTGTTACTCCATCAACCACTGCATAAAATTTATGTCCAGCATTTCTTGCTAGATTACAAAAAGATACATCTTCTCCAAACCAATGACCTTGTTTAGAATCAAATGTGTTTTCCCAAAAATTATACATATATTTTTTAGCTTCATCCGATATACCAGTAGCTGCATTTATTTTTAACTCTGGATGTCTTTCTATTAAAGATTTATAAACAGTTCTTTTAATTAAAGTTAAGCCTGCTGGCCCACCTATAATTTCTGTTAAACCATGTTTATCTATATTGATGTCATTAAAATTTTCAAATGCTACAGAAAATTTTATTGTGTTGTCGTGTGTTTTTTTTCTATATGGAACACATACCATATCTCTATCAGCAATTATCATTCTACCAACATCTTTAGGATCAAATTCTACATCAGCATCTACAAATAATTGATAGTCAAAATCTGAAGCCATAAACATGGCTGATAAAATATTTCTTCCATAACCTACGTAAGGACATTTAAATGTACTTATTGTTGATTTAATTTTTGCTTGTGTAAATTTATCCATTAATTTTATTAATGATAAACATGTTGCCACTTGCATTGTATCATATGTAGGCATACATACGAATACACTTGGTGCTTTCGTCATACTATATTCTCCTTATCTTCTATTGTTATTGTTTCGTCTGGTATTTCTTCTTTCATCAAATCACCGGCAGGTATTTTTAAACATCTTACTGGTGGAAATGACTTCTCGCTTTCTCCTTTAGGAAATCTTTTTTGAATACCAAACTCACCTTTGAAATAGGTCTTAACCAGAGTACCTGTTCTAGGTCTGTCTTGGTTCCATTCATTTCTTTTGATCTCCTCATAGAATTTATCATAATCAAAGTAATAAAACTCATCATCTTTTAGTACAGCCCCACTTTTAAATGAAGCATATGTTTTAGCTTCAGGTCCATTTACATAATCTTCTAAATATTTCTTTAACATTTCAATAGGATTAGTACCAGCAGGTGGCTTAATATCCTCTTTAGTGGCCCATAGAGCGTCCAGGATAGGCTGATATTCATTATTCTTAATGATGGGAGGAAATACAGATGTTTGGTCTGCTATGAGCGCTCTCATCTCTTTCATTTCTGATATCTTTTTAATATGTTTTGCGTGTATTTGAACAACTTTACTATCAGATAACTCTACGTTAAAAAAATATTCTGGATCTGGTTTATATCCTATTCTAATTAAACCTGATATTTGAGGCCAACTACTTTCTTGATGACTGCCAATACCAAATTTTCTTTTAAGACAAGTTCCTTTTGCACAATAAGAAGAGATAGGTAAGTCATGACAAGTGTGCCCTGCAGTATCTTTGTCCCAACTTTTTATCTTTTGATTTACTTTGTCATCACCCCAGGTATCGTCATACTTTATAAAATCTCTAGCTGCTTGTAATAATTTTTTCTTCCAATCATCTTTATGTTTCTTTTTAACAAACACCATGTAGTTAAATAAAAATCTATCTCTTTCGTCACTTAGTTTGTTCCCTGATTCCTGAACCTGTTTGCATATCATCTGTAAACATGGAGGACCATCTAATAAATCTTCTGGACCACCAGTTAATATTTCTTTTACTTTTTTATTTGATACTTCTTTTAATGAATCTTTTGTTTGTAAATTATCTTTGACTACATTTATAAAATCTTCAAACTCTAATTCTTTTCCATCAGGTAATAATGCTTTACGTTCTGTTTTCTTAAAATAAGGTAAGTTAATAAATGATCCAGAAGTTCTAACATTATCTTGATTCATACCTAGTTGTGTTTGTTTAGGAAATATTTCTGTCTTTGATGATAGACCAAATAAGAATAATAAGTTTTGTAAAAATTCTCTGATTAAAGTTGCAGGTACTTTTTCTTTTGTAAATACATAAATATGAAGTCCACTACTTTTTGATTTAATAGGTATGACAGGTAAATTTTTATCTTCTATTATTTTTAAGTAATGTTGAATATCAAAACTAGAGTAATCTGCTGGATCAATATCTATTGCACCAAAGCTAGCCATACCAGTATCATCACATGCTTGTATACCTATTGCACGTTTACCATCTAAATGGTCTTGATAATCTTGATCAGATATATTTCTTTTAGACCAGCCATAATCACCTGGATCAAATTTTAATTTATTTGTTTGTGGATCATGATAACCATTGTTAACATTACAGAAACCAAAGTCTCTTTCTAATCCACTAAAATATTTTCTAAATTCTTTCATAATTTACACGGCGCCTCCAGTCTCCCTTCAGCGCCGCTGTTATAACAATGTATTATACTATGTCTTGTTGCTTTTGACTAGCGTCGTATTTAGGTTTAGCAGTTCCTTTAGAAACTTGTTTCTGAAGTTGTGCTGCTATCTCATACACAGACGCATCATCTTTATCACTTACATCAAGATTTCTTACCCTTGATGGTTTGTAGACATGCCAACTTTTGCTACCCGCAGTCTTACCCATTGTGTTTAATTTATACACAGCTGAATAACTTGCAGGGTTAAATGAACCTTGATCATCTGTGAATCTTAGATTCTTGATAAGGTTATTTAGTTCCCTCGCTGGAGATAAGTTAGAAGATCTCATTGGGATAACTGCAGGTTTTAACTCTCCATCTACCATTGCTAGTACATAAAAGTATGCAGTCTTCTCAACATAATTACCGTTTGGTAATCTGTATCTTCCGTTCTTCTCTTCAACAGCATCGGCTGGAATCTCTAAATGAGTTCCTACTGGAGCTGAAGCACTATCGCCTCTCTCCTGCCATTCAGGATACCTAGTTTGAGCATGAGCAATTATTATATCTAATCCCTCTTGCCCATCTATAAGTTTACCAAACCCTGATGCATAAATCATACCAGGTTTAGCTCCTTCTACATGCTTGGCATCTCTCTCATTACATTCTGGTGACAGCTGATGTAAGATTTTCAGAATCGGTGTTGATACGTCATCTGATTTAATCTCTTCAGCTCCTTTACCAGAGTCTGCTCTGAGATTGATAGTTGCTAATGCACCTGCATTAGCTTTCTTTGCTACTTGACTTTCCATATTTTCTCCTTTGTTAGTCTATTGTTTTGGTTTGTTAGTTATTTTCGTTTGATATCCAGCAAACGTACTGAAGTACTCTGAAGGAATTTGTCCACCACGTGAATGGAGATCCTCCAGAGCAACTCTAAGGGTTCCGGCATGAACAGCAACTTTTTGTTCCGGTTCATAACCTTGTCCTCTTGCAAGGGTAGCATATTGCGTCGCCTTGTTATCTTCGTCCTTTCCAAACCTCACTGTGATTTCATTTTTCACAATGTTGCCTAGTCCGTTATCTCGAAGCCATTGATATGCCTCTGGTCTTTTAGCTGCTAGAGCAGAAGCAAAAAATTTATTAGATATTTCTATTTCAGAACCATCTTTTAATTTCATAGTTTTAAGATTCATAGCATTCATCAAATCTGGAATTACTACTTGAGAAAAATATTTCTCACTCTCTTCTAAATCTTTTATTCTATCTTTATAATTTTGTATTTCTTGTTGGATGTCTTGAAGTTTTTTAATTTCTTCAGAAAGTTTTTGAGGGTCAGTCTGTGTCACCTGACTAGGCGCATCAGCTCTAAGATTTATCGTCATGTTACTCCTTAATAGTTTAATAGTTTAAATTTATATTTGCACTATCCTATATAGAGATCTTATTTTTATTGTCAACTAGTTTTGAAAAATATTTAATTCAATTGGATAATAAGAAAATTGTCTTCTATCATATTTTAACAATTTAAATTTACCATTAGTAATGTCGGAAGCTACGGCACACACCACACCAATTATTGCAGGGTCCCCATACAATAATAAATAATCGTCAGTTGTAAAATTTTTTAATGAATTTTTTATTTCCATTACCATTGGTCCTGGTGAAAATTGCATTTGTTTTAAACGTGGAAACATGATCTTAATTTGGCCATACTTTAATGCAGGGGTAATATCTATCTTAGGTTTACCAGCTTTTTCTGGATTTTCATATTCTCTAAACACAGGTATTTCTTGAACTAAATATACTTTTGGGTCGCTGGGGGTCACTCTGGGTTTATGATCTTTTATTTGCATTGACTTTATTCTTTTTAAGTATTATATACCTTTTTAGAAAGATAAGTAAATGTTAAACTATAAATTTAAAACTGAGCCATATGCTCATCAACGTAAAGCTTTAGAGCGTTCTTGGGAACAAGAATACTTCGCTTATTTTATGGAGATGGGTACAGGTAAATCTAAAGTATTAATTGATAATGCAGCTATGCTTTATAATCAAGGCAAAATAAATGGGTTATTATTAATAGCTCCTAAAGGTGTATATAAAAATTGGTATGAAGATCAAATACCTGTTCACTTACCAGACTATATAAATAGAAAGGTAGTTCTATGGAAATCTTCAGATAAAACCCATGAACAAATAAAAAAATTAAATACATTATTCCAAACAGGGACAGATTTTCATGTATTAATTATGAATGTAGAAGCTTTTTCGTATGACTTTGGTAAAGAATTTGCACGTAGATTTTTAAGTTCACACAATGCAATGATGGCTATTGATGAGTCTACTAGTATAAAAACACCCACTGCTAATAGAACTAAAAATATTTTAAAACTAAAACATCTTGCTAAATACAGAAGAATACTAACAGGTTCACCTGTAACTAATTCACCCCTAGACTTATATAGTCAATGTGAGTTCCTTGGGTCCTGGCTCTTAAAGACAGATTCTTATTATGATTTTAGAGCTAGATACTCTGTAATGAAATCTATTAATCTAGGTTCTCGTAGTGTTAATGTAGTTGTAGGACACAGAAATCTTGGAGAACTATCATCATTAATTGAACCTTTTTCTATGCGGGTATTGAAAGATGATTGTTTAGATTTACCCCCTAAAACATTTATGAAACGTGAAATAACAATGACACCTCAACAAGAAAAAGTTTACAAAGCTATGAAAAAATATGCAATGGCTGAATTAGAAGGCAAAGCATTAACTACTAATAATGTTATGGTACAATTAATGAGACTACATCAAATTACTTGTGGTCATTTTACAGCTGATGATGGTTCAATACAAAATATACCTAACCATAGAATAACAGAACTAATGGAAATATTATCAGAAGTAGAAGGTAAAGTTGTTATATGGTCTAACTATCAAAAAGATGTAGATACAATCTTAAAAGCTATTAGAAAAAAATATGAAAGAGATGATGTTGTTGTAGACTATTATGGTTTAACACCTCAAGAAAAAAGACAAGATAATATAAAGAAGTTTCAAGAAGATGACAACTGTAGATTTTTTGTAGGTACTACTCAAACCGGCGGATATGGTATCACATTAACTGCTGCTAGCACAATGGTTTATTTTTCAAATGGTTATGACCTTGAAAAACGTTTACAATCAGAAGCTAGAATAGATCGTATTGGACAAGAATATCCAATGACTTACATTGATATTATAACTGAAGATACAGTTGATACAAAAATAGTTAAAGCTTTACGAAACAAAGTAAATATCGCCACTGAAATTATGGGCGAAGATTTAAAAGCCTGGATTTAAAACACGTATTTCTCTAACAACTGAAAAGCTACAGCCCCCACCGTAGCCAAAACTACCCAATAGATTTTATCTATCTTGCCTCCCAATTTTTCTACATCTTCATGAAGATGTTTTAAATCTTTTTTCATACCTGTCATATGTCCTTGCAATGAAATAATATGTTCTCTTTGAGTTTCGGGTTCAATCATTATGAAATCATTCCACGTTGTCTTAACCTTATTTGTTGTTCTTCTGGAGATAATAAAGCCATTTCAGTGGCTGTCAATCCCCCATTATTAGGCACATTGCCTATGTTAGCTTGCGCTGTTTGTATTACCTGTGGGTTAGGCATTGCTGAAGTTACTGCACCTGGTAAAGGTGGTGTTTGTATTCCTGCAGAAAACATATCATCTGTTATGTAATCTGTAATATCAATATCAAATTGATCTTGAAAAGATAAGTCTCTTAAATCATCTCTGATATCTAATAGTATATCTTCTACTTCTTCAAATGGATTCTCTTCTCCAATTCTTTCTGCAATTTCTTCAAACTCTTGTCTAATATTTTTTGATGGATAGTAAGGATCAAATCTATCATTAGTTAAATCTTTAAAATCTCCTCTTAATTGTCTATCTTTAAACTCTTTAAATATATCATCTTCATCTGCACCTAGTATGTCTGCAGCTTCAATATTTTTTAACATATTTTTTTGTACATTAAATCTTGCTTTGTTTGCTTTAATAAATTTATCAATAACTTCTACAGGAGTTTTAGGTCCTCCAGATAATAATGAGTCTGCACCACCTGTAAATAAACCTCTAGCTTCTCTAAGTCCTCTTTGATATTGAGCAATCTTAAATCCCATTGCTCTAACAGGATCTAACTTAACAGCTCTGTATCCAGCAAAACCTAAAAGCTCATCTGGTAATTCAAAGAACTCACCACGCTTTGATGGTTTATCTGCTGCTGCTTGGTATAATCTTGTTAACTGTGGATATGAAAAAGGTAGCATTGATTGTGCAAGGTGATCAATACCAATTTTAATTTTGTCACCACCTGGAGTGTTGTCATTCCATAATGCTCTACCATCATCTGTTACACCATTTCTTAATGTTAAATCTGTTAGTGCTTCTGTGTAAATAGATTCAGATATAAATGGTGATGCAAGCTCACCAGCAGATTCTGCCATACCTTGTAATAAACCTTTCATTAAAACTTCTTCATCTTCAATTCCATTTTGAATATTATTTAATAAAGTTTGTAATGGTCTAATAGCTACGTCGTATGCATTACCATGACTAAAATCGATGTACTTTAATTCACCTGTTTCTTCATCTCTGATAGGTAGAATAGTTGAGTTCTCTGACCATTTAGGTAAGTATCTTTTAATAGCTTCGAGTTCTTCGTTGGTAACGTCGTATAAAGATTGAAAACCTTTTTGTATTCCATAAGGCGCTGCAGCTAATACAGTTGTCATACCTAGTAATCTTTTAATACCAATGTTTCTTAACGCTGGATCTTTTATTTCTTTGATAGCTCTTTGACCAATGTTAGTTGTTGTTCTTAATATCTCAGATGGGAAAGACATAAAGGTACCAAGAGGTAGACGTCTTAATGCTCTAACAGTATCTGATACATAAGCATAGTTTGGAACTGTATTTCTTACAATGTCCGCTGCTTCATTATCTAACATCTCTTCTGTAAATTCTTTACCAGCTCTACCATATGCATTTTTTAATCTGTATCTTTCAACAGCAAAGTTAGCTATCTTAAACATATCATCCTCAGCTGTGTATAAATCTTCAGCACCTTTCATAAAAGCTTTAGCTCCACGTCCAGCTGAACCTAAAAGTTTTCTACCCATAGACTCTAATGGTTTTTCTAAATTTAAATTACCACCGTAACCTATATCTCCTAATATATTTTTAAAATCGTTTACGTTTGTTTGTGAGTTAACAACACCTAATCTTAAAAATTTTCTGTATGCGTTTTGAAATTCTTGTTCACTATATTTGTAAGGTGTGTATTTAGATGCAAATTTTTTAATACCTACACCTGGTTCCACTGTTTTAAGAGCTTCATTAAAAGCTTTAGCAACTACTGCAGGGTTTTCAAAAAAGATACCATTAGCTGCAGAGAATCCTGTTGCAGAAAATATATTTCTAAAGTGAGTTACCGG
>Ga0115011_10002217_pt1 | contig 13622 bp, 20 predicted proteins | sample TroAtlMetagenome_2_FD_88705 | JGI IMG/M metagenome (GOLD analysis project Ga0115011, IMG submission 88705) | Marine eukaryotic phytoplankton communities from Atlantic Ocean - Tropical Atlantic ANT8 Metagenome | ecosystem: Environmental > Aquatic > Marine > Oceanic | place: Tropical Atlantic... | reverse complement strand
TTCAATCATGTCAGGCAGAGCTTTGTGTTCACATCCATTTAATTCTTTTACACCTTTAATGTTTAATAAATTGGTGCCTATGCCATTAATTTTTGCTCCCATTTTATTTAACATTTTACATAATTGTTGAATATATGGTTCGCAAGCAGCATTATAAATAGAGGTTTCTATATTTTCTTTTAAAACACTCCCCATGATTATATTTGCGGTTCCTGTAACAGAAGCTTCATTTAAAGTAATATTTATAGGTTTATTTTTTTTGTTAGATTGAAGTTGATAGGTGTCATTTTTTTCTATTACTTTTACTCCTGTTTCCTTGAATGCATTAAAGTGCGTGTCTAACGGTCTTCTTCCAATCTTATCTCCACCTGGTTTTACAACATACGCCTCTCCAAATCTAGATATTAATGGCCCCATAATCATAATAGACCCCCTTATTTTTGACCCTAATTTTTTAAATTGAGGGTCCTTAAAATATTGTTTGTTTATTTTTTTAGCTTCAAATAAAAATTCATTTTCCTTTATTTTTTGAACTCTTACTCCTAATGTTTTTAATAGCTTTATTAGATTTGTAACATCTTTTATTTCAGGAATATTTTTTAAATGAACTTTTTTAGATGTTAATAAAGTTGCGCAAATGATTTGTAAGGATTCGTTCTTGGATCCTTGTGGCGTAATGGTTCCAGATAGTTCTTTGCCTCCGATTATTTCAAAAGTACTCATGGTGTTTTTTTAATTAGAGTATTTTTTTCCTCTAGAATGTGTGTATGATTTTCTCCTTGTTCCGTTGCTTTGATTAGGTTTGATAATATTGTAGGATGCTAATACTGTGTCGGGTCCCAAATTAATTTCACCCTCAGAAATTTTATTGATTTCATTTATAATGAATGAGTCCATGATATTAGCTTGATTCCAATTTATATATGATTTTTTCATTTGATTTGCAATACCTATACTCATTTGTTTTTTTTTGTCTTCGTCTTTCATTTTTCCTACTTCATGTATCATTGAAATGATAAAGCTACCATAGTGTGGGTACTTTACAGACCCTTGATTATTTTTTATTAATTCAGGTTTCTCATTTATCTCTGTGTTTCCTGGCTTAGGATGTGGAGACTTGACATCTAATTTGTGCTCAGACATTATAAAAAGATGGTCCCATAGTTTGTGTTTAAAGTCAGCTACGTCTCTTAAATGAGGGTTTAGGTTGCCCATAATTTGTATTGTAATTTCTGCTTGTTCATTTCTTTTTTTATCATCTTCAATTTTACATAAATTATCTATAATTTCATGTATATGTCTTCCGTATTCAGGGATGATTAATTTTTTTAATTCGGTATTGTATCTCATTATTTTTAATTTTTTTAAGCCTAAAGATAATCCTTTAATCAATTAAATCAAATTTAGCATATCTTACTAAAATTATTTTTTTTTCATTGTCTGCAAATTCAACTTCAATTTTTTTGTTTTCTAACTCTCCTTCAATTTTAGTAATAGTTCCTATTCCAAATATATTGTGTGATATTTTAGTTCCAACTTTTAAGTTTTTCATTTTCTTTTCTAGTGGTTTTAAGCTGGTTTTAATTTTAGATATTTTGGTTAAATTTTGTTTATTTATTTTATTATAGTTTTTTTTCTCTTTTATTCTGTAAGGTTTTTTTTTCTTGTAATCTGACTTTATTGGAGATTTTCTTATGTATACACATTGATTATTAATTTCCTCTAGGAATCTACTAGGAGGATTTTCCACATAATTGCCCCATTTAAATCTAGTATTGCAGTGAGATAAGTATACTCCTTTTTTTGCTCTTGTGATTGCAACATAAAAGAGTCTTCTTTCTTCTTCTAATTCATTTTTTGAAAACATTGATTGTTGAGAAGGGAAAATATTTTCTTCCATTCCAACAATGTATACATAATCAAACTCAAGTCCTTTAGCCTGATGAATTGTCATTAAAGAAACAAAATGATTATTTTTTTTAGAGGATTCGGATAAATCATATTCATTTTCAGTTACAAGAGCTACTTCCTCTAAAAATTTGTCAATAGTATTTTCATTGTTTTGTTCGCTAAATATTTTTAAAGCATTGACAAATTCTTTTATATTTTCTAATCTATTTAGATTTTCTAGTGTATTAGTCTCTTTTAATTTTGGAATTAAGTTAATTTTTTCAATTAATTCACATATGAAATTATATGATTCGATATTTTTTTGTAACATCAATTCATTAATCAGATTTGAAAAGTCTTTTATTTTTATACTTGCGCGATTACCTATTGGTATTTTTTTTTCTTCAATTTCTAATATAATCTCCCACATACTTTTGTTTTTTTCAATAGATAGGCTTTTTATTTTTTCAATAGTGGTGTTTCCTATTCCTCTTGTTGGGAAGTTGATTATTCTTAATAATGATTCTTCATCTTTAGGGTTAATTATAAATCTCAGATAAGCAATGATATCTTTTATTTCTTTTCTTTTATAAAATGAAATTCCTCCAAATATTTTATAATTTAAGCCCAATGTCCTCATTCCTTCTTCAATGGACCTAGATTGACTATTCATTCTATATAAAACAAGATTATTTTCAATAGGAGTATTGTATTTTATGGTGTGTTTTATTGCTGATGCGATTAAAAACCCTTCTTCATTATCTGATTTGGCTTCCATGATTTTAATCTTATCCCCTTGTGTTTGATTTGTCCAAATCGTTTTGTTTAATCTATTTTCATTGTTTTGTATTAAACTGTTTGCAGCCTGCACAATAGTTTTATTAGATCTGTAATTTTGTTCTAATTTAAATGTTACTGAATCAGGATATAGGCTTTGAAAATTAAGAATGTTATTAATATTTGCTCCTCGAAATGAGTAAATGCTTTGTGAGTCATCACCTACTACACATAGGTTTTTATTTTTTGCAACAATTTTTTTTATTATCTCTAATTGGAGAATGTTAGTATCTTGAAATTCGTCGATTAATGTATATTCAAATTTAGTTTGATATTTTTCTAAAACATCTGGAAAATTATTAAAAAGGATCCAAGTATTTAACAATAAACTATCAAAATCCATAGATTCATTTTTTTTACAAGTAATTTCATATTTAGAGTAAATTGAAATAAAATCACTTTGATATGTTGATTTATCTTTTTCTGTCAGTTCTTCACTTTGTTTGTATTTTTCTGGTGTAATAAGGTTATTTTTCATTAGAGATATTTTTGCGAACACTGAATTTGCTTTATATCTATCGGTGTCTAAAGAAAGTTCCTTAATAATTCTTTTCACAATGTTTTTAGAGTCATCATTATCTAGAATTGTAAAATTATAGTTAAAACCTATTTGCTCGGCTTCTAGTCTTAAGATTTTTGCGAAAATAGAGTGGAATGTGCCAATCCAAAGATTATTAATATTTTGATTTGGAATCATGTTTTGTGCTCTATCAACCATTTCTTTTGCTGATTTATTTGTAAATGTTAATGCTAGTATATTAGAGGGGCTAACTTGATTGTTTATTAAATAAGCAATTTTTGATGTAATTACCCTGGTTTTTCCAGATCCTGGGCCAGAAATAATAATCATAGGTCCAGATGTTTTTGTAACACATTTTTTTTGCTCTTCGCTAAGAACGGATAAAAGATCTGTCATAATTTTTAATATATAGATTAAAGATATTATTGTTTTTTTATTTTAGAAAAAATATAATAATAACTATTCTAAAAAACACTTTTTGTTGACATAACATATTGATTATAAGGCACTTAATCATTTTAAATAAATTAATAATTTTTATTAGCGTAAAAAAAACACCATGATGGTTTGATATAAAAAAGAAAAATTATAGATTTGCACACCTAAAAAATATAGGAAAATAGTTTTTGTGAAATTATAAAATTAAAATAATTATTTATGCCAACCATACAACAACTGGTTAGAAAGGGCCGAAAAGTTTTTAAGAAAAAGAGTAAATCAGGTGCTTTAGACACATGCCCTCAAAGGAGAGGCGTTTGTACTCGTGTATATACAACAACTCCAAAGAAACCGAACTCCGCTATGAGAAAAGTGGCAAGAGTTAGATTAACTAATGGAAATGAAGTAAATGCATATATACCAGGTGAGGGTCATAATTTACAAGAACACTCAATTGTTTTGGTTAGAGGTGGTAGAGTTAAAGATTTGCCAGGCGTTCGTTATCATATAGTTAGAGGCGCTTTAGATACTGCAGGAGTTGAAGGAAGAAATCAAAGAAGATCAAAGTATGGAAGTAAAAAACCAAAGAAAAAATAAGATACAATGAGAAAAGCTAGAGCTAAAAAAAGAATTTTATTACCAGACCCAAAATTTGGAGACAAACTAGTGACTAGGTTTGTGAATTGTATAATGTTAAGTGGAAATAAAGAAAGGGCTTTTCGTATTTTTTACGATGCTATTGATTTGATATCTAAAAATGAAAAAATTGATGAAGAACCTTTAGAAGTATGGAAAAAATCGTTAAATAATATTATGCCTCAAGTTGAAGTTAGGAGTAGGAGAATAGGTGGGGCTACTTTTCAAATACCTATGCCTGTTAGATCAGACAGAAAAATTTCAATGGGTATGTCATGGATGATTAATTTTGCTAGGAAAAGGAGTGGAAAATCTATGGCTGAAAAATTAAGCAATGAAATTATAGCTGGTTTCAATGAAGAGGGAGGAGCATTTAAGAAAAAAACAGAGGTTCATAAAATGGCAGAGTCTAATAAAGCTTTCTCACACTTTAAAATATAAATAAACATGTCAAAAAGAGATTTAAAATATACTAGAAATATTGGAATTATGGCTCATATTGACGCCGGTAAAACTACCACTACAGAAAGGATATTATATTATACTGGTTTAAGTCATAAGATAGGTGAAGTTCACGATGGGGCAGCTACTATGGATTGGATGGAGCAAGAACAAGAAAGAGGTATTACTATTACTTCCGCTGCTACAACAACAAATTGGGAATTTAGGGGTGAGGAGTTTAAAATGAACATTATTGATACTCCTGGTCACGTTGATTTTACGGTTGAGGTGGAGAGGTCATTAAGGGTTTTGGATGGGGCAATTGCTTTATTTTGTGCTTCAGGTGGAGTTGAGCCTCAATCTGAAACGGTTTGGAGACAAGCTGATACTTACAAGGTTCCTAGAATCGCCTTTGTTAATAAAATGGATAGAATTGGTGCTGATTTTTTTAGATGTGTGGAGCAAATTCAGGACAGATTAAAAGGTAATCCGGTTCCTATACAAGTTCCAATAGGTGCAGAGGATGATTTTAAGGGTGTTGTTGATTTAATTAAGATGAAGGCTATTATATGGAATGAAGAGGATAAGGGCATGACTTATGAAGAATTAGATATACCAGAAGACTTAGTTTCAGTTTCAAAAGAGTGGCGAGAAAAATTATTAGAATCTGTTGCGGAATCTGATGAATCTTTAATGGAGAAATATTTCGAAAATCCAGATTCTATTACACCTGAAGATATAGAAAAAGCTTTAAGAATTGCTACTTTAAATATGTCAGTCACCCCGGTTATGTGTGGTTCTGCATTTAAAAATAAAGGTGTTCAGACTGCTTTAGATAATGTGATGCTATATTTACCTAGTCCATTAGATGTTGGTTCTGTTGAGGGTACTGATACTAGAAATGATGAAACTGTTACCAGAGGCCCCTCTAATGATGAGCCTTTTGCTGCTTTAGCTTTTAAGATAGCGACTGATCCATTTGTTGGTAGGTTATGTTTCTTTAGAGTTTATTCAGGATCACTTGATGCTGGAGCTTATGTTATGAATACTAGATCTGGTAAAAAAGAGCGTATTTCTAGAATTTTTCAAATGCATTCTAATGAGAGAAATTCATTAACAAAAATAGATGCAGGAGATATCGGTGCCGCTGTTGGTTTTAAAGATATCAGAACTGGTGACACATTATGTGTAGAAAATGCTCCAATATCTTTAGAATCTATGAATTTTCCTGATCCGGTAATTGGAATCGCGGTAGAGCCTAAAACAAAAGCAGATGTAGATAAGTTGGGGACCGCTTTAGGTAAGTTATCTGAAGAAGATCCAACTTTCCAAGTTAAGACAGATGATGATTCTGGGCAAACTATTATTTCAGGAATGGGTGAGTTGCATTTAGAGGTTCTAGTAGATAGATTAAGAAGAGAGTTTAGTGTAGAGTGTAATCAAGGCGCGCCACAAGTAAATTATAAGGAAGCTATAACCGTAGCATCTGACCATAGAGAGACATATAAAAAACAAACAGGTGGTAGAGGTAAGTTTGCTGATATTATATTTACGATTGAGCCAAATACTGACCCTGAAAATCCAGGACTTGTTTTTATTGACAAAGTAAAAGGGGGTAATATACCTAGGGAATATATACCATCTGTTGAAAAAGGATTTAAACAGGCTATGTCAAATGGTGTTTTAGCAGGGTTTCCAGTAGATTCAATGAAAGTTACTTTAAAAGATGGGTCTTTTCATGCTGTAGATTCAGATTCATTATCTTTTGAAATTTGCGCTAGATTAGCATATAAGCAAGCTTTACCCAAGTGTAATCCTGTTTTATTAGAACCTATTATGAAGTTAGAAGTAGTTACACCTGAAGAAAACATGGGAGATGTAATAGGTGATTTAAATAAAAGAAGAGGTTTGATAGAGGGAACAAGTGAAAGAAGTGGAGCTACAATTATTAATGCAAAAGTTCCTTTGTCAGAAATGTTTGGTTACGTTACAGATTTAAGAACTATTACATCTGGAAGAGCTACATCTACTATGGAATTTAATAGTTATGAAGCTGCTCCTAAGAATATAGCTCAGGAAGTAATAAATAAAGTAAATAAAGTTGAAGCATAATATAAAAATATGAGTCAAAAAATTAGAATAAAATTAAAATCATACGATTATAACTTGGTGGATAAATCTGCTGAGAAGATTGTTAAAACAGTAAAATCAACAGGTGCGATAGTTAGTGGCCCTATACCATTACCTACTCATAAAAAACATTTTACGGTACTTAAGTCTCCACATGTTAATAAAACAGCTAGAGAGCAGTTTGAATTAGCTTCATTTAAAAGATTATTGGATATATATAGTTCTTCTTCAAAAACAGTGGATGCACTAATGAAATTAGAACTTCCAAATGGAGTAGAGGTTAATATTAAAGTCTAAATTATGGCAGGAATAATTGGAAAGAAAATAGGAATGACAAGCCTTTTTGATGAAAAAGGTAACAATGTAGCTTGTACAGTTATAGAGGCGGGCCCTTGTGTTGTTACTCAAATCAAAAATGATGAAAATGATGGATATAATTCTATCCAAATTGGATTTGGAGAGAAAAGAATGAAAAATTGTTCAAAGTCAGAACAAGGTCATTTGAAAAAATCTAAATCTTCTCCAAAAAGGAGTTATGTAGAGTTTCCTGTTTTTCAACTTAAAAAAACAAATTCAGATGGTGAAGAAGTTTTAGAAGATGTTAAAGTAGGAGATTCAATAAAAGTGGGAGAATTATTTAGTGAGGGGCAGTTTGTGGATGTTTCAGGGATTAGTAAAGGTAAAGGCTTTCAAGGAGTAGTTAAACGTCACGGATTTGCTGGTGTTGGAGATGCTACACATGGACAACATAATAGAATGAGAGCTCCTGGCTCAATAGGTGCAGCCTCTTACCCAGCTCGTGTATTTAAAGGTATGAGAATGGCAGGTAGAATGGGAGGTGAACGAGTTACGTTACAGAATTTAAAAGTTTTGAAAATTATGGAGGAAGATAATGTTATCATTATTAAGGGAGCTGTTCCTGGTCCTCGAAACTCTTATTTAGAAATAAGTAATTAAAAATAAAATGGATTATCAAATTGTAGACATAAAAGGTAAAGAAACAGGTAAAAAGATAAACTTAGACAAAAAAGTATTTGGTATTGATTCAAATAATCATGTTGTTTATTTAGCTATAAAGCAATATATGGCGAATAATAGGCAGGGTACCCATAAGTCTAAACAAAGATCTGAGATTATAGGTAGTACAAGAAAGATAAAAAAACAGAAAGGAACTGGAACTGCTCGTGCTGGAAGTATTAAGTCTCCCTTATTTAGAGGAGGGGGTCGTGCTTTTGGTCCAAATCCTAGAAATTATTCTTTTAAATTAAATAAAAAAGTAAAAAAATTAGCAAAAAAATCTGTGTTAAGTATGAAGTTTGCAGATAAAAAGGTGATTATAATAGATAAATTTGATTTTAAAAAGAATAGTGTAAAAGATTGTTTAAAAATGTTATCTGATCTTGGTGTTCAAGGTGAGAAGTCATTATTTATTTCAGCTACGAGTAATATTCATTTATTACGTTCTTCTAAAAATATTCAAAAGGTTAATGTAAGTAATTCAAATGAGTTAGACATATATTCTTTAATGAATGCTAATAAGATTATTTTTTCGGAAGATGCTATTAAAAATGTAGAAAATTTATTAAAATAATTTAATAATGAAAGTAATTATAAAACCAATAGTAACTGAAAAAATGACTCAACAAACTGAGAGTTTAAATGATTATGGATTTATAGTTAATAAAACGGCTAATAAAATTCAAATAAAAAATGAAGTAGAAAAAACTTATGCTGTAAAAGTTATTTCTGTTAGAACTATGATTTATCCTGGAAAAAAGAAAAGTAAGTTTACTAAGACAGGTGTTATTTCAGGAAAAACAAATAAAATAAAGAAGGCACTGGTTAGATTAGCAAAAGATAATAGTATAGATTTTTATAATAATTAATAATGGCAACAAAGAAGTTAAAACCAATAACACCTGGACAAAGATTTAAAGTAGTAAATACTTTTGATGTGACTACTGATAAACCAGAAAAAAGTCTTTTAGTAGTTAAGAAAAGAAGTGGAGGTAGAAATAAAGATGGTAAAATGACTATGAGGTATCTTGGAGGAGGGCATAAAAAGAAGTATAGATTAGTAGATTTTAAAAGACAGAAGCATGGAATTTCTGCTATAGTAAAAAGTATAGAATATGATCCAAATAGAAGTGCTCGAATAGCTTTGTTGTATTATGTAGATGGATGTAAAAGTTATATACTTTGCCCAAAAGGCTTACAGGTTGGAGATAAACTTAATTCCGGAAAAGGAATTTCTCCAGAAATAGGTAATGCTTTATTTCTTTCAGAAGTTCCATTAGGTACAGTTATTCATAATATAGAAATGCAGCCTGGAAAAGGGGGAGAGCTTGCTAGAAGTGCCGGTGCTTTCGGAACTTTAGTTGCGAGAGAAGGTAAATACGCTACTATTAAACTACCTAGTGGGGAAGTTAGAATGATTTTATGTACTTGTATGGCAACTATTGGGGCTTTGTCTAATTCTGAGCATAGTTTACAAAGATCTGGTAAAGCTGGTAGAAGCAGATGGTTAGGTAGAAGACCTAGAACTAGAGGTGTTGCTATGAATCCAGTAGATCATCCAATGGGTGGTGGTGAAGGTAAATCTTCTGGAGGTCATCCTAGATCTAGAAATGGAATACCCGCTAAAGGATATAAAACAAGAAGTAAAAAGAAAGCTTCTAATAAGTTTATTGTGGAACGAAGAAAAAAATAAAAAAATATTATGTCAAGATCTCTAAAAAAAGGACCATTTGTTTGTATTAAACTAATTAAAAAAGTTAGTTCTAATATTGATTCAAATAAAAAAAGTGTTGTTAAAACATGGAGTAGGGCATCAATGATTATACCAGATTTTGTAGGACAAACCATTGCTGTTCATAATGGAAAGCAATTTATTCCAGTTTTTATTACTGAAAATATGGTTGGTCATAAATTAGGTGAATTTTCTCCAACTAGGAATTTTAGAGGACATGGAGGTAACAAAAAAAGATAAAAAATGGGAGTTAGAAAGAAAAATAAATCAGATTTATTAAAGTCCGCTAAGAAAAATAAGGCTTTTGCAACTTTAAAAAAGTGTCCCACATCTCCTAGAAAGATGAGGTTAATTGCGGATAATATAAGAGGAATGAACGTTAATAAAGCTTTAAATGTTTTAAAAAATAATCCTAAAGAGGTAGCCCTAAGAATGAAAAAGTTACTTCTTTCTTGTATGGCTAATTGGCAGGCAAAAAATGAAGGGAAAAGAGTTGAGGATGTTAATTTATGTATTACCGAGATTTTTGTTGATTCAGCAAGAATGTTGAAAAGGGTTCAGCCTGCTCCCCAAGGAAGAGCACATAGAATCAGAAAAAGATCAAATCATGTAACTATGGTTATTAATGAGTTAAACAGTAATATGGCTAAAGAAAAATAAATATGGGACAAAAAACAAATCCAATAGGTAACAGATTAGGTTATATAAGAGGCTGGGACTCGGTTTGGCATGGAGGGTATAATTTTGGTGATCGTCTTGCAGAAGATTATAAAATCAGGAAATATATAAATGCAAGATTATCTAATGCAAGTGTTTCAAAAATTATAATAGAAAGAAATTTAAAGTCTATTACTGTAACTATTTGTACAGCTAGACCAGGTATAATTATAGGTAAAGGAGGCCAGGAGGTAGATAAGTTAAAAGAAGAGTTAAAAAAAATAACGAAGAAAGAGATTCAGTTAAATATTTTTGAGATAAAAAGGCAAGAGTTAGATGCGCGTCTTGTTGCTTTAAATGTCGCAAAACAAATTGAAGGTAGAATATCTTATAGGAAGGCAATAAAAATGGCTATTTCTTCCTCTGTCCGTATGGGTTCTCAAGGTATAAAAATACAAGTTGCAGGTAGGTTAAATGGTGTTGAAATGGCTAGGACTGAAACATATAAGGAAGGCAGAATACCATTACATACTTTTAGAGCAGATATTGATTATGCTTGTGAAGAGGCTCTTACAACATACGGACTAATAGGGATAAAAGTTTGGATATTTAAAGGTGAAGTGTATGGAAAGAGAGAGTTGACACCAATAGAGACTTTAAACTTAGGTAGAAAAAAAAATAGTGGTAAGAAATAAATATTATAAATTTTTAATACATGTTACAACCTAAAAGAACGAAATATAGAAAAATGCAAAAGGGCAGAATGAAAGGAAATGCTCAAAGGGGGCATGTTTTAAGCTTTGGTTCTTTTGGGATTAAAGCATTAGAAGAATGCTGGATGACTTCTAGGCAAATAGAAGCAGCTCGTATTGCGGCTACTCGTTATATGAAAAGAGAAGGTCAATTATGGATTAATATTTTTCCTGATAAACCAGTTACAAAAAAACCAGCTGAAGTTAGAATGGGTAAAGGGAAAGGTTCTCCTGAATATTTTGTAGCAGTTATCAAACCAGGTAGAGTTTTATTTGAATTAGATGGAGTTTCATTAAAAGTAGCAAAGGAAGCTTTAAGATTAGCCGCTCAAAAATTGCCAATAAAAACAAATTTTATAATAAGAAGAGATTACGAAATATAAAAATCAGGAAATGAGAAAGGATAATAAAACATTTAGAGAAATGACTACAGATGAGTTAAAAAAGAAACTTTTTGACTCTAGAAGTTCTTATAATACTATGAAGTTACAACATGTGGTTTCACAAATTGAAAATCCTTCTCAAATAAAATATCATAGAAGAGATATTGCAAGAATATTGACTGAGTTAAAAAATAGAGATTAATATTGAAAAATAATAAACTTATGAATACAGAAAGAAATTTAAGGAAAGAAAGATCAGGGATTGTTGTGAGTAATTTAATGGATAAATCCATTACTGTTTTGGTAGAAAGAAGGGTTAAGCATAAGATGTATGGCAAGTTTATTAAGAAGAGTAAGAAATTTTTAGCTCATGATGAAAAAAATATTTGTGGTATAGGAGATAGAGTTTCTATCATGGAAACAAGGCCTATGAGTAAAAATAAATGTTGGAGATTAATTAAAGTTATAGAAAAAGCAAAATAATATAAGTTATGTTACAGCAGGAGTCTAAATTAATTGTTGCAGATAATACAGGTGCTAAGAAAGCGCTATGTATTAGAGTGCTTGGGGGTACCAAAAGAAGATATGCGTCTTTAGGAGATAAAATAGTGGTTACTGTAAAGGAAGCGACTCCTTCAGGAACTGTAAAAAAAGGTCAGGTGACTACAGCGGTAGTCGTCAGATCAAAAAAAGAGATTAGAAGAAAAGATGGGTCTTATATTAGATTTGATGATAATGCATGTGTTTTATTGGATACAAATAATGAAATGAGAGGTACTAGAGTTTTTGGCCCAGTTGCTAGAGAACTTAGAGAAAAAAAGTATATGAAAATTATTTCATTAGCACCTGAAGTTTTATAGAATAAAAAATATTGATAATAAAATGAAAACATATTTAAAAAAAGGAGACAATGTTCAAGTCATAAGTGGAAAAGAAAAAGGCAAGAAAGGTAGAGTTATTTCTATTGATAAGAATAAATATGGTGCTTTAGTGGAAGGCTTGAATTTAGTTTCTAAACGAACAAAACCTAATTCTGATAATCCTAAAGGAGGCGTGATTCAAAAGGAAGCATATATTCATATTTCAAATCTGCTTTTAGTAGATGGAAAGGGGAAGCCTTCAAAAATTGGATTTAGATTTAATGAGAAAACAGGAAAAAAAGAAAGGTTTTTTAAAACAACAGGAAGTGTAATTAAAATAAAATAGATATGATTCCTAGATTAAAAGAGAAATATAAAAAGGAAATTGTTCCAAAATTAATGAAAGATTTATCTTATTCAAATTTGATGCAAGTTCCTAGAATTAAAAAGATTTGTTTAAGTCAGGGTGTTGGATCTGCTGTATCTGATAAAAAAATGATTGATTCAGCTGCAGAAGAGATGACAAAAATAGCAGGCCAAAAGACAATGATTACTAAATCTAAAAAAGATGTTGCAAACTTTAAACTAAGAAAGGGTATGCCGATAGGAGTAAAAACTACTTTAAGAAGTAATAGAATGTATGAATTTTTAGATAGGCTTATATCTGTTTCAATGCCTGGAATTAGAGATTTTCAAGGTATAAGTCCTAAAGGTTTTGATGGTCGAGGAAATTATACTGTGGGAATAAAAGAGCAGATAATATTTCCTGAAATTAAAGTTGATGAGGTAAAAAAAATCACTGGAATGGATATTACCTTTGTAACATCTGCAGAAACAGATGAGGAAGCAAGAAGTTTATTAACAGAGTTTGGATTACCTTTTAAAAAATAAATTATGGCAAAAGAATCGATGAAAGCAAGAGAAGTCAAACGTCAACGTTTGGTTCAAAAATATGCAGCAAAAAGACAGGCGCTGAAGGAAGCTGGTGATTATGAGGGATTACAAAAAATCCCAAAAAATGCTTCACCTGTTCGATTACATAATAGATGTAAAATTACAGGTAGGCCAAAAGGTTATATGAGAACTTTTGGTATATCTCGTGTTTTATTTAGAAAAATGGCAAATTCTGGATTGATTCCAGGAGTAAAAAAATCCAGTTGGTAATATTTATAAATTGAAATTATGATAACAGATTCAATAGGGAATTATTTAACTAAAATAAGAAATGCGATATTAGCAAACCATAGAATGGTTGATATACCATCTTCTGGTATAAAAAAAGAGATGACTAAGATTTTGAAGGATCAAGGTTATATTTTGAATTATAAG
>Ga0115011_10002213_pt1 | contig 13630 bp, 4 predicted proteins | sample TroAtlMetagenome_2_FD_88705 | JGI IMG/M metagenome (GOLD analysis project Ga0115011, IMG submission 88705) | Marine eukaryotic phytoplankton communities from Atlantic Ocean - Tropical Atlantic ANT8 Metagenome | ecosystem: Environmental > Aquatic > Marine > Oceanic | place: Tropical Atlantic... | reverse complement strand
GCACGACGAGAAGGACAAGAAGAAAACATCAGACAAGAACAATAAAAAGAGACAAACGGACGAAGAAATAGAGAACATAGCGGATAAAGTAAACGTGCACGTGTCGTGGTACTATCGACCGGAAGAATCAGCTTCCGGACGGAAAGCATTCCACGGCGAATACGAGTTATTCGCGAGCGATCACACGGATTGGGTAAAAGCAAACACGATTGAAAGTAAAATCCATGTGTACACTTTAGCAGATTATCAAGAGTTGGAATCGGTCAACGAAAATGCTTTCTTCTGCAGGTTTTCGTACAAAGCAGCCACGAGTGAGTTTAAACCCGATCACGTGCAAGTGTTTTGTAAGTGTTCGATGCCGTATAACCCGGATTTGTTCATGGTCGAGTGCGGAGAATGCAAAGAGTGGTATCATCCAGAGTGCATCAACACGTCGAAAGAGGAGTTGGTTGAGAAATTAAAAGGCGATTCGGAGTGGTTTTGTGACGAATGCGTCCACAAGCACAAGCGGGCGAAGACAACTTAATTACGAGAGAATTATTCAAAGACAAAAATATGAGCGCGACATCTTCCCTCACACACTTTGATATTTTTTTATTATTACGTATTGAAAACACTCCCCCCATAAAAATTTAAGAGCGCGCTATCTTCATTCACTCTTTTTGCATACTACTTGAATATATAGAATTAAATGGAGCCGACGGACGATACTAGGAATGCTCGTCTGTCAAAGCTGATCGATCAAAGCAGAGCAGAGCTGGACCAGTTAGAAGCGCAGATTGCATCGTGTTCTTCCTCGTGTTTTCCTTCCTCATCATTTTCGAGCTTGAAACAGTTGCTTCGTGAACTCGAAAAAGAAGAAGAAGAAGAAAAAGAAATAGAAATAGAAGATGAAGGGAAAGAGAAATCATCGTTCAAACCTCCGAAAGGTGCTGTCAGGATACCAGGCATGGAAGCTGGAGGCGCATTGGGGAAAGAGTTCCTACAGAATTTGAAGTTGAAGAACAAGGGAGGAAATGGAGAGGAAGAGGAAGAGGAAGAGGAGGCAGCGAAACCGACGGCGTTTGCAAAACCGACGTGGATGATTGAGTTAGCTGCGAAGAAAGCCGCCGCGCGGGCTAGAGAGGAGGAAGGAGCTTAAGCTATCTATAAGTATGAATGTATTTATTAACACGCTCTTTTCTAAAACTAACCTACGAAAGCTATATACTACTATGTACACGCGTCGTCTTACCTGAAAAATGTATTTGCGACAGACAAAGGTCCTTCGATGGACACCGCGAGTATCCGGGAAATTCCAGATATCGCTCCAAATACGCTTCCTTCTGCCATACCAATTAAACCTCTGCATTCGAGTCCAGTGATTGGATTCTGAATTATATCCATGACTGCTTTACATACAGAGTCAACCACTCGCCCGGAATAACACGTGGGAAGAGTATTGCTGTCGACATTTGAGGGTGGTGATGATGATGATGATGATGATGATAAGATGTGACGGTTTCGTAATGATCTGCGCCGTTGGTTTTCTAAGTAATCGAATTCTTCTACCCAGCCGTCTGCAATCGATTTGATGCGATTTAAAGCAGTCAAACCAGATCTGCCGAAAGCAAAAGTAACGCGAGCGAAGGCCTTCAAACCATTACCTTCGCTCAATTCATGCACCGCATGCCGCGTAGACTCCACCAAACGTGCGGGATCGCCCAACAAAGCATTGTGCTTTATCAAATCACGAACTCTACCAGCCGCTTGGTTTTTTACATGTCTCTCTAAAGCCTTCAAAACTTCATCCGGAAAGGCAAGCGCTTTCTGATTCTTGAAACCGCTCAAAGTAATTTTAGCCCGTTCAACCGCGGCTAGCTTCGAGAACAGAAAAGGGACAAACGGCAATTCTGTGAATGAAAGCACGATTGGCACATCGGAAATAGAAAGTTTATCGATTCGAAACAACGCGGCATCTTCTATGCGTTTGGATCTTTTACTCTTCACATTCCTATTTCTTTCCATTTTGAGTCTGGTCTCTAGTTTTGGTTTTTCCAAGACGTCTAGCGATTGGTCGCACTCTGTGATGAAGCCTGGAACTTTTTTCAGCAAAATTTCCGGCAAATCAATACGAACGGGAGCAACATCAACAGTCACGCGAGAGCCAGAACGTGCGCCATGACGTGAAAATATGCGACCATTTATTTTGAGTGTAATTGCATTTCTTGCAGAGGTGAAGTAAGTGGCCCCTATGTTCGCCGTCCTCATCTCAGCATTCGGAATGGAGAGAAGAATTGGTGACTCATTCTCTTCTCTCGAGATCGATGTATTGATTTCGATTCTTTCAACAATAAGATCACCTAGTACGTTCGCGTCGTGGTCCTTGCAGTTCTCGGACATCATTACAGAAATGCCGTGTATTCTACCATTCACCAACTCTGTCTTTTCGTATCGAGCAGAAAGGCCGATTGATGCAACTTTGATTCGGAAATTCTCCAAAAAGAAAGGTTTTGTTCTCATAGCCAACGAAGATGGCGTTGCCTCCGACAATAGCGACACGGACGACGATAGTAACGGAGAGAATGGTGCCGTTGAAGAAGATGAAGGCCTCCTCATTAACTTGGGTGGGGGTGACGTCTGAAACATATCCGTCACTCCTGGTAGTTCTTCTTTTTCGTCGTTGACATCATCATCGTCTCGATTTACGAAGTGCTTCCCTGCAATAACATCGATGTTATAGCACCCATCTTCCTCAGACTCGTTAAATTGAACCGAAAAATGTACGTTGTCTTTCGTCTGGTCTAAACTGAGAGCTCGCGAACATCGACACCACGCTGTTGAGGCTGTGATTTCATCGGACCAGTTCCACCTCTCCTGAGCAGATGACGCTGGTCGTATACGAACACGCGGAACATCCTCAATATCTTTGCTACTTTCCTCTTTTCTCCCACTGCCACTGGCGATATCGCTCGTGCCGTCGTTAGAAGGTTTTTTACTTCGCACGTGTGCCGTATGTCCCGGCATAAGGATAATCCCATCGGACTCTTCAAAATCAGACTCCTTAAATGCTATGATACACTTCGTAGAATTCGTTATTGTCCCTTTCGGACGCACAAAAATGTGCGCACATCCCCCGTCCGAGTCATCGTATATTGTCGTGACAACATAGCAATAATAAGGTTTGACGTGTACTATTTTGAACTTCCCAGATGCTGTCGCAAGTTTAAATGGGTCTGATGCATACTCCCCACACCCTAATGTGAATATACCAAAGTCGCTTTCCCTCCTATGCTGTCGCGAATCGCCAAGTATTCTGGGGTACTCCGATGTATTGTTCGTCATCGCCAAAATGCTGCGTTCAGAGGATGAAGAGGGTAAAGTATAACGTGAATCAGATGAAAATCGAGATAAATGGGAGTAAACTCCGGCGGAAGATACACCAAAATCATTCGGAGATGTCGATTGGAACCTGGTACTCAATTTGGTTCGAACTGGTGTCGATGTGAATGAGGATTCTAAATCGGAAGAGGAAAACGGCGCGGAACGCATTCGAGTAAAGAGCGCTGCCTTCGAAGATGCATCAGATTCAGCAGTATATTCAAATGTCCTTTCTGTCGCGCCCATTATTCTCATCTCATTGAAACATTTAGATGGTGGCGTTGGGGGACAAACGATAGTATTTGCGCACGATTCATCGAGTGAATCTAACTTCCCTCTGTATCTCCCGCTGGCAATGCTTTTTATGTCTGCATATTTAAGTGTGAGTGACTGCGTCGTCAAATTCGTCAACGTCATTGCACACGTGATTGATACAACTCTGGAGCTCGTATTTTTGTCCAAGTACACGGAACATTCCAAAGTAGTCACATCTTCGTCATTCTTTTCACTCGTATTTCTACGAACGGACGGCGATGCATGTCTGAATACTTTGAGTGGATTTCGTCGTCGTGACAAGTTCGAAAATGTGGGGATGTATATGGAACTTCTCGTGCAGACGTATCCCAGAGGTACAAACGACAACATAGCTGCGTCTAAGACATCTTCAGACTCTTCAACTATCGCTGTCGATCGCGGAGCAACGACAAAAGAAGAAAACTTCCGGTTTCCAGATAAGAAACTTGCCTTAACTGGTACCGGCAGAAGATTTCTCAGCTCTAAGGGCGTCACAAAAGCAATCGTCCGCGTGACTGATTCTTCGTCGGACGATATCACAATTGCGCATCGTCTCGCATTTACTGGTATGAACGAATCGATGGAATTAAGGGAGATTTCATCACTCGGCAACGAAGAAAAATCACTCTCGCCTTCGAATTTCCAAACGAACGAATCTAAGCTAGCGAGCGATAATGGGAGGTATTTACGCTCTCCCGCCTTAATCGGGCCAAACGTTGATTTCCCGGCAAAAGATAGCACCACTGACTTCAACGTCGAGTTATGAACGACAAGATTCGAGCGCAACACAACTTCCCTTTGTTTCACTGCATTTTCGCGAAATCGAATCTCCGCTACTAACGAACACGAGTCTCCTTCTGCGCCGCCCCAGACTGATTTGGGCAACGCTGCGCATTTTCGGGCTTTAGATTCCAAATTATCCAACGATAGATAATTTCGCACTTCTGAGGCATTGGGCAGGCGGATCTTCAAGCCAATAACAGTCGGATGCTGTGATGTTGACGATCCAGAGAGTCCACATTTGTATTCATTATTCATTTCCGATGAAGACTGTGGCGAATATATGTCACCTCCCCGTCTCTCTATATATTCAGATGCATCATCTTTCCACGAATCTCCGTAGCGAACCGCAACCTCTCCGTTCGAGATACACGTTCCTCCTAATGACGTATCTTTATTCGTCAGCATTTCGTAGCTAAGATCTACACCGGAAGAATTTTTCAGCCAAAAGCACTGGAAGGGCTCCACTTTGCGAAAATCTCGCGCTTGGACAGCAGATCTCAGCATGCCACAATTTATTATTGCATTGGAGACTGCTAATGATTCAAGTATTGCTTTGTGAACTACGAAATCAATTGGAGAAATTGTCAAGCTGAACGATTTACTCGCAGTTTCTACGGTACTTTTGAATGTAACTGGCTCCACGGCGAATTCCCACATGCGTCTCAATGTGTCATATGTGCCCCCACAGACCTCAAAAGATACAGATAGTGAAAGCGGATTGATTTTGATTTCTTCCATTGCGTGACTGACATGTTGTGATTCAAGAGGTTCTTCTTTTCTCTTTGTGCACAACGCGCTTATATTCATTAAAGAAGCGTAAGAAACCGGGACCGGATGTTCCATACTATATCGATCATCATCGATACGCACGCTGATGTGACGGATACGAAGTTTAGCAGAATTTGGTATATTTTTCGCGACACAGTTCACATTATCTCCGTCTCCAGTTTCGCTGTTGCTGACGAGTTTTTCCATACCGCGCATTGATGCCAAAGGTGATGAATATGCTGATGATAGAGATGAGAGTGGACGATCGACTTCTTTCTCCGGGGAGGGAAGCGCCGCACCTCGTTTACAAACTCTATCAAACTCAGAGATGACGTTCTTGGAGAACGAATCTAAGATACTAATATGGGTTGATGTCAATCGAACTTCAATGGGCGCAACGTCGACGTTCAACTCATCTAGATCCTCTCGTCTCTCGACGTGAATCGATTTTACGTCAAGTAATCGACTCGATGTTCTTGATACTCTAACAGCCTCTTGCGCACCATATTTACTCTTACCGACGCATACATACCCGTCCTCAATGACAACATCAACTCCAGACATAAAATTCACCGACGCACCAAAGTGAGCGATTAATACAGTGCTCACTGAGTCAATCTTCCACGGTACTGTTATGGACCATTTTCCAGAAAATGATTTAAAATCAGTGGTAGTCATTACATTTCCGCTGGAAATAGATGCCGACTGAGAATACCCGTCCTCTGTCGTTAAAATCAAATTGATTTCGTTCATCTTCATGTATACTTCACTTGTAGTCGAAACTGGAATAGTAGTTAGTTCAACACCGCCTGGGATATCTAAAGAGACGGAATCGGCATTTTTGCACTCAGAAAGCGAACACGCCACTGAAACTCGTTCGAGTTTGACCGTAACGACTGAATTTGATTCTGTAACTTCCAAGACTGCTCTTGAAACAAAGTCCACGCAAGGAAGAACATCGTCGATACTCAAAACGCGTCGCGTTGGTAAATTTTCCCAACGTATGGGAGATGCATCCAGTTTATATGATGATGGAGCGTGCTGTGATAGTAAAGAAAAACTTCCCCGATTCGAATCGGAATGAGTTTCTGTCGATGCCGAAGTGAATTTTTGAATTGTAGCAATACAGTCATGAAGAGATGCGTCAACCTCAACCCCGACAATAGATCCATGGATGCACACATTTTCATCTTTGCGCTCTGCTCTCGATATTAAAATATCTGAAACAGATGCTATTGTGTTTCTTTCACAAAGCATTGAAACTGAATCAATTTTTAAGACGGACCAGGCTATTGCCTCTTCCATTATAATGGTAGATGCTGCATCAAAAGCGAAACCCTTCACTTTGACTTGTAACCAAAAATCGGACTGATTATCATCATTATAACATTTTTCATTCTCATCGAGAACTTTTATGTCAATGTCAGGTAGAGAGATGCTGGCGTCCAGTATAATCGGAGGCGCAATCATCGCAGAAACTTTGAAAAGTTTGTCAGAATGCCAGTTCGACACATCCATTTTCTTCACCTGCATCTGTGAAAGAACGTCAGATAGCATGGAAAGACTCTCAATAACTGCAGGTGAAAAAACTAAGGAGATGGGGTCAAAGCGCTGAACTGCAAATCTCTGCGTACGATTCACCGTATTTTCCTCCGAAATAATTGAAGCGCTCCAATCATTCAAGATGAGGGTCTTGCTGCCTGAAACGTTTGTTCCGATGTACACGTTGTCAACTGCAAACGAACTTTTTACCGTTCCTGATATGTTCTCTAATTCATTTAATGATGCAATATCAATTTCTATTGCAGATTCTAGTAGATTATTCATATAAGTGTCTGTTCCTACGAGGACATTGATTTCATCGTTCTCGTCCATTACAATACCACCAGAAGTCGATATTAATCTATCAAAGCCAGCACAAAGCAAAGGTTCTCTGGCTTCATCGTTCACTAAACACACTGACAAACCTTGTAAACTAATATCCATTTGTTTGGCGTATTCTCTAGCCTCTACCAATGCTTTAACCGTTTGTAAACGAGAAGTCGTATTCAATTTCAAGGCTTCACAAAGCGGGAACAGAGTAGCACTCAATCTATTCGCGAAAAGCGAGCTCTTTGGAACTTTGTTTGCTGCAAACTGTAAAATTACGTCCAAAGATACCGGATCAATTGCAACTTTTAACGGAGCGACGACGAGGGATGTTCTGTTTTGACCTTTAGTCGTTTTAAGAGTGACTGACGCTTGTTTATGGTTGTCGTTCCCTCGGAGAATTTCTGTCTTCTTGTCACCTGATACTACGTATGCAGAAAAATTTTGCAAAACAATTTTGCAATCAGAAATTCTGTTTTTCTTTTGATCATTGGATTCCTCCTCCTCACTGAAACAAACATAAACTTTCTCGTATACTAATTCTATGCACTTATCAGCCCCAAAGTTATCTTGCAGTCGAACGGCAATTTTTGGTATCGCTACTTGGAAAATACAACCTGTGTCCTCAAGAATTTGTTGGTGCAGCTTAATGCGCACAGATTGCCTAAGTTTATTCAACTTCGATCGTTTATCTCGTCGGCGTCGTTGTTCTCGTTGATGCATGTGTTCGATCGTTGTGAATGACAATTTTGTTGCTACAGATGCGGTAGCTTCCAAACCTCGCTTTAGTCTTCGCCGCAAATGAAGGCCCGTCAGTGTAGAAGATGACTTCAAGCCAAGACTAGCAAACATTTCTTCCTCCTCGGCGTATTCTGCATCATCGTATTCATCCATTTCATCATCAGTATCATCGATACTATTGTCATTGTCCTCTGCGCCAGTCGCATCGTATGACGAAGAAGCGCTGATGGCATCTTGAACTATTTCTGATAATCTCCGAGAAGTTATCGCCTCCGTCGTCTTCTTTGACGGGCGATTAGGTATTGACTTCTCGGACTTTCTTTGTCTTCTCAAGGCCGCACGTTTTGCATACTGCCACCACTCTTTCCAGTTCTTTCCATCCTTAATCAATGGCCTTTTTGCGAATGCATATTCTATTCTCCTTTTCCAAACCTTTACTGCAGACTCTAAATGGGCAATCGAGATGAGCTGAGCAGGTGTTAAGGCTAGTTGAATCGCGTCTTCGTTCAAAGTTACAATTGCAGCGGTGAAACCCCGATTCTTCTTACGTCGAGAAACTCTGAGCAACAAAGTGGTGTTATCAATTCGTATCAAGTTTGATGAAGGCGATCCTTCGGACAAACGCTCTCGAAAATGTGATGGAATCGTGTGAAAAGGGTGTTCCGGGAACCAGCCCCTCGGCGTCCAATGATCGCAATCTAAAGCGATGCGGAATCCAGTCACGTCTATCGATTTAACTCGCGTTTCCATAAAATCAGCACTTGATACTTGATTATACAACGCGCTCGCAATCTCTGAAGAACCACTACCAGTATTGTCATCGTCCGGATTCATAATGCGCAAGCAGTCCAGGCATACGGAAATTTCTGAAAGATGTTTCGTGTCGCCGTCGTGATTGTCGTCCGTCTCATCTTTGTTTGGTTTTGGCGATATATCTTTGAACGTGATAGTCAAATCCTTTAGCTCTACGTGCACGCTCGCAAAGAGAGGCGCCCAAATAGCCATCAACGCGGGATCTTCCTGAATTGATACGATGTCATCTATACTCTTCTGAAGCTTTCTTCTCGCGATATCTTCTGCTTCCAAGGAAGACGCCACTGCACCAAACGCTTGGAACCAATCGTCCTCTTCCCTTGGAGAGCACTGTAGCACGACACCGCTCACTCGAATATTTATGGGATGCTTTCGAGCATACCACGTTTTCCAATCCACAGACAGAGATAACCTTCTGATTGTTCCTTTCGTGATGGAAAACGGTAGTTGTAACGAAGAGTCGTTGTTCAAATTTGAAGCATTTAAGCATATGTTTTCCAAATTTACGTTCCCAGACCACACAGAAGTCGACACAGACGTCCTGCTTAAACCGACGATGTAGTCACGGAGGATTCGTTCCAATATTGGGGCTACGATGTAATTCATTTATGTGCGTCGTGTGCTTTCAATTTTCGTTGTGGTTGATTTCAATTTTGCAGTACATTCTCTTTTTGCGCGCTCTCACTCACTCGCACTCACTTGTTGTCCATGTTGTTATATGAGCGAACAATGTCCTTCTTTGTCTTATGAAGACTCAAACATTATCGCGCGCATTGTGTTATCGCGTGTCAAAACACGGAACGAAAGTGCGCTCCAGAAAGAGAATATGAAAGTTTTCGTGGAAAAATTGTGCGGAGGTACTTTTTTTTACCTTGTCTAGTACTTCAAAATACTGTGAGATAAGTGATTAAAATTTTACTTTCATCTTCGATCTGTCGATAGTAACGATGCCTTCTTTCGTGCGAAGAGTCGGGATGTCAAAACCTATACCTTTCGCGCAACTGATCTCACGCCTGAGCACTTCTTCCTGCATAGCTCTCAACTTTCTCTCGGATTCGTTATAATCAGCCGTTGCTTTCGAAAGCTGCGTCTCGAGCATGCGAATCTTGCGCACGTCGCTCTCTCTAGATTCTCGTGCGTTGTACTTAAGTTTCCATTTTTCGGAGCTTGCGTTCGCAGACTCTGTGGTTAACCGCTCCTCTTCGATGATATCGCGGTGAACGGTTTTCATGTGCTCCACATAATTTCTGTGTTCCTTTCGCAGATTTGAAATAAAATCTCGGTGATTTTCGCTTAATTTTTCCTTCTCGAGTGCATTCACCGAGCGCTCCGCGCTTATTTGGTCATTCAAGGCTTGAATTTTGCTTAAAAGAGCCGATTCACGAGCATTACTCTCGTCAACGTCCGATTGGTGAGCCATCTTCACCTCTTCCAATGATTTTGCCCATGCTTTGTTCTCAGATATGCGAATATTTTCGAGTCGACTCTCGAGCGCACGCAACGATTCCTCGAGGTTATTCTGATAGCTCGTCGTGATTTGTTTCGTCTGACTTTGAAAATAGACTTCCATGCCAGAAATTTTCGCTTCGTTGGCACGAGCGCTCTCTTCAAGCTCTTTCCGTAAGTTGGAAACTGTTCCTTCATGTGAGCGATTCAACTGCGCGATAGTTTCCTCTCTATCAGATTCAATTTCACGAATAACTCTTTCCTTCTCCGCGTTCATGTCCACCAATTTTCTCTCGTGTACATTAATCATATCTTGCATCTCTGCGTCGTGAATATTTTTCGTCGCTTCAATGGCTTCGTCTATTTCTCGTGATAGTCTTCTCGTGAAATCTTCGTTCATCATGCGCGTCTTGTTTTCAAATGCGAGATCCGCTTTCCTCTTTTCCGAATCGAGTACTTTTTCTGCGTCTATCAGAGCACTCTTATGAGACCGCTCGAAAGAAACACACAACGCTTCTTTTTCTTCGTTAAATATGTCGCGCGCTTCACGAAGTCGAGTGTTCATTTCTTCCTTTACATTCCGCACTGCTTCATTTGCTCGCTCATTTTCTTTCTGTAAACTCAGAATTTCCTCCCTAAAATTCGTTTCTCGCGCTCTGGACGCTTCAGCTTCGAGTGACATCGTTCTCCGTTCGGCATTGAGTCTGTTGACTTCAGAAACATGTGAAGTTCCAAGTTCTTGGATTGTGTGTTCAAACTTAGAAGCTTGAGACTCGTGCTCTCGAAGCGCTTGCGCGAGCATTTTGTTTTCTTCATTCGCCTGACGCAGTTTCTCTGTCATTTCTTCGTTTGCGAGTGCAGATTTTCGCTCAAAATCCTTTTTTTGCATTTGTAAGTGTTCATGTCGGGATGTCAAAGCATCTTCGAGCGCACATTTGTGTTGCTTTTGCAAAATTTCTATTTCTGATTCGTGCTCTCGGCGAAGTTTCGAGTCGAGTTGAAAAAGCTCCTCTTTGTGTTGTTTCGAAATAGCCATAGAGTTTTCGCGCGTCTGAACGTGTCTCAGCTCAAAATCCGCGTTCGTACTTTCTAATTCGCGCGCCCGCTTCTCTTCATTTTGTAGCGCGAGGCGTGTCGCCTGCAATGCGTCTTCAAGTTTACATAGTTCTTCGTTGACTCCTCTTTTATCACACACAGCCGTTTCAAGGCGTCGTTCGAGCGTTTCAATAACACTTAATTGCTCTGCATTCTTCTTCGCACAACCTTCACGAGAAGCATAAACATCGTCGAGTCGTTTTTTAAGCTCTTCATTCATATCTTGTAACTTTATTCTCGAATTTATTTCGTTTTGAAGTTTTGTCTGAAGGTCCTCGCTTAAAGACCGTTCCTTTCGTACGTTTTCCTTCAGAGCCTCCACCTCTCGAGTTAAAACATCGCAGGCGTCTATTTGGCGACGTAAACGCGTTTCCAAGGCTTCACGAACGGAATCCACCTCCTGCTTGCATTCTTCTCGGTACAACAAGCTTTCCTTCTGGAAATTTTTCTCTAACGTTTCACATCCGCGCTTAAACTTTTCGGCGTTTAAAGCGGTTTGACTTTCGTGCTCCTTGATGAGTGCTCTCACACTTTCTTTTCCTTTGGTCTCGAGAATTTTGTATTCTTCCACGATTTCCTCGTATTTCTTTTCAGCCGTTTTCAATTCATTGACTTTGTTTTCGAATTCTATTCGACGCGTCTCCATGGAGCGTTCCAGATGTTCAGCCTTACTCTCCCACTCCCGCTTTTCTCTTTCAATTCTGGTCTTCTCTTCCTCCAACGATTGACGAAGTTCCATCTCTTTTACTATTTTTTCGTTCGTTTCGCTCACGTTTCGTTGCATCGCTCTTTTCTGCTCCATTTCCTTTTGTTCGCTTTGTTTAAACAAAATTTCGAGCTCTCCCATTTTCTTGTTCAAAGCGTCCGATTTCGATTCTGCTTCTCGTATGATCTCGTGCAATGCGTCGTCGACGACGCTTTGCATTTTACACGTCTTCGCTTCCAAATCGTTTGCAATTCGTTCAAACCGTTCTTTTTCGTTCACTTCCTCGTGCCACTTCGAGTGTGTCTCTAAAATTTTCCTCGCTGCATCCGCTCGACAAAGTTCGATAGCATTCGACTGTTCTTCTTCCAGCTCTTTTTCTCGCTCTCGAGCGTCTTCGGTTTCGGAGTGTAAATTGGAAACTACTTTCGTCAGCTGTGCAATCTTCTCGCACATTCGTTTCTGTTTTTGAGATTCAATGTGAAGGCATATTAAACTCAGTTCGATGAAGAAAGAAAGAAAGAAAGAAAGAAAGAAAGAAAGAAAGAGAAATTGAATGAGAGATGTTGGTCGTTGTAAATGTGTCGATCGTGCGCGGATAAATTAAATATGCGCAGTCAAACTTTTTTTTTGCGTAAGACCACATCACATGCGAGAGATGCGAAGTGTGACAAAAAAGAATAAAAAAGATTCAAGACACGCACCACGAGAACATCTCGCGGAAGAAGAACGGAAGAGGGAGAGGAAGAGGGAGAGGGAGTGGTCGATTCCTCTTCCTCTTCATCGAACACGGGGCATCCTCTTTCCTTTCCTCCTACTCTTCCTGTGCCAGTCATTTATATACGAGTAAATGACTGTTTCTTTGAAATTATTTCGTGCAAAAACTTTTTCTAGTGGTTTAGGGTATTGTTTTAAACAAGAATCTTTATAACTATGAGATCGACTACTCTACTTGTTACCTAGGTGGTACCATACCATGTTGTATGTGTATGTTAGTAAATTACACGACCGTTTCTAAATCTCTATTTTTTAAAAGGGCTCGAGTTTCTCCAAGCTCCGCATCCCTCGGCATCTCCCGTGATGGAGTGGGAATCGGCGAAACGACTGCACGAATACGACGATAGACAAGGAAAACGGCGAAACCAAACGTAACCATTGGCGCCGAAGCGATGATCACGTTTCGTATTGGCTTACCTCCAGCCTTGTGAACATCGCCGAGGTTAGCTCGTGAAGCAGCGTAGTATGTTCCCTTCTCCGATTTAACCATTTTGCCGTCTGAACCAAAGAACACCTTCAAACTTTTTGGAATTCGCATCAACGGTGGTGGTGAAGGAGGAGAAGGAGGTGATGGCGGTGATGGAGAAGGGGGGGGAGAAGGAAAAGGTGGAGGCAAAGGCGGAGGTAAAGGTGAAGGTGGTGGTAATGGTGGAGGGGCTGGAGGCTGGAACAAATATACATTTGTAATACTCCCAGATTCATCAAACGACACGGAGACAGATTCAGTACCAATGGGCGGAGGAGAAGGCGATGAAGGTGGAGATGGTGGAGACGGCGGAAGAGGAGGAGAAGGGGGAGGATTCGGTAATTCAGGTGGAGGAGGAGATGGTGAAAGAGGAGGAGGTAACGGAGGTAATGGAGGCGATGGAGGAGGCGACGGCGGTGACGGACTTGGAGGTGGCGGAGGTGATATCCACGAGTCCTGAATAGAACACGACGACGGCGGCCCGGAATTGGAATCAGCGCAAGAATACTTCGATT
>Ga0115011_10002211_pt1 | contig 13633 bp, 13 predicted proteins | sample TroAtlMetagenome_2_FD_88705 | JGI IMG/M metagenome (GOLD analysis project Ga0115011, IMG submission 88705) | Marine eukaryotic phytoplankton communities from Atlantic Ocean - Tropical Atlantic ANT8 Metagenome | ecosystem: Environmental > Aquatic > Marine > Oceanic | place: Tropical Atlantic... | reverse complement strand
GTGTTCTTTATGTTAATTAATATATTGAAGTCTCGTAGCTCAGCTGGTTAGAGCGCTACACTGATAATGTAGAGGTCGGCAGTTCAAGTCTGCCCGAGACTACGATAAAATAATAAATGGGGGATTAGCTCAGCTGGCTAGAGCGCCTGCCTTGCACGCAGGAGGTCGTCGGTTCGACTCCGACATTCTCCACAATAAAGCCCACTTATTTTTTGAGTGGGTTTTATTATTTAGATATATTAAAAATTAGTTGTTTTCACGATTATTCTTTTTTTTATTATATTGATTTCAAATTATATGATTATGAAGTATATATATTACTTTTTTCTTTTTTCTTCTTTGTTGTTCTCTCAAAATATTATAACACTAGAGGATGCTGTTTTAAATAGATGGAATTTTTATCCAGAAAAAGTGCAAAATATACAATGGAATAATGAATCAGATTTTTTTAGTTTAAATAATGACACTGTAATAAAGATTTTATATTTAAACAAATCTAAAAAAGATAAATTTAAAAAATCAATAGAAATAAAATTAGATGTATTAAATGAATCATTGAGAAAAATACCATTATTCAATTTAGAAGATACATTGACATCTTTTTCCAAGATTGATTGGTTAAATAAAGATACTTTTAAATTTGAGCATAAAAATAGTATTTATCATGTAAATGTTGAAAGTGAATTATACTGTATTTCCGTTTTAGAGTTTCCGGAAAATGCAACTAATAAAGATTATAATTTTCAAAAAAATACATTAGCCTATACTATTGATAATAATTTGTATATAGCTGATGCCGATAATATTAAATTAAAAATAAACCCCGATAAAAATGAGAAAAATATAATTTATGGTCAAGCAGTACATAGATATGAGTTTGGAATTTATAAAGGCACATTTTGGTCACCTAATGGGGCTAAAATGGCATTTTATAGAAAAGATGAAAGTAAGGTGGATGACTATCCTATTATTTCGCTTTTAGACAGCACAACAATATCTAGTAATATTAAATATCCTATGTCTAGTGACTTGAGTCATTTTGTGGAAATAGGTATTTTTGATATAGATAAAAAAAATATAATTTATTTAGATTCAGGAAAATACAAGGATCATTATTTGACCAATATTTGTTGGGGTCCTTCAGGTGAGTATATTTATGTGGCTTTATTAAATAGAGATCAAAATCATTTAAAATTAAATAAATATGATTCTAACACAGGTAAATTCATAAAAACGCTATTTACTGAAAAAGATGATAAGTATGTGCAGCCATTACATCCAATGATTTTTATCAATGAAGACCAATTTTTATGGAGGAGTGAAAAAGATGGATACGATCATTTTTATTTGTATAATAAAAATGGGAAATTGACTAAAAAATTAAATTCAGGAAATATTGTTATTAATAATTTTCTTGGATTCAAAAATGATTATATATATTTTTCAGCATATTCATCTGACGGTTTAGATGTTCATTTATATAGTTATTCTATTAAAGAAGATGTGCAAAAAAATATTACAAAAAAATTACCAGGTTATCATAGTTTTAAAATGAGTCCTTCGGGTAAATTTTTTATTGATGAATTTTCTAATTTAAAAAATCCTGGGATACAACAGATTTTAGATAATCAAGGTAATGAAATTGAAAAAATATATGAGTCTAATAATCCTTTAGAAAACTTTGATGAATCAGATATAGAATTATTTCAATTAATTACAGATGATGGCACTATTCTTAATTGTAGATTAGTTAAACCTTTTAATTTTGATGTAAATAAAAAATATGCTGCTTTAATTTATGTGTATAATGGACCAATGGTACAATTAATTAATAATTCTTGGAGAGCAAATACACCTATGTGGATGGATTATTTAGCAAATCAAGATTTTGTAATTTTCACTATTGATGGCCGTGGATCTGAAAATAGAGGAAAAGAATTTGAGCAAATTATATTTAATGAATTAGGTAAAATAGAAATGAAAGATCAGCTTTTAGGTTATGATTATTTGTCTTCATTAGATTATGTAGATAAAAACAAAATTGCAGTATATGGTTGGAGCTATGGTGGTTTTATGGCTACAAATTTATTATTAAATAATCCAGGTCTTTTTTCTTGTGGAGTTGCAGGTGGTCCAGTTACAGATTGGAGTTTTTATGAAATAATGTATACTGAAAGATATATGGATGATGTCTTTAAAAATAAAGAAGGTTATTATAATACTAGTTTATTAAATAAAGTAGATAATTTATCAGATCCTCTTTTAATGATCCATGGATTAGAAGATGACGTGGTTGTTTTACACCATTCATTGAGTTTTATAAAAGAATGTATAAATAAAAATAAAAAAATAGATTATTTTATTTATCCCGGTCATGCTCATAATGTATATGGGAAAGATAGATTACACCTTATGAGTAAAGTAATTGATTTTTTAATTGATAAAACAGTTAAATAATGAAGAATTTATATATTATATTTTTTTTGTTCATATTGATGTTTAGTTGTTCAAATGATAATGAAGAAGATTATTTTTCAGACAATGATTGTGACACAGAGGATGTGAATTATATATCTACAGTACAAGAGATAATTGTTTCTAAATGCATTTCTTGTCATACTTCAAATAGTACTAATGGAATTATATTAGATGATTATGATAATTTAGTTATGCACGGGGATAATGTTATTTTTCAAATTAATAATGGATCAATGCCGCCTATTGGCCTTCCTGCTTTAACAGATTGTGAAATTGAAAAAATGCAAATTTGGTATGAAAATCAGATGCCTTTATAGTATTATTTTTCTAGCATCTTTGTGTTTTTCACAGGATAATTTAGAATCATTTTTAGATCCTATAGATTACTCGTCTAATGATTTTAAGCGAACTTTTTTTTCTACTAGAATAGTTAATACACACTCTGTTGATTTATATAAGCCTGGTGCTTTAGATTTAAGGATATCTCACAGGTTTGGGCCAATTTCAGGGGGTAGCTATCAATTATTTGGCTTAGATCAAGCAACTATTAGAATAGGTTTAGAATATGGTTTATCTGAAAAAATTATGATTGGCTTAGGTAGAAGTAGTTATAAAAAAAATTATGATGGATTTTTTAAATATGCTATAATTCAGCAATCAAAAAATAAAAACATACCACTTTCAATTGTTTATTTTAGTTCAATTTCATTAGAGAGTATAAAAAAAATACAGGATAATTATCCATTTATAGGCAGGATAAGTTATTGTAATCAATTATTAATCGCTTCTAGATTAAATTCAAAAATGTCAATTCAACTTATTCCAACTTTTATTCATAAAAATATGGTTGAAAATAGGTCGTATAATAATAATATATATTTATTAGGTTCAGGAATTAGATATAAGTTTTCTAATCTAGTGGCTTTAAATGCAGAGTATCATTATATGTTAAATAATAATATGGAACAGCATTATAATTCTTTTTCAATAGGTTTTGATATTGAAACGGGTGGCCATATATTTCAACTTCATTGCACGAACTCATTATCTATGTATGAAGTTGGTTTTTTAAGTGAAACAAATGAGCGTTGGTTTGACGGAGGAATACATTTTGGGTTTAATATAAGTAGGGAATTTATTTTAAAATGAGAAGATTAATTATTTTAATATTATTAGTTTTTCCTTTATATATTTTCTCTCAAAAATATATAATTAATGATTCTAATGTCACATTTTTTTCATATGCTCCTATTGAGGATATTAAGGCAGAGTCAACACAAATGCAAGGAGTAGTGGACTTTACTACACAAGAATTTTTTTTTAGAGTTCCAATTGAATCCTTTATATTCCCCTCATCTTTAATGCAGGAGCATTTTAATGAGAGTTATTTGGAGTCTCATTTATTTCCTGTTTCTGTGTTTAAAGGCAATTTTTCAAATCCTTTAGAATTGGATCAAAACACACAAAATATAAATACAAAAGGAAAAATATTAATTCATGGTATAGAAAAAGAAATTGATATTTCAACTAAACTTGTTTTTCAAGGTGAAAAAATTATATTTTCAAGTCAATTTTTTATTCAATTAAAGGACTTTGAAGTTAAAATTCCAAAAATGTTTATTAATAATATTTCAGAAGAGATTGAAATAGTTGTCAAAGGAACCTTTTCTATTTTGGAATAGCTTTTATATTTTTATAACAGGAAATATGTTTTTCGAATTTCCATTTTCAATTTCTAAAAAATAAATTCCGTTCTTATTATTTAATAATTCAATATTTAATTTTTTTTCTTTTGAAGTATATTGTGAAATAATATTTCCCAACAAGTCTTTGATAATTATAACAATATTTTCTTCATTACAACTAATGCAATTAATGCTAAAAGACCCTTTAGTTGGATTTGGATATAATATAATTTCATTTGTATAGTCAGTAATATTTGAGTTATCATTATTAATTTGAATATTATCTATGAAGATATTATTGCCTCTCAAATTAGTTGTCACAAATTTTATAAGTACTTCTTGGTTTTCAAAATCATCTAATTGTATAGTTTCTTCTCTCCAGTGTGTATATTCAGATGGTATAAAATCAGCTGTAATTTCATTAAATGTTTCTAACTCTTCACCTCCTTTTTCAAAAATCATATAATCAAAAGAAAGGCCACAATTATCTGATAAATATATTTGTAGAGTATCTTGTTTTGAAGAATTATTATATTTTTGATAAGCAGTCATAAACTTTAATTCTATCAAACCCCCATCTAGATTAATTGCTGAGCTAATTAATTCATCTTTTTGTTCGCTTCTTGGATTATATCCAAACAAATTAACATATGCTGATATATTATCATTATTATTAAGACCCCCTGTAGATATTGAATCCCAAGTTCTATCAAAGTCATCATTATAAATGTGCCAAAAATTAGGATTTATTCCATTTTCAAAATCTTCGTAGTATGGAAGATTAAAAGAAGGCTTGTACTTAAACCGAACCATTCTTCTATTATTATGGTAATCATATTCTGTAATTTCAGAAATTGTTTCTACCCTAAAAGTTATTTCATGGTCTCCAAAATCATAATCTTGAATGGTTGGTAAGTTGATATTAATTTCTTCTTCATAGTTTAGTAATTCGTTAATGACAATAGGCCCTATATTAATTGATTGTGATTCAATAAAAATATTAAATCCTTCAATTGTATTTATGCCATTATTTTTTAATGTTATAGTAGGTGTAAAAGAATCAATACATGTAATTTGATTCGGTATATTTTCAATTTTTGTTATGGCAATATCTTCATTATTAATGGGTGATACAGGATCGTTATTTTGACTTAGATAATTAAATGCTTCAAATGCATTGATAATACCCATTCCATAAATATTATCTTCACCTAAATCACCTAAATCTGTTGCAGTATAATATAGGGCTAATAATATATCTTCGCCACTTAGATATGGAAAAGCTTCTTTTAAAAGCAAAAATGCTCCTGTAACATGTGGAGCAGCCATAGAAGTTCCTGATTTAACATCAAAACCATTGTCTCCAGATGCTGATCTAACACTTTGCCCAGGTGCTGAAACTTCAGGATATATTTCTAATGACCCTCCATTTTCTGAAGGACATTGAGTAGGGCCTCTTGTTGAGAAAGTACTAATATTTAGATTCTCATCATTTGCATTTACGCTAGCCACACAAAAAGTATTAACTAAACCTGAATTTATTCTTTGTGGAGCCTTTACTCCTTCATTATTTGGCCCATCGTTTCCAGCAGAAAAAATATTTCCTATGCCAGCAGTTTCAATTGCATTCATAAGATCAACTACGTATCCTTGACATTGTTCAGTATCAATTGGATTATACCATCTCCAAGAATTGTTTATTACATCTGGGACATCAAAATCAGTGCTTAAATCTCCATCTGGATTAAATGCCCATTCAAATGAAGTTATCATGTCGACTACTGGAGGAAGCTCTTCTACAGTAGATGTGACAAAATCATTTGCAATCCAATATGATTCAAAAGCTGATCCTATTGTGTCATTTGTCTCTTCCACTAGTCCACACATTATTCCTAATGTATGAGTTCCATGGTCATTTAAACCGTTAGGAATGGGGCTAAAATAACCATCCCAGCATTGATTCATTGGATAAAAATTTGCAAAAAATCTTTCAGAAAATGCAGGGTGATTTAAAGAAACTCCAGTATCATAGTTAAATACTAATCGCCCTCTTCCTGTATAGCCCATATCCCAAAGAGGTCTCACGTTAATAGCTTCAATACCTGGTTCAACTCCATTTTCGTCAAAAAAAATAGCATTATTCTTTTTTGAAAAAGACTCTATTGTTTGAATCAATCCAATTTCTAAATCTATATTTTTTACATTTTGAATTAAGGATAAATCAAAAATTAAATCTTTTGATATTTCTACATAAATACAATTAGTGACCCAGAATGGATATAAATTTTTATGGTTTGAAGATTTTTTTATTAATTCTATAATTTCATTTTGAGTTTTAATTGCATTTTCTTGTAACATGGAGGCCAAAATACTAGCTCTTTTTTTAATAGGTGTGTTATTAGTGTTGAATTCTTTTTTTATTTCTTGTAAGTTAATTTCACTTTTTACGGTAATCATTACGGGGATTAATTTGTCTGTATTAACATTGTCTATTTGATGACTTAAGGCTTCAGAAATAATATTCTGTGAATAAGTAATAATACTTATAAAAAATAAAAATATAATAACAATGTTTTTTTTCATTATCTAGAATGATTTAAATTTTAAATAAAAATAGGTTATTTTTATATAATATTTTTTTCAATATGAAATACTTTTTTTTGTTTTTTTTCTTTAGTGCTTTCTTTTTTTCTTGTGATTCAGATGATGATATTAATATAGATATACAATTTAGACATTTTATAGATGAAGACATTCTTGTTTTAAATACTTTAGCTTATACTAATCAATCTGGGGAAACATATTCAGTACAGAGATTAATGTATGTATTATCTGATTTAAGATGTCATTGTGAAAATGGTCAAATTGTAAATATTGATAATTATAAATTTGTGAATTTAGACGACTTAAATAGTTTAGATATAAATAATATTACATTACCATCTATTTGTACTAGCATTTCATTTACATTTGGATTTTCAAATAGCCAAAATGTATCGAATTTATATATTAATGAGCCTAACAACTTTCATAATTTAATGTTTTGGCCAGATGTCATTGGTGGTGGATATCATTATATAAAGTTGGAAGGAAAATATTATAATTCTAATCAAGAAGAACAATTCTATAACACTCATACAGGTTCTTTAAATGGTGTAGATTATTCTTGGGATTATACAATTGATATTACTGAAACGGATTATAATTTATTATATATAGATATGGATATTAATAATTTTTATAATAATCCTGTATATAATTTTGAAGAATTTGGATCAGGTATAATGCAAAATGAAAATGCACAACAATTTATATTTAATAATCTTAGTGACGTTTTTTCTATTGAAATAAATTAGAATATTGTATGAATTCATATAGAGTTATAGTTATAGTTTTTTTTTTATTTTCTTGTAACCCTAATGACCCTCAAGTTAACTATAATCCAACTCCTTATGAAATTATCACTCCTTATGCATTTCCTGATATGATTATTCCTTTAGATAATCCTATGACTTATGAGGGTGTTTTTTTAGGAAAGAAGTTATTTTATGATAATATATTAAGTTCAGATAATTCTATTTCTTGTTCGTCTTGTCATATTCAGAATAGCTCCTTTTCAGACCCTAATCAGTACAGTCTAGGTGTAAATAGTCAAATAGGAATAAGGCACTCTTCTGCACTAATAAATTTAGGATATAATGATTTTTTTCATTGGGATGGGAGCACATCATCTTTAGAAGAACAGATATCTAGACCATTATTTACACATTTTGAAATGAATAATGTTGACTGGTGTGAGATTATTAATAGATTATCTTATGATCAAGAATATGTAGATTTATTTTACGAGGCATTTGGTGTTAACGAAATAGATTCTAATCAAGTTAAAAAAGCTATAGCACAATTTGAACGCACATTAATTTCTTCTGATTCAAGATATGATAAGTGGTTAAGGGGTGAGGTGTTATTTACAGATGAGGAGCTAGATGGTTTAAATATTTTTTTTACAGAAAGGGGTGACTGTTTTCATTGTCATGGTGGAATAAACTTTATGGATAATACTTTTCATAATAATGGATTAGATGAAGTTTTCTCAGATTTAGGTTTGTATGAAGTAACAAGTGACCCATTAGACCAGGGTCTCTTTAAAACACCGACTCTTAGGAATATTGAATACACAGCCCCATATATGCATGATGGCAGATTTTCTTCTATAGATGAAGTTATTGATCATTATAATTCTGGCGGGGTATATTCAAGTACGATAGACCCTCTTATGAAATATGTTAATTCTAATCCATTTGGAATACCAGGGCTTACAGGTTTGGTGTTAACGGAACAAGAAAAAAATAATTTGAAAGCATTTTTATTGACTTTATCAGATGAGGTGTTTATTCAAAATAATTATTTCCAACCTTAAAAAATAATTGTATGTTTTTAATCATCTTATCTCCAGCTAAAAGACTAAATTTTGAAAAAAAAATAAATATAAAAAAAACAACTAATCCTGTTTTTATAAATGAAAGTCAAGATTTAATTAAGCAATTAATGTCTTTAAATAAAAGAGATATTTCTTCATTGATGAATTTAAGCCCAAGTTTAACTGAGTTAAATTTTAAAAGATATAATAATTGGGATATTAATCATAATCTAAAAAATTCTAATCCTGCCATTAGTTGTTTTGAGGGGGATGTTTATAAAGAATTAAAAGTAGATGAGTTTTCTGTAGAGGATTTACAATATCTTCAAAATCATGTTCGTATTCTATCAGGTTTATATGGAATATTAAGGCCTTTTGATTTAATCCAAGCTTATCGACTTGAGATGGGGACTAAGCTTAAATCAAAAAAAGGTGATAATTTATATCAATTTTGGGGAGATAAGATAAATAAATCTTTAAAAAAGGATTTGATTAATAAGTCTTTTCTTATTAACCTATCTTCTAATGAGTACTATAAGTCTATTATTTATAAAAAAATAAAAACAGAAATAATTACACCTATTTTTTTAGATGATAAAAAAGGCCATTATAAAGTTATAAGTTTTTTTGCTAAAAGAGCTAGAGGTTCTATGGCTAATTATATTATTAAAAATAGAGTAAAAACTATTAGTCAATTAAAAAAGTTTAATGGTTTAGGTTATACATATAATACTGCAAAATCAAATGGTAGTAATTTAGTTTTTTGTAGATAATTTATTGTTTTTCAAAAATAGAGTCTATAATTTTTTTTAAACCGAAAATAGTTCCTAGTATAGCAATAATCATCATAATTCCGCCAATTAACTTTAGAGCTATTTCATATTTATGGTTATTTCCAAAAACAAAAAAAGCTGGGCCCATATAAAAAGGAAGGAAAAATGCAATTATTTGCAATCCTTGTCTAAGTTTTTTTTTCATTATTAGATATTTTTTCGATAACTCTTCTGACATTTCCATATCTTTTTAAAAGACTTTCAGCTTCTTCTTCACTAATTTTTAATTTAGTTGTAATGATTTTTTTTCCACGGACTTGTAATTTTTTATTAGTTAATTTCATGTCTATCATTTTATTGTCTATAACATGACCTAATTTTATCATAACAGATGTAGTTATCATATTTAAAGCCATTTTTTGGGCTGTCCCCGCCTTCATTCTGGTACTTCCCGTAATAAACTCAGGACCTACAATTAATTCAATACAACAATCTAATTTATTAGATAATGAATTATTTGAGTTACATGTAATTAATCCAGTAGATATATTATTTTCAATACATTTTATTAATCCGCCTAAAACATACGGTGTAGTTCCAGATGCACTTATTCCTACAACAATATCTTTTTTTGATATATTATATTTATTTAAATCTTTCCACGCGCTTTCTGTACAATCTTCAGCAAATTCTATAGCAGTTCTAATAGCCGTATCTCCACCAGCAATTATTCCTACCACCATATTATTATTGACACCAAATGTGGGAGGGCATTCAGAAGCATCAAGTATTCCTAATCTTCCACTTGTTCCAGACCCTATATAAAACAATCGGCCACCTAGTTTTAATTTTCTAAAGATTAATTCACATAGTTGTGATATTTTTGGGATTGCTTGTTCAACAATGAGAGCAACTTTTTTTTCTTCAGTATTGATATTTTTTAGAATATCTAAAATATTCATTTTTTCCAGATTATTATAAAAACTATCTTTCTCAGTTGTTTTCATAAATATTTGGGAATTTAGTTGGGTCATATTCATGCATTAACTCATAACATTTCTCAACTAAATCTTCTTTATTAGATTTTGAAAAGTAATCTCCATCATCACCATATGCAGGACGATGATCTTTACTTGTTACAGTTTTAGGTGAACTATCTAGATATTTATATCCATTTTGTTCTTCTAGTACTTTTTGCATCATATAAGCTGAAGCTCCACCTGAAACATCTTCATCAAAAAATATGACACGATTTGTTTTTATTAAACTATTTTTAATTTCTTTTTCTAAATCAAATGGGATTAATGATTGAACGTCGATAATTTCGATTGAAATATTTATTTTTTTTAATTCTAATGCAGCTTCTTGCGCAATTCTACAACAAGATCCATATGTTACAACTGTAATATCATTTCCTTCATTAATAATATCTATTTTTCCAATAGGAGTTGTAAATAAACCTAAGTTATTAGGTATTTTTTCTTTTAACCTATATCCGTTTAAACATTCTATAATTAATCCTGGTTCATCAGATTGTAATAATGAGTTGTAAAAACCAGCTGCTTTTAACATATTTCTAGGTACAAGAATATTTATGCCTCTTAGTAAATTTATAACACCACCCATTGGAGACCCAGAGTGCCAAATTCCTTCTAATCGGTGCCCTCTTGTTCTTATAATTAGTGGTGCTTTTTGTCCGCCAAATGTTCTGTATTCTAATGATGCAAGATCATCGCTTAGTATTTGAATTGCGTAAAGTAAATAATCTAAATATTGAATTTCAGCAATTGGCCTAATTCCTCTAAGAGCCATTCCAATTCCTTGTCCTATTATTGTTGCTTCTCTAATTCCAGTATCAAAAACTCGATTTTTTCCATATTTCTTTTGTAAGCCTTCTAATCCTTGGTTTACATCTCCAATATTTCCACAGTCTTCACCAAAAATTAAAATAGATTTATTTTTTTTTAATAAAGCATCAAAATTTTCCCTTAAAATTATTCTACCATCTACATATTTATCATCTGAATCATAATTAGGTTCTATATTTTTAATGTTTTTTAAGCTATGATTTGATTCACTATGTAAAAAAGAATTATATCTTTTTTTGTTTTGTTCTAATATTTCTTGGAGCCAATTATTTAAGTGCTCATTTTTATGTTTTCTGCAATATATGATTGCTTTTCTACATGCGATGATTATATCTTTTCTGGAAGGAGGATTGATTATATTTAAATCAGCAGTTATTTTTTGTATTTCCTGAGATTCTGGGTTTTGTATATTATTAAGTATTTGTATTGTCTTAGTTTTTTCTTCTAAAATAGGGTCCAAATATTTTTTCCAAGCTTTATTTTTAGCTTCTAGTACTTTGATTTTAGCATTTTTTTCAATTTCAATTAATTCATCTTCTTTTGCATAATTCATAGAAATCAAATATTCTCTCATCTTTTTTATGCAGTCAAATTCTTTTTCCCATTCTAATCTTTGTTTACTTTTATATCTTTCATGTGAACCAGATGTTGAATGACCTTGTGGTTGTGTCATTTCAGTTACATGTATAATAACAGGATTATGTTTTTTTCTTGCAATTTCTTCTGCTTCTGAATACACTGCATATAATTCTTTTAAATCCCATCCTTTTACTTTAAAGAGGGCGAAGCCATTTTTTTGTTTTGTTCTTTGGAAGCCCTTTAGTAAGTCAGAAATATTTTCTTTAGTTGTATGATATTTGCTAGGTACGGAGATGCCCCAATCATCATCCCAGATAGAGACTATCATAGGAACCTGCATTACGCCGGCAGCATTAATTGTCTCAAAAAATAATCCTTCTGAAGTGCTAGCATTTCCTATTGTTCCAAAAGCTATTTCATTTCCATTAATGCTAAAATTAGTATTTTTTACATTTTCTCTATAAATTTTTGATGCTTGAGCTAAGCCTAATAATCTTGGCATTTGTGATGCGGTTGGAGATAAATCAGCAGAAGAATTATATTCTTTAGTTAAATTTTTATAATTACCGTTTGTATCTATAAATCTAGTTGCAAAATGACTATTCATTTGCCTTCCTGCAGAGGCGGGCTCTTCTTTTATAGATGGATTTGCAAATAATTGAGAAAAAAAAGATTCTATAGTAATTAATCCTTTTGCTAACATAAATGTTTGATCTCTATAATACCCAGAACGAAAGTCTCCTAATTTAAAAACTCTCGCCATAGCTAATTGGGCGAGCTCTTTTCCGTCCCCAAAGATTCCAAATTTAGCCTTTCCAGTTAATACTTCTTTTCTTCCAAGTAAACTAGCCTCTCTACTTTCACGTGCTATTTTATAATCCTGTAAAATAGATTTTTTAAAATCTTCAAAGGTTATATTTTTTTCTTCTGTATTTTTCAAATAATTACAACTATTTATATTAAATTATAGACTAACACTAAAGTAATCAAAATTGATGATTCAAAAAAGTGTTTTTGATTCTACAAAATTAATTTATGAATTTAGAAAAACAACGAATAAAAAAATATATCACGAAAGTCACAAGTTGGAAGTTTAGATTCTTTTTATTATTTAAACTTCCCCTTGCTTTTATTGCCAGATTAAAAATAAAGCATATATCTAAAAAAGAAGCCACTGTGACAGTTCCTTTTTCATTTTGGAATAAAAATCCTTTTAATTCTATTTATTTTGCAGTTCTTTCCATGGCAGGCGAATTGTCTACAGGAATTTTGGGTTTAATGCATATTTATAAAAAAGAGCAAAAAATATCTATGTTGGTTGTGAAAATGGAATCACTTTTTTATAAAAAAGCAACGACTAGAATTAAATTTATTTGTAAAGATGGAGACGAAATTACTGATGCTATAAACCAAACTTTAAAAACTGGGGAAGGAGTCATTGTAATTACAAATTCCAAGGGATATAATAAACAAGGAGTTTGTGTTGCAGAATTTAATGTTCATTGGTCTTTTAAAGCAAAAAAATAAATAATATTTTCTATATTAGTCTATATAATTAAAAAGTTATATAAATGGATGACATTTTAAATAAAATAAGGGTTTCAAAAGAAAAGGATTTAATAGTAGATTATGAAAAAACAGTAAATAGAGCTTTAGATTACTTGGTTTCTATTGAAGGGGCGGATGATCAAAAAATAGATCAAATAAGGGAATTTATTACTCGTTTAATTGATGAGGAAATTGATTTTTTAGTTCGCAATCCAGAAGATTATTTCCACCATTAATTTCTAAATTAAAAGTTATAATAAAAAAACCCTCAAATTGAGGGTT
>Ga0115011_10002210_pt1 | contig 13635 bp, 7 predicted proteins | sample TroAtlMetagenome_2_FD_88705 | JGI IMG/M metagenome (GOLD analysis project Ga0115011, IMG submission 88705) | Marine eukaryotic phytoplankton communities from Atlantic Ocean - Tropical Atlantic ANT8 Metagenome | ecosystem: Environmental > Aquatic > Marine > Oceanic | place: Tropical Atlantic... | reverse complement strand
CCACTACCCCGGGCGCAATCCCCGTGAAACCCTTCTCTACTACTTGGGAGATGCATGGGGCACCAATGATGACTTCCAGATATGGGGCAAGGTTCGAAGCGCATTCTATCTGATGACCACCACCCCGGAATACCTGATCCAGAAATAAAACCGCGGATGTAGTTTCATGAATTCGAGAAAGAAAATTTCCCTGAACAGAAGATCCTTCATGGCGAGGTCGGCCTGTTCAGCGATGGGACTGACCGGGGTCGTGAGCACCCTCGCTCACATGAAACTCATGCAGGGTGCCCTGGCAAATACGTCCAGCTCTCTCAATGATTACAAAGCGCTGGTTGTCCTCTTCCTCTTTGGAGCAAAGGATGCCAACAACTTTCTCATGCCGGGACTTCTCCACCCATCTCGGGCGAATTATGACGCTCACAGGGGCGTTCTGGCTCTTCCCACCGCCGGAACAAACCCCACCCATCCCATTGTCGCCTCTAATCTTGCGGCGGACCCCTCTGCTCCTGTAGGAGCAGAATACTTTGAACTTCATCCCTCCCTCCCGGATGTCAAAAACCTGTTCGACAGCGGCGACCTCTCCATCGCTGCCAACGTCGGCACCCTAGCCGTACCAACCAAGGCCTCGACTTACAATTCCGTTGCTCTTCCTCCTCAGCTCTTCTCCCACAGCGATCAGCAGAACCAGTGGCAGAGTTCCCTGCCCGATAGGCCCTTTCAGAGTGGATGGTGCGGACGTATTGCAGACATTCTTCACCCTCAGAATATCGACAGCGCGATTTCAATGTCCGTTTCACTTTCGGGGATCAACGATATCCAGGCCGGCCTCACCCAGGTATCTCCTCAATACTCCGTCACCAACGCCGGTGCGGTTACTCTCGGCGGGTATGGCAATAAATATTCCAGCGCCCTGACTAACTCACAGGACAAACACAGCTATAAGTCCAACGCCTCTGGCAGAAGACTCAAGGCTTTCCAGGATATCATGGACTACACCCACGATCACCTGTTCGAGGAGGGCTACAACAATGTAGTACGCCAGGCCCGTGAAAACGAGGGCTATGTGGGAGAAGCACTCGAGGAAGCCGACAGCTGGCTTCACCCAGTGGCGCTGGACAGTCGGGGCCGCCCATGGCCCTTTATGACCGCCACCTTTCTTTACCAGCACGGGATTGACCCTTCGGGCCTCAACAGCACTAATATCAGCGCCTTGAGCGCTCTCCCTGGTCTTTCTCGCCAGCTGCTCAAGATCGCTCAGTTGATCGCGGGAAGACGCTGTCTGGAGAATAAACGCCAGCTCTTTTTCTGTAGTTACGGTGGTCACGACACTCATCAGGATCAGGGAGGATACAGTGGGAATGGCGGCTATGTCCCCGGCGATCTCGACGCCAATATGAGCGTCCTGAATGATGCTCTGAAAGCCTTCAACGACTGCCTGCACGCGCTGGAAACATTCGAGAACGGTCAGAATGATGCCTTTTCCTACAACGACTTTCTTCTCGCCTCCCATTCCGATTTCAACCGGACCCTCACCCCTAACGGCAACCTTGCCGGCCCATCGGGATCCGACCACGCATGGGGCACCCACGTTTTCACGATGGGTGGCAACGTGCGAGGCGGTAACGTCTTCGGCTATTATCCTGATCTAGATCCAGCCGGAGTCTGGAGCACTCCTGGCAGCTCCCGGGGGCGCTGGATTCCCACCTGCTCAGTCGAGCAGTTTACTGCTCCACTGGCAAAATGGCTGGATGTTGGAGACGCCGAACTTGCTGCCATTTTCCCCAATCTCGATCGATTTTCGTCCCCCTTTGGTAGCACTTACAGCCCTTCAGGATACGACAGCATGCTCGCCAATCCCAATATGGACTACCTCGAGGGAATTTAATGACTGCCAAAACCTGGAAAATCGCCTCCGCAGCTCTTCTCGCTGGGGCACTCCTCGTGATAGCCTTCCTGATTTTTAAACCAGATCACTCACCCAACAAAGGCACCGGAATACCGATTAACAGCGAACTTACTCAACCCCTGGAAAATCGGAACATTACTTCCTCCGATCCTCTGCCCGGGGACAAACCGAAATCCACGGAGCAGCTGCCAGAAAATCAACTCGCTCTTTTCCCGGAGCCACTCCCCCTCGACTTCAGCTCAGCACCGTTCGAACGGCAGGTAAGCGGGACAATCTATAAGCGGGACGTCATAACAATGCTTCAGGACCTCAATAACCCTGAGCAGGAAACCGTCTCTGACCTTCAGCTCCTGGAGGAAGTCATTTTCGCCTATCGGTATATCTTCAAACAGAACCCAGTGGCGGGCGAGAACCGCGAGGTTATCGAAGCTCTCTCCGGGAAAAACCCTTACCGACTCGTCTTCATCAGCCCCAGCCATCCGGCCTTGAACGAAGGAGGCGAACTCGTCGACAGATGGGGAAGCCCCTTTCGCTTCCACCCGGTCTCGGGATCCCAAATGGAGTTCTCCTCTGCCGGACCAGATGCAGTTTTCGGCACCCCTGATGATATCGCTCTCGAGCAAAGCGCAGGCAATGACGGGTAGCCTTTACCTATTCCGGAGCCAAGAGCGTTTCATCTCTAGGAAGGTAATCTTCTCACAATAGTCTTTCTCTCCATTTTCGTAGAGAGCTAAGATATGTCCGTTTCGACCGACAGCGAGGTCCGAATACCCTGAGAGCCCCTCGTTGACGATCCGACTCGTGACCCAGCTTTTCCCGTCATCTCTGCTGACCCGCAAAGTCAACCGCTTACGGCTCCAGATCGAAAATCCACCTCGGTGATTTACCGCTGGATTAAGAAACAGGATCTCGTCCCCACTAAATCTCAACATGCTGCCCTGACAGGCTGGACAGGGAAGATTCTTGTCCACTACCGGCTCGGACCAGGTCATGCCCTGGTCGAGACTCACCGATGTCAAACGGTAGCCATAGGAATACAATCCAGGGGCCGCTGTCCTCATATTCATGAGCAAGGACCCATCGCTTCGCTCGACAACGGTACATTCTCCATGGCGAAATTCGGGATTCCAGGGAATCACTCCCCCAGCGTGCCAGCTCTTTCCCCGGTCGTCAGAGTAGATAATGCATGATTGCCCCCGGCCTTCTCCATTGAGCTTCCGACCAATATAGGAGGGGGCAATCAGCCGCCCCTTGCTGGTATGGATACCATGCACTGGTCCAGCCCCGATCCCAACACGGGATCCTTCGAAATCCGATAGAAAGTTGGATTTCTCATACTCCGGGGCTGAGGGATCATCGGACGTCCTGATAAACGGAGTCCAGCTTTTACCGTCATCCGTGCTTTTGGTATAGAACAGACAATCAGGACCGTTCCGGGTGAAGAGCAGGTGTACCGTCTTGCCATCCTTCTCCACGATCGGACATGGATTTCCTACCCGAATAAGGGCATCTCCGCCCTCCTCGTGAATCAGCCTTTGCGGCGACCATGTTCGCCCTCCATCTTCGCTCCGCTTCATGAGCAGGTCGACATCACCGTGGTCCCTGCGATGAGTCTTGCGCCCCTCCACAAAGACGAGAACAGCGCCACTTGCTGTCACTACCATGGTGGGAATTCTGTAGGTATGGTACCCGTCCGTGTTCCGAGTGAAGATATCCTTTCGGAAAACCTCTTTTTCGCCCTCTGCTCCGGCAATCATAGATGCCGCAAGGAATAGCCCCGTCCCCATCAATAACGATCTTAGCCTCATTCCCGTAAGGTTACTATCGGAAGCACTGCCCACGTGCAACCACCCTGGGGCACTCTCTTTGAAACAACCTTCATTTCCCCATCCCCACTCACCATCATAATAATAGATCTCAGGACCACACAGAGCAGAAACTCCCAACCTTGAATGGTCTCTTACCCAAGAATCTCACTGATGATCTTGCCTCCAAACTGGCTCAACTGCTTGTAGCGTCCGGCGTGAAAATACGTGAGCTTGTTATCGTTTAGCCCGAGAAGGTGCAGCAGCGTAACGTGAAGGTCCCGAATGGGATGGACACACTCAACAGCCTTCGCTCCCAGCTCATCGGTTCCCCCAACCACGGAGCCCTTTTTCACCCCGCCTCCTGCCATCAGCATGGACATCGCATCGATATTATGGCCCCTCCCCAGCGAATACACTCCTCCACGCTTATTGTTGTCCGGGGTCCGTCCAAACTCTCCCGTCCATACAACCAGCGTCTCATCCAGCATCCCCCTGGATTTGAGATCCCGGATGAGAGCAGCCATTGGCTTATCAACACTTTGAATCCGGGCACTATGTCCCCGCTCAAGATAATCATGGCTATCCCATCCCCCACTGAAGATCTGAACGAAACGCACTCCCTGCTCTACCAATCGCCTCGCCATCAGGCACTGCCTTCCAAAGGAGGACGTCTCCTTGTTATTCAGCCCGTACATTTCCCTCACAGAATCGGACTCCCCTTTGAGGTCCATCGCCCCGGGGACTGTCATTTGCATCCTGAATGCCAATTCGTAACTTTCCATTCGCGCTGACAGATCCTCGTGATCCGGATGGCTCGCAGAGTGCTTTCGATTAAGGATTGCCAATTCGTCGAGGCTTCGACGCAAATGATCCCGATCCTTGAATGAAGGCGAGTTGAGGTCGAGGATTGGGGTGCCTTCAGGGCGCAAACGAGTGCCCTGGTAGTGCGCAGGCAAGAAACCATTACTCCAATTACCGGGACCACCCTGGGGCATTGCCAACTCAGTCATCACAACATACCCCGGAAGGTTTTCATTCATAGTTCCAAGGCCATGGGTCACCCACGAACCCAGGGCAGGATCTGCGCCCAGTCGACTTCCGGTGTTCATGTGAAACAGCGCCTCTGGATGATTCAATGATTCTGCCTGGCATCCCCGGTAGTTACAAAGCTCATCAGCAACATAGGGATCTGCAAGATGCTTCCATTGATCGCACATCTCAATTCCCGACTGACCCACCTGACGAAACTGAAATGGACTCCCCACGAAAAACTTGAACCCGTTGGCAAGCCCCTGCGTGAGCTTTGACTCTTCCTTATGAAGCTGATTGAGTTTGGGCTTGGGATCAAAGGTATCCATATGGCCCGGACCTCCCTCCATGAACAACATGATGCAGGCCTTGGCCTTCGGCTCATGCATGGCCGGCCTCGGAGCAAGCGGACCCGCCCCGGCATTCTCCTTCGCGAGGAGATCGCTCATTGCTACTGCACCAAGCGACGCCCCAAGACCATAGAGAAACTCACGACGAGTTCCTGGCGTGGATGTGGGCCTGGCGCAGAGCGGTCGATGCATGTCAGCTTAGTAAATATACAGAAACTCGTTACTGTTGAACAGCAGAAGAGCCAAGTCAGCCAACGCCCGTGTGAGAGGCGGGACATCTCCGGGTTTCTGGTCGGGCGTGTAATCCTCGTAGACAGGGAGGATTTCCTCATAGCTGAAAATCTTCCCCGAAAGTTCTTCGACGAGCGAACGGGTTATACTGGTGGGATAACTACTCTCTGGGATCGGCTGTTTGCCATGGTAGGCCCTCATATCCTGCACGTAACGCTGCAACCGCTTGTGTTCTGCAGCATCTGGTGACCGCCCAAGAACCAACTGAAAGGCCAGCTCGACCTGCCTCGCAAGGTCAGCTGCCTCATTTCTAAGACGTAGAGCAAGCGCGATTGAACGGTCAGTCATGACGTCGCTGTTCAACAACGCGAAGGCCTGAGGGGTAACCGCAGCTGAATGCCTCTCTTCACAGGATTCGTTCGGACTAGGCCGATTAAAGAGGTCGAGGAAGGGATCAGGCAACCCTCTCACCCGGTAAGTGTATATGGTCCGCCGGTTTCTTTCAAAAGGCCTGCGGGACGGCTGCCATGCCGGAGCGATCGAGAACTGAATCATCCGTGGGGCCAAAGCGACTTCCTGATTGATCTCCGGCATGACGGGTACTCCACCACGGCCAGACCTCAGCTCACCGCTTGCAAAAAGGAGGGTGTCCCTGAGCTCTTCCGCGGTAAGTCGGCGTGGGACAAAACGAGCAAGCAGGTGATTGTCTGGATCCTTCTTCCGTAGCACCTCCATATCTGGATGCCTGTCCGATTGCCGGTAGGCCCTTGAGTTCATGATAAGCCGGTGCAGACGCTTGAAGGTCCACCCGTGCTCCATGAACTCTGCGGTTAGCCAATCAAGAAGCAGGGGGTGGGTTGGCTTTTTCCCCTTGGCTCCAAAATTATTAGGATTTCCCGCGAGCCCTTTCCCGAAATGGTGCTGCCAGACCCGATTGACAATCACCCTTGCGGTAAGCGGATTCCTTGGGTCGACAATCCAGCGCGCAAGAGCAAGTCGCCGGCCCTCTAGATCTTCCTCAATCCGGTAGGGATCCTCAGCGCCACTCCCCTTCACGGGCACTCCACAGCCGCTCAGAACTCCCGGGCTCACCTTCTCGCCAGGCGCCTCCAGAGAACCACCTGAGTAAATGACACTTTCAGGCAACCAAACCCTATCCACCTTTTCTGCGATGCGCATCTTCAGTGCCCGATTCATCTTCTCAGGGGGATCCGGCCCATCATAAACTCCCTGGATCAGGGGCTCATAGCGCTCCATTCGACGGGTCCAGATTCTCTCGTCCTGCTCCCTGACCTTCAGCCTTCCCTGGTCTACATGGTCGAGACCCACATAGCGGGGTGGCTTCTCCTCGTCAGGAAGACGCCTGCGCTTCTGAGAACCGAGGTAGGGAAGGTCTCTCTCCTCAAACCACTTCCTCGCCGCATCCTCCTGCTTCCTGAGCATGAGCTCTTTCTTTTCTGTGGCAAACGAGAGGAGACGTCTGACCAGTGCCTGCCCATCCTTGAATCCTCCCAAATTCTCAGACTTCAGAAATGGCACCTTACGCTCTGCCATCTGAGTGCCCGCGAAGGCGGCATAGATCCGGTAATAGTCGCGAGTTGGAATGGGATCAAACTTGTGGTCATGACACTTAGCGCATCTAAGATTTGTCGCGAGGAACGTCTGCCCTACCGAATTAACGACGTCATCAAGGTAGATCTGCCGCGCTTCTGGCGCCTTCACCATCGCACTATCCCACGGGCCCATCCTCAGGAAACCAGTTGCCACCAGCCACTCGCTTTCCTGTTCTGTGTATTCTCCATTGAGCCTCACCTCGTGCAGTGTTTTACCTTCTTTTCCCAGTCTCTTGCGGACCGATTGATCCGCAAGCTGGTCACCCGCAAGTTGCTCAACAACGAATTGATGGTAGGGCTTATCCCGATTGAAGGAGCGGATCACGTAATCGCGATAACGCCACGCGTTGGAGCGCTCGTAGTCATTCGAATAACCACCGGTGTCGGCATAGCGCGCCACATCGAGCCAATGCTGCGCCCAGCGCTCTCCATAATGAGGGCTGTCAAGCAGGCGATCGATCAGCGTCATCCACGCCTTTCCGGAATCGCTCTCCCAGTCCTCCAAGAATCTCACCACCTCAGCAGGCTCAGGCGGCAACCCAAGAAGGTCATAGGTCGCCCTTCGAATCAGGACATGCGGGTCGGCCTCTGGGGCTGCGTCATATCCAGCATTTCCCCTGCGAGCATCAATGAAGAAATCCACCGGATCGTTCTTCTCCGGAACATCGCTCCGGACCACCGGACGAAGGCTCCAGAGATCTTCAGGTAAATACCGGCGGTAGGTCCATTCGTCGCTCTGGCCTCCACTGGTATTCAGGATCTCTCCGTCTGCGGTTACTGCAATAGCCCGTTCCGCATCGGTGTATTGACGACGCCTTGCCTCATCGGGCCATGGAGCTCCGGCCTCGATCCAGTTCCGGAAATCCTCGATCTGGCCCGGACTCAATCGATCGTTTTCCTTCGGAGGCATCTCCAAGACCTCTTCTTCCCAGGTGATCGCGCGATAAAGGTCGCTCTCCTCCGGCTTCCCCTCGACCAAGACCTCCCTTGAGGTCTCCCCTCCCTTCAACATGCCCTCACGACTGAGCAGATTCAAATCACCCTCAATATTCTCAGGATCCTCCCCATGACACGCGAAGCACTTGGCCTTGAGTAGAGGGTAGACCTTGAGGGAAAACAGTTGAGCCCCCTCGCTTTCCCCACGAGCAGACGGAATCAAAAGACCCATCAGGGATCCGACCAGAACCGAAGCCAAGCCTACTCGTGGAAATCTACTCACAACTCAAACTATGATCCCGATTCGTTCAGCGTAAGGAATATCAAAACGGCCCGCTAGTATTGCCTCTGATCCGCTCTCAGCACAAGTATCGATCCCCGTCTGAGGTGTCGTAAAATAAAAAGTATTATCATTCTTAAAATTCTTCAGAGTATCGCTGAATGTTACTGATCCCACTTTTTCGACTACCCGTTGGGGCCTTCAATCTGAGCCCGGGATGAAGCCTGCAGCTCATGCTTGTGACCAGCCCTATTCCCGGTAGGATATCCGGGATGCGAATTTGCCTCCTCAGCGCCTGCTGCGCCCTCGCCCTGACGAGCTCTGGCCAAGCCGAGCCCTCCCCTGATCTTACGAAACAGATTGCCATCATTCAGGCGGTCGGAGCGGAAGGCGTCGGCAATAGCGATGCCGCCAAGGCTTTTGGGCAACTCTCCCGTTCGGGGCCCTCATCGCTTCTCCCCCTGTTAAGAGCGGTTGAACCCAGTAATTCAATTGCCCGGAACTGGCTCAGGTCCGCAATTGAGGTCATTGCAGAAAAAGCAGCTGCCTCGGGGCACCCTCTGCCTCTCGACGCTCTACGTGGCTTCCTCAAGGACCGCCGGCAATCACCTGAGGCTCGGCGCCTCGCCTTTGAACTTATGCTCGAGATCGACCTCGAAGGAACCGAAGGGATGATTCCCTCCTTCATCGATGACCCCAGTAACGAACTGCGCCGCGATGCTGTTGCGCAAATTCTGGACCGGGGCAAAAAGCAACTGGCAGATAGCGATGAAGCTTCTGCCAAGACCTACCGGATTGCTCTCGATGCGGCTCGGGACGTCGATCAGATTCAGGACATTGCGAAAGCGTTTGCTGAGATGGGAATAGAAATCGATCTCCCAAGACATTTCGGTTTTCTCACCAACTGGCAAGTGGTTGGACCATTTCATAACCTCGAGCGGAAAGGATTCGCTGAAAAATTTGCGCCTGAGGAAAAAGTCAACCTCGACGCAGCCTATGAGGGCAAGGAGGCCAAGGTCAAATGGCAGTCCCTTTCAACCCCGGACCCCTACGGCAAGGTAGACCTGAACAAACCATACGGGAAACTCAAGGAAGTGACTGCATACGCCTACCATGAGTTCACCTCTGGGGAAGCTAGGGAAGCTGAGTTACGACTCGGCTGCAAGAACGCCTGGAAAATCTGGCTCAATGGAGAGCTCGTTTTTGGGCGTGATGAATATCACCGGGGCCAGCGAATCGATCAATATAAGATGCCCATCAAACTCCGGAAGGGATCCAATACCATCCTGCTGAAACTTTGCCAGAACGAGCAGAAGCAGGACTGGACCGTTCAGTGGGAGTTTCAATTACGGGTCTGTGATGCAACCGGAACTGCCATCCTCGCCACCAATCGCCCGGAGCCGAGCACGACCCAGTAATAACCTCCGAGATATCATCTGAAACCAGGAGCAGAACATGAAACAACTTCTCACTTCCACCACGATTGGAATCATATCGATTCTCGCCAGTGCGGCTGCCGCAGCTGAATGGCACCGCTTCCGCGGGCCAGAAGGAAATGGCTATATCCCCGGCAACGTTGAGCTTGTGACCGAGCTCGGAAAAAAGACCACCGCTTGGACTGCCGCCCTCCCCGGGCGCGGACTGGGCAGTGCTATCATCGTGGGAGACAAGGTCTTTGTGTCTGCCGCGAGCGGCCCCCAACAGGACAAGCTCCTCATTCTCTGCTTCTCCGATCGGAATGGATCTGAGCTCTGGCGACGGAGCTTCTGGGCCACGGGACGCACCATGTGCCACAAGAAAACCTGCGTTGCCGCACCTACTCCGACCACGGATGGAAAGCATGTTTACGTTCTCTGGTCCTCGAACGACCTTGTTGCCGTTGACCTCGAGGGAAACCTGAAGTGGATGCGGGGTCTGACTCTTGACTACCCGAATGCCTCTAACAGCCTGGGGATGTCCTCCTCTCCGATCGTTGCAGGAAACACCCTCATTGCGCAGGTCGAGAATGACTCTGAGTCCTTCGCCGCAGGGTTCGATCTCCTCACGGGAGTAAACAGGTGGAAAATTGACCGCCCCAAGATGGCGAACTGGACCTCACCCGTCACGATGCAGATGGATGGCAAGGTCATTGTCGCCCTGCAATCGGGAAAAGGTGTCATGGGCATTTCCCCCTCCACCGGATCTGAGCTCTGGAATTTCTCGAGTGGAGCCTCGACCATCCCTTCTGGAGCAGCCGCTGGAGACACCCTGATCGTCCCTTCACGGGGAATGACCGCTCTCAAGCCCAACTCACTGGGAGGCGAACCAGTCTCCCTCTGGAACCAGAAAACCCAGAAGCCTGCAACAGCCAGCCCGCTGATCATCGAAGATCGAATCTATTTCACGAATAGCGCCGGCGTCCTCACTGCGGCAGATCGAAAGACCGGAAAACGCCTTTGGCGCATCAGAATGAAAGGGCCCTTTTCCGGTTCTCCGGTGGCATGCCAGAACGGCCATCTCTACTTTTTTAACGAAGAGGGTCTTGGCCAGGTGGTGGACATCTCCGGAGATACCGGTGAGGTCGTAAGCGAGTGTGCGCTGGGAGAAACGATTCTCGCCACGCCCAGCATATCCCAGAACTCTCTCTATATCCGAAGCGACCAAACGCTGTGGAAGTTTTCTGCACCAAAGCAATAGACATTCTCGATCCGGATAAGCCGCAATGGCGAACCTCAGGGCATCACGAACTGGCTCGTCGCTGTGAAGATACGACTTGCCCCACCGCCCCCGCGGAAGACAACCTCGACAGGGTAGCTCTGACCCGAAATCAGCCCTGAGTTCGCGATGTCGAACTCCGCAACAACAGAGGCAGGGTCTGGAGTTCCTGCTTCATCGACGCGAGCTGCGGACGTCGTTACTCCGTTGCGGGTCATATCCCCATTATCCCAACTTGCCGACTCACCTCCAACCGTAATGGCAATAGGGCGCACAACATTTCCATTCATAGCATTAACCAGAGCAGGCAGGTTGGCCGTCTGCCCATTCGTACTTATCCCGGTCGGCGGAAGGTCAATCTGCAGGGTAATGGTCGCAACCGGCGCAGGCTCCAACTCCAAGTCAATGGCTACCAGAGCATTATAAGCTGCCTGATGCGGATCACCATCATCCGGGGGGGTTGTCAGGGTCTCAATCTCAACCCCGGCATCTCCAATTAGATACATCTGGTAGGTCGCCACATCCGCCGGATCAGTAACATCCTGCAGGGAGACCAGTTTGTATTGAGGCCAGTTGTCCGAAATCAAAGACCGTCCGTCCCTTGCATTCAGACCCCATTTCTCAGCGATGATCAGTCGTTCGGCCGTATCGGTGCCATTGAAAATGGGAACCAGTGAGTTTGAATGAAGGTCGAGGCTTGCAGTCTCGTCCACAGCATCGACACCTGTGAGGTCGAGGATGGTTGTAAACAGATCCGAGACTTGGACGAGCGCATCCGAAACTCCCGTCTGACGAACATCCGGACCAGCAGCAAAAAAGGGAACATGAATTCCACCCTCATTCAGAGATCCCTTCGCACCAGCCAGCCCTCCCAAGGGTGGCTGATCAACCTGATTCGGCGTTCCGTTGTCTCCTAACACGAGGATGTTCGTTCGTTCACGGTCAACTGCAGAGAGGAGTCGGCCGATTTCACGATCGAGCGCCTCCAGCATCCGAACATAGGAGTCTCTGTTACTGACGCCAGTAGTGGAAAACCCACCCTCTGGCGCGAGCTCAGCGGGCGGATCATGAAAGGGGTCGTGGGGTGCGTTGAATCCCATCCAGACGACCCACGGCGAGGACCCTCTCGCCCCGATGAAGGAGACTGCTTCATCGACCTGGACCGACGTCGCGTAGGGAGAAAGGTAAACGCCATCCGCCACGAGACTTGTAATCGCAGTCCCGGGGTCTACGACCACACCACCCTCTATCTTGACCCGGTTCCAGGAATTATAGTCCTGCACACCACCTTGCAGGGTTCCTGAAAAGTTGGGCCAGCCACCCCTGTCCCGGGGACCAGTGTTTCCCGACCCAAGATGCCACTTACCAAATGAGGCGAGCCCATAATCCGGAGCCGCCCTCGAAATAATCTCGGGGAAGGTCTCCTCACTCGCTGGAAGAATGTTGTCAGGATTTGGATTCCCTACTCCATGCTGATAGGTCTGCCGGCCGGTCAGAATCGTGGCTCGGGTGGGAGAGCAGATCGGCTGAGCGTAGCCTCGGGTGAAGAGAAGGCCCTCATCGGGCGTGCCAGTAATCTCGCCCGAAGAATACAACACCCCCCGGAGATTCGGCATGTCAGCCAACTGAATCCCTGGCCCCCTCGTGTTATAGAGCTCGGAGGCATCAATTCCCCAGTCATCCAGAATGAGTAGCAGGACATTATTAGCTCCGGCGACCGAATAGGTATTCAGGGAGGCATAAGAGTCATTGAGCTGGGCGGCATACTCGCCCCCCGGGAGGTCTGAATCGTCGAAACTTGCCTCCAGCAATCCGGTGGAGGGATCAAAGGCAATCACCTCTGCCTGCACTCCCCCAACAGTCAGGGCCCCGATAGCCTCCGGGAGGGGTGGCGAAATCGGAAACTGAAACACATGGGAAACCACTGGAGTGAAATCAAAGCTCTCGAGCCCATTCTCATCAAAGGGGTCCAGCCCCGTGAGCCTGCTACGAAAAAACTTTTTATCGGGAGCTGGGAGCTTACCGGCATTATCAAGCAGGTAGGAGAGCCTTTCCTTCTCGGGCCTCACATTGAGGGCCTCCGCCGCCCATGACCCGACCGCCAGCGTCGTCGTCGACTCAATGACATATCTCCCGCCCTCCGCGGCAGACCATTCCAGAATGACCGTGCCGGGGCTCGTGTAATCAACCGTGTCAATCCTCGCGCTTACCCTTGGCCCCCCCTCAAAGTGCACGACTGCATTTCCGGGCACTGCCGCGGGAGAATTTCCTGTGGGAGATCCAAAGTAATAACGTCCAATATTGTAGGGAAAGGCAGGAGAACCTTCCGCGCTGATATTTGTGAAATACGCCCAGGTCCCATCAGGGTAATCAGGAGTCACACAATACCGAACGTTATATTCGTTGAGGTCATGGTGCAGCGCAGGATCGAAGGTTCCCTCTCCCTCATATAAGCTAAACCCTAGGTCCCCTTTGTAGGCATAATCCTCCAGATAATGACCGATGGGGAAATCCGGGGAAACCGGAGGGCCGTAATCATCTGCCGTCAGATCCGAATCGCCCCCGGAATTTCGGGATACCCACCTGGGCAGAGACGTTCGTCCCGTGGATATCCCGGAAGGCGTAGTCCCACTGACACCTGCAAGGTCAGCAGAACCGTTACTGCCATCCCTTGGCTGATAGCCAGAGGTCATCCTGCGAATGCCAGATTCCGGGTTCAGCGGTGAGGAATAACCGTAGGGCCCATAGAGGGGCAGGCCGTCTCGAAACCAGCCCATGATCGGCGAGT
>Ga0115011_10002209_pt1 | contig 13637 bp, 9 predicted proteins | sample TroAtlMetagenome_2_FD_88705 | JGI IMG/M metagenome (GOLD analysis project Ga0115011, IMG submission 88705) | Marine eukaryotic phytoplankton communities from Atlantic Ocean - Tropical Atlantic ANT8 Metagenome | ecosystem: Environmental > Aquatic > Marine > Oceanic | place: Tropical Atlantic... | reverse complement strand
GTGATGCCCCGATCTCCAGCCTCGACAAAAGCAATAAAGTGCTCCACCTCGGGCAAAGCTTGAACCTCCGCACGGATGGCTTCTACTGCGTTGGCGGCGGTGAGGCCTTTGCGAAATAGAAAACGATGCGCCCGTCGCAGAGCCTCCTGTGACTCTGCTGTTACGCCATTGCGCTCCAGCCCCACCTTGTTCACGGCGCGGGTTCGAGCCGGGTTGCCATCCACCATCATGAACGGCGCCACGTCGCTCACTACTTTTGTGCAGCCGCCGATGATCGACATTTTACCCAGACGACAGAACTGGTGCACTGCCGACAAGCCGCCGATGATTGCGTGATTCTCGACAATCACGTGGCCAGCTAGCGTGCCGTTGTTGGACAAAATCACGTGGTCGCCCAGCAGTACATTGTGGGCAACGTGGCTGTAAGCCATAATGTGGTTGTCCGAACCCACCACCGTCGCCTCGCCGTCGCCGGTGGCGCTGTGTACGGTGGCGTTTTCGCGGAAGGTGTTGCGGTTGCCGATCCGCGTCCATGTCGTGCCACCCTTCCATTTCAAGTCCTGCGTCTTGAGACCTATGGAGGCGAACGGAAAAAACTCGTTGCCGTTGCCGATCTCGGTGTTGCCGTCGATGACGACATGCGAATGCAGCCGGTTTCCCTCACCAAGCCTGACGTGACGGCCGATGACGCAGTACGGGCCAACAACACAGTCGCCGCCGAGAGTGGCCTCGGGATGAATGACTGCGGTGGGATGAATCTCAGACATGACGTGCGCCTGGTCGGTTATGAATTACCCGCGAGGGTGAAGGTGATCTCGGCTTCGCTGACCACCTCGCCGCGCACCGTGCAAACCCCCTTGGCCTTGGCGACCTTGCCACGTGCCCTTAGCAGCTCGATATCGATCTGCAGCACATCCCCCGGCTTAACCGGTTTGCGCCACTTAACTTTTTCAGCCGCCATGAAATAGGCGATCTTGCCTGCGTTGTCGGCCTGCTTGAGCGTGAGGATGCCGGCCACCTGTGCCATCGCCTCGAGTTGCAGCACGCCGGGCATGATTGGGTGTCTGGGAAAATGCCCCTGGAAATACGGCTCGTTGATCGTGACATTTTTCTCCGCGGTAATCTGGTTACCGTCAATCCGCGTCACCCTGTCCACCATCAGGAACGGGTAACGGTGCGGCAGAATCTGCATGATCTGCTCGGAGTCCAGTGGGGCTGTTGTTTCTTCGCTTACTTGGGGTTGCATGGGTTGAGTGGGTTGCTTCACCGGCTTGTCGCCCGGCGGGGAAAAACTTTGCGCGGCCACCAGCGGGCGGCTGGCTTGTTGCAGAATACGCCTGGCCAGACCGCAATTGGCGGCGTGCCCCGGCTTGACCGCGACGATGTGCCCGCGCAACGGCGCGCCGACGAGACTCAAGTCGCCGATGATGTCCAGTATCTTATGCCGCACAAACTCCTCGCGGTAGCGCATCGGCTCAGCCGTCAGCACGGCATCGTCACGGATGACGATGGCATTCTCGAGGCTGCCGCCGCGGATGAGGCCGTTCTTGATGAGGTACTCTATCTCCTTGTAAAAACAAAACGTCCGCGCGTGGGCAATCTCGATCTCCCACGTCTCGGGTGTCAACTCGACGCTGAAAAACTGGGTGAACCGTCCGCCCTTGTCGGAGCTTGTGCAAGTGATCTTGAAGCCGGCGTGCGGGAAGGCAGATATCACCGTACCATTGTGCGTGTACTCTATAGGCGCGGTGACTTGCATCGGCTCGATGCGCTCCGCCTGCGCCTCGATGCCGGCCTCGCGTATCATTTTACAGAATTGCCGCGCACTACCGTCGGCCACGGGCGGTTCGCTCGAGTCAAGCTCGATGACGACGTTGGTCACCCCAAAACCGTACAGCGCAGCCAACACATGCTCCACCGTCTGCACCTTGGCGTTGCCCCTGGACAACGTTGTCGAACGGTCAGTCTCGGCGACATTCCCGACCTGCGCCGGGATCTCCGCACGGCTATCGAGATCCACTCGACGAAAGAGGATCCCGGAATTCGGCGGAGCGGGCAACAGGGTCATCGAGACCTTGTTCCCGCTGTGCAGGCCGATGCCGGAAAAGCTCGCCGGCTTGGCCAGTGTTTGCTGCTGCAACACGCCACACATTTAACAGGCGGGCGCGATTGTTTGCAAGGTCAACACCAATCTGAACAGACTCAGCCTAGAGGTCCAACCGGTATCGACTTCGGTATTTCTTAAGACTGACTTCACTTCCAAACGTTTCGCCTATCAAACCTGTCGTCATCACCTTTGACTTGGAACCGCAAGCTAATACTGAGCCATCACGCATAAGGAGAACGTGGCTGAATACCGGCATGATCTCCTCAACATGATGCGTCACCAAAACCAATGTAGGCCCGTTATAGGTCTTACCCATTTTATCGATCAAATGAAGAAATTCTTCTCTCGCGGGCGGATCTAAGCCGGCGCACGGTTCGTCGAGCAGCAATAACTTCGGGCGCGCCATAAGGGCGCGACCAATAAGAACCTTTTGCCGTTCACCCTGAGATAGCAAAGCCCAGGCTCGTGATGTCAGGTGCCCGCACCCGATGCTATTCAATAGCTTTCCTGCCTCCACAAGGTCAGATCGATTGGGTTCTCCCCAAAAATTGATCATTCCGTATTTGCCGGTTACCACCGAGTTCAGAGCTGTCTCGTCCTGATCCATCATCTGCCCAATATATGAACTCACAAGACCGACCTTCCGCCGCAAAGTAGGCCAATAGTCTTCACCAAATTGTTTTCCTAGCAAATCAATTTTCCCTTCTGATGGCATAAAATATCCGCTCAAAGCACTCAACAAAGTGGTCTTACCAGAGCCATTTCCCCCGAGGATGACCCAATGTTCCCCTCGTTTTACTCGCCAATCAACATCACGTAGGATAGTCACTTCCTCACGACGAATCGTAAGATTCGTAAGTTGAATGAGAGGAGCCTCCGACGGGGTCATGTGCTAAGCAGGTAGTTTCAGTACCGCTTTGTTGACTCCGTCCCAAAAATGGATACGCGACTCCAACGAACACTGTGCTGTCTCAAGCATCTCTTGCTCCCGAATACGGTCGCCATTGCAAAGTCGTAAAAGCATGCGAAGCGCCAGAGGACCGTGTGACTCCTCATCCAGTTCGGTGTGCCGAGTGAGATAGTAATAAAACGCAGGCGCGTCCGGTTCCTCAATCTTCATTTTTGCCAGAAGAGACTGGAACATCCCTGGAATGATAGTCTCCCGTCCAAGGGCAAAAGCCGCCGCAATCTGATGAGGTTGCCCCGACTCAATGACTGCAAATGTGGATTTCATGAATACCCTTGCTGGTTCGGGTATATCCCGCTTGGCTAAAGCATCCTGCAACCCAGCTGCAATAAGAGTGCCAATGAATCCATCTATTGCCGATGTTTCAATTCCGATATCCCTCATCGAATGGCGGTATAGTTCAAAATGACTCATGAATTTCGGTTGCGCTCCCGGTGGTCCTTGATCGGATTCCTCCTCGGTCACGATCTCATTCAAAAAACGCCGTAATTCACCATCACCGTCTGGTAGCCATGGTGAACCATGAGGCGCAAACAGTTTCTGCAATGCTTTAAGAAGCGACATGAAGTCCCAAACGGCGAACACATGATGTTGCATGAATACACCCAGTCGGGACAAATTGGTGACCGATTGAAATACGGGGTGTTGCAGAAGTCGCTCACGAATCGGATCGAGTGACGATGAATCAAAAGCTTCGCTCATAAACTATTCTTAGGCACGAATGCTCGCATCGAGATCTTCACGGAGTTGTTTAATCACTTTTTCGTGAACAGCATCTACCTGCTTATCCTTCAGCGTGCCCTCGGTGGAGCGGTAATGAAAAGCGTAAGCCACGCTCTTCTGCCCGACCTCGACTCCTTCGCCTCGATAGACGTCGAATAGCTCCACCGACTCGAGGTTTTTCGGCTTGGCTTTGCGGACGCTTTGAAGCACGGCGTCGTGCGTCGTGTCGTCAACCACAAGCATCGCGATGTCCCGCCGCGTGCCGGGGAACGCCGGCAGCGCCTTGAAGCTGCGCTTGGTCGTGCGGTGTTGCAGCGCTAAACCAAGGTCGAACTCCGCGAAAAAAACCGGGTGCTTCAAGTCGTGCCGCCGAGCGAGCAGCGGCGAAAATTGGCCAAGCGTCCCGACCGGCGTTTTACCCAGCTTCACGCTGCCCGACTCGACAAAAAAATCGCTCGTATCGTTGTGCCGCTCGTAGCTGACTCCGCGCATGCCGAACTGCCCGGTGAACTCCTCAATGATCCCCTTGAGGTCGGCAAACTCATTCACCGCATCGCGCTCCGTCCCCTCGTGAAACGGCGCAGACCGCCGACCGGTCAACCCGATCGCCAGCCCCCAGCCTTCCGCCGGTTGGCCATCGTCGTCGCGGAACACACGTCCGATCTCGAAAAGCGCCGCGTCGGCTGTTTCGTGGTTTGCGTTATACTGCAGCGCTTTGGCCAAGCCCGGCAACAGGCTCGTCCGCAGCTTACCCTGCTCGCTGCTCAGCGGGTACTCGAGTGCCACCGGCGCGATGCCGAGCAACGACGCCGCTTCGCCGGAAACTAGTGTCTGCGTCTGCGCCTCGTAGAGGCCAAGTCCGGTGAGGATCGTGCGGATCTCCGCGAATGCATCATGCGTGGCATCGAACGGGTCGCTGCCGACACAGCCTCGCGGCGGCGTGGACGGCACCTTATCAACCCCGTAAATACGAACGACCTCCTCGATCAAATCGACCTCGCGCTTCAAGTCCACTCGCGCCGTTGGAATCCTAAACGTCGCCACCGAGACACCGTCTCGAGACACCGTCTCGAGACCAAGCCCGGTGAGAGCAGCCACCTGTTCATCCGGTGAAACCGCGATCCCAAGCAGCGCGTCGGTCCGGTCAAAGCGCAGCGAAATCACCCTCGGCTCGGCTGCGCTCGGGTAGGCATCGACACAGCCCTTGGCCAAGCGGCCGCCGGCGGTCTCGATGATGAGTTGCGCGGCGCGTTGGCTAACCCAGTCACAGCAGTTCGGGTCGCAACCACGCTCGAAGCGGTACGACGCATCGGTGCTGATACCTAGACGCTTGGCCGTCGCTCGTATGTTTTGCGGCTGAAAATAGGCACACTCAATCAGCACATCCTCGGTACCCGCAGCGATCTCGCTGTTGAGCCCGCCCATGATGCCGGCGAGGGCGATGCCCTTGGTTTCGTCGGCGATCAACAGCGCGCTGCTCGACAGCTCGTGTTCCTTCTCGTCAAGAGTGGTGAATTTCTCGCCGGCGGCGGCATCGCGCACGACGATCACCGGCTTGGCTGCGCCCTCCGCCCTCGAGAGCAAATGGAAGTCGAAAGCGTGCAGCGGTTGGCCGGTCTCAAGCATCACGTAGTTTGTGACATCGACGACGTTATTAATGCTACGGATACCGACTCGTTCAAGCGTGTCTCGCAGCCAGCCCGGGCTGGGGCCGACCGTCACGCCGCGAACGACGCGCGCGTTGTAGCGCGGGCCGTGCTCGGCGTTGTCGAGCCGCACATCGACCAGCGCCGAGGCATCCTCGTCGCCCTCTGGCAAGTCGGGGATCTCCGGCAGGCGCAGCGCATTCCTGGTGAGCGCGCTGACCTCGCGGGCGATGCCGATGAGGCTGTTCCAATCCGGCCGATTTGGCGTCACCTCCAAATCATAAACAACATCGTCCCCGCTGCGGCCAAGGTGCTCGGCGAACGACTGGCCAACCTGCGCTTCTTCGGGAAGAATCATCAACCCTTCGGCGTCCTCAGCAAGACCCAGTTCCTTCGACGAACACATCATGCCCTGCGACTCCACGCCGCGGATTTTGCCTACCTTGATCTTGAACGGCTTCGCGCCCGGCTCGGTGGGCATCTCGCAGCCAGGCACCGCCAGCGGCACCTTGCTGCCGACCTCGAAATTCGTCGCGCCGCAGACGATCTGCCGCTCGCCAGAGCCGTCATTTACCTTACAAAGTGACAGGCGGTCGGCATCCGGATGCGGCTCCTTGGAGAGCACCTCGGCAACCACGATGCCGTCAAAACCGCCGGACACTTTCTCGACGCCCTCGACCTCGAGGCCGATCATCGTCAGCCGCTCGGCGAGTTCGTCGGGAGACCAGTCAAAGTCAACGTACTGCTTCAGCCAATTATAGGTTACTTTCATTTCCTTAGGGAAACCGGCGAAAACCGGGACGCAACACGGTAAGCAACTCGCGCCAAAATGCGATTGAATTTTTGAGTTCACGCCGCGTCACAAATCCTTTGCCATCGTTGGAAGATGGTGAAAAACTCCCTGCCTTTATGAATTTAAGACATCTGAATTTTCGTGTGTTAGGGAATATTGCCGCGATTTTCGCCATCAACTTGGCCAAGTCTGCGATTGCAGGGGAGTCGGCTGGTGACGGTGAAAAGAAGGTGCTCGAGGGCCACTCGTACCACGGCGAAGCCTTCAACGAGGGCCCCCGCCAAAGCGCCTATCTCATGAAGGGCATGGGGCGCGTGCGCTTCCCTGTCACGACCTCCGTGCAGGAGGCTCAGTTGTTTTTCACGCAGGGGGTCGCTCAGTTGCACGGCTTTTGGCACTTCGAGGCCGAGCGTAGTTTCCGGCAGGCGGCAATGCTCGACCCCGACTGCGCAATGGTCTACTGGGGCATGGCCGTGGCCAACCGCAACAACGCCGAACGCGCCCAGGGCTTCATCGAGAAAGCCAAAAAACGCAGGGACAAGGCCAGCAAACACGAGCAACTCTGGATTGACAGCGAAGTCAACTATTGGGCCGACACGAAGAAGTCCAAAAAGGATCGCCGCCGCAAAATGGTGCGCGACCTCGAGGCGATCATTTACGAGCACCCGGACGACATCGAGGCCAAGGCGTTCCTTGCCGTATGGATATGGCAGAGTTCCAGGGACGGATTACCCATTCACAGCCACGGCGCTGTCACCGCCCTGATCGAGGACGTACTCGACGTCGAGCCGATGCACCCGTGCCATCACTTCCGAATCCACCTGTGGGACAACGAAAAGCCGGCGCGCGCCCTCGCCTCCGCCGCTCGTTGTGGACAGGGATCACCCGGCATCGCACACATGTGGCACATGCCCGGCCACATCTACTCAAAGCTCAAGCGCTACCACGACTCCGCCTGGCAGCAGGAGGCCAGTGCCCGGGTCGATCACGCCCACATGATGCGCGACCGCGTGTTGCCGGACCAGATTCACAACTTCGCCCACAATAATGAGTGGCTCACGCGCAACCTCAATCACCTTGGCCGTGCCAACGACGCCGTGGCGCTCGCCCAAAACATGGTCGAGCTGCCGCGCCACCCAAAATACAACACTCTGGCCAAATCAGGTAAGCCAACCGAGTACGGTAAGCGCGGCAGCGCCCGCTACGGCCGCATGCGCCTGTTCGACACCCTGCTGCGCTACGAGATGTGGGACGAAATCATAAGCTCATCGCAGACGGTTTACCTTGAGCCGACCACAATTCCGGAGGAACAAGCCAAGCGCCTGGCCGCCATCGGCGTGGCCCATTACGCGCTTGGTCAAGCGGAAAAAGGTGCCGAGACCTTGGCCAAGCTCGACGAACTCAAGGAGCGCCTGAAGGAAATGAAACTCGAGGCCGGGACCAAGGCCGAAGAGGCGGCCCGCGCGGCAGATAAAAACGACGACGACGCCGACAAAGCCATGGTGAGCGCGATGAAACCGTTCAACGGCCGCATTAAAACTATTGGCCAATACCAAGCTGAGTTGCTCGCCCACCAAGCTGCAGCGGACGAAGACGCCGACGAGTTCAAAAAACAAATCGCCAAAGCCAGCAAGATGTCGCGCGAGCGCAAGTCTCAACTCCACCTGAAGGTCGGCAACAAAAAGGAGGCGGAAGAACTCGCCAGCCAATCCGCTCGCGCCGACGGCCAGGTGCAGCCCTTGGCCAACTACGTCGATATCCTCTGGCGCAGCGGCAGGGAAAAGAAAGCCGTCGAGCAGTTCAAAAAACTCCGCAATATTTCCGCACACATTGACATCGAGCGCGCCGTCTTTGAGCGACTCACGCCAGTCGCCAAAAAACTCGATCTGCCGAAAGATTGGCGCGTTAAATTCCAGCCGGCCGACGACGTCAACGGCCGACCGTCACTCGACACGCTTGGCCCCTTCCGCTGGAGCCCCTCGCCCGCAGCCAACTGGGCTCTGACCGATGGACAGGGTAAAAAGCACACTCTCGCGGATTATACCGGCCGGCCGGTTATTGTTATTTTTTACCTCGGGAAGGGCTGTGCACACTGCATCGAGCAACTCGGCACCTTTGCCCCCGAGACCGACCGCTTCAAGCAGGCTGGCATCGATTTAATTGCCATCAGCACCGACAATGTCGATGGCCTACGTGAGACAGTTCAGCAAAATAAGACCGGCTCGCCATTCCCCTTCCCGCTCGTCTCCGATGCCTCGCTGAAAGTCTTCAAGCAGTACCGCGCCTACGACGATTTCGAGCAGCAACCGCTGCACGGCACCTTCCTCATCGACCGGCAGGGCCTCGTCCGCTGGCAGGACATCAGCTTCGAACCGTTTACCGAAGTCGAATTCCTCCTGCGGGAATCCAAGCGCCTCCTCGCCCAGAATCCACCCCAGGTTACCCAGCGCTAAACGTCGATGACGTCGTCGTCTTTGGGGCGATTTGGAGGGGCTTGCGGCCGGGTGCCCATGCCGCCGGGTGTGGGCATTTGAAAATGACTGACCTGCGCGGCGAATTTCTTTTTAACCCGCTCGCGGATGATGGCGCGGAAGCCAGGCACCATGAGGCTGAAACCAACCAAGTCGGTCAGCAGGCCGGGCGTCAACAACACGATTCCGCCGATCAATACCAGTAGCCCGTCGATCAGCTCAGCCGTTGGAACCCGACCGGCAGCCATCTCGACCTGTATCCTGGAGAGGATCGAATAGCCTTGGCTTTTCGCAAGATACGCCCCCCAAGCACCGGTGAGAATTACGAGCATGATCGCCGGTAACGGCCCCACACGACTACTGACCACAGCTAGTAGATAAAGCTCCACCAATGGGATGGTGATGAACAGGATGATCAATCTTCCAAGCATTTTAGTTCAACCTTGGTCATGCGCTCGACCCATGCGTTCGCTGACTCGTGCATACGTCTCAAAGCCGTTAACCGTATTTTCCAACAGATCGGCGTCGAACTCGACCCTGCCTTTCTTAAACAGAACCGCCACGCTTGAGCCGCCGAAGGCAAAGTATCCTTTCTCCTCTCCTTTGGCCACCGTCTCGCCCGGCGTATAAGTCTGCCGGATGCTGCCGACCATTGTTGCGCCGATATCGACGAACTGCACCTGGCCAAGCGAAGGCGACTCGATCGCCGTGACGACCCGTTTGTTCTCCCAAAAAATCGACGGCCTCGTGACCAGCGCGATGGGGTTTACCGAATAGAGCCAGCCGTTGATGAAGCGCGGGGGGCCAGGCTTGCCCTCGCACGGGAAATGAAACCGGTGGTAGTCCACCGGGCAAAGCCGCGAGAGAATCATCGAGCCGCCCTCGTAGCGCTTGGCCAAGTCGGCATCGCCGAGAAATGTCGCGAGGTCGAACGACTGGCCCTTGACGAAAAAATTGGTCTCGGCGGTTATTTCAGCGAACGCCAGATGCCGCCCGTCTGCCGGAAACACCACCGAGTCGTTGGCGGCATCAATCGGTCGGGCGCCTAGCTTGAGTTTGCGATGAAAAAACTCGTTGAACGAATTGTAATCGTCCACCGGCTCGGCGAACTCGCCCTCGTCCAGGCCATACTGCTCGATGAACGGCTTGATTTTCAAGCTGCTGGACAGCGTATCCATCCTGCTGCCGTACCATGCGGAGACGATCCACCGGCGAATGAGCAACCACTGGGCAAGCCGGCCAAGCGGATTGCCGTACGCCCAGCGCAGCGGACGCTCGCCGTAAATAGCCTCGGTCTTCAACTCGCCATCACGACGATCAATGTAGTGAACTTCGCCCTTGGCCATCTGCTCCTCAACAGTCATACGCCGAAAGGCTACCCGCCTCCGAGCCAGTTGAAAAGAAGTGAGCCGTGAGTAGCTGGTTTGGCTAGAGGCAAACTACTCATAGATTCGATCATCTTGGATCGAGCTTTCCCATTGCGAGTTGTCAATGGAGGTGACTTGTTCGAGCGACTCCGGCGTCAAACCCGCGTCGATCGCCTCGCGCAGATCCGGGCCGCCGGATAGAATGTCGATCGGCAGTTTCACGGTCTCGTATTCGTACGGCGGCTGCCGCCAGGCGAATTGCTCCGGCCAGAGCTTGGCGATACAGCCAATCATCGCGACGGTGAATCGATAGGAGCGAAGCGCCCGGGGATTTTTCGGGTGCAGAAACAGACCGCCGCACGACTGTTGCTCGAACTTTTGAAAAGTCGGCTCAAAGCGATAGGGACGTGCGAACAGTCCGTCAAACTCAGATTCTTCGAGCTCGTTCAGAAGCACCTCGGGCTCTATGTAGGGGGCGCCGCATAGTTCGAACGGCGTGGTCGTTCCTCGGCCCTCGGACAGCGTTGTGCCTTCCAACAGAACTTGCCCGGGATAGAGCAATGCGCCTTCGAAGCGGGACAAATTCGGCGATGGCGGAATCCACGGTCGGCCATGCTCGGGCCAGTACGAGTCGCGGCGATAGCCCTCCATCGGCACCCAGTGGAGATCGGCGCCGATTCCGCATTCGCGATTTTGGTACCTCGCGGCTTCGGCCAAAGTGAGTCCGTGCCGCATCGGCATCGGCACTCTACCGACGAAGCTGGCGAATTCACGATTCAGCATCGGCCCCTCAAAGACGTCGCCGCCGAGCGGATTGGGCCGGTCGAGCACGACGACGGCGATTCCTTTTTCGGCGGCCGCCTCAAGACAAAGGCTCAGCGTCCAGAGGTAGGTGTAAACGCGCGTGCCGACGTCCTGCAGATCGATGACCAAGACATCGAGACCCTCGAGCATCGCCTGAGTCGGTTTTCGCACATCGGCGTAAAGACTATACACCGGGATTTTTCGCAGCTGATCAAGCGTGTGCGGCGTCTCTACCATATTGTCCTGCTGCTCGGCCCACAGGCCGTGCTGCGGTCCGAACAACGCCACCAACTGGCCCGGCAGGCTCTCGCCGAGGACTTCATCAGCGGTGCGGAAGCCGGAGTCGATCGACGCCTGATTCATCACCAACCCGAACCGGGCACCGCGCAGGACCTCCGGAGGGTTGGCCGCGCAAACTTCGAGTCCGAAACGAAACTCAATCATGTATAAGGAAACCGTTTGTTGTTGAATAGCTTATTGTGCAGCGCTCCCGTGCAATAAGTCACGACCGAGCCGACCAGGGCGAACCAAGGCCATGCCAGCGGCGTGCCGAACTTGATCGCGGTCATCACGATCAACCCAACGACCAAGCCAACGAGCGCCGAGTTGGTGCCGACCCTGCCCTTAGCCAAGCCGAGAGCGAAGACGCCGAGGATAATCCCGGTGGTGAAACTCTGTATAGCCAGCACGCTGCCAATCACCGACGATTCGAGCCATTGCCCGGAGATGCCGACGACGATCTGGGCGATGCCAAAGGCGACTGTCAGCCACTTGGCCAAGCGCAACCGGCTGCTGTCACTGCTGATTGTGAGGATGTCGTTGACCAGCACCGTGGCGCTGGAGTTGAGCGAACTCGACAGGGTGGACATCGCTGCAGAGAACAACGCGCCGAGCACAATACCAAGCACTCCAATTGGCATCTTGTCGACGATGAACGTCGCGAAAACCCGGTCGCTCTTGGCAAACGATTCCGCCGGCGGGTTCTGGCTGTAGTAGGCAAAGAGCGCAGTACCGATCAACAGGAAGAACGCGAACTGCAGCAGCACCACAAAACCACTCAACCGCAGGGCCAGCGCCGCTTCGCCTTGGCTGCGGGCGCTCAAATAACGCTGCACCATCAACTGATCGACGCCATGAGTGCCGACCGCCAGGACGCCGCCGCCGATCAAGCCGGCCCAAAATAGGTACGTGCCATTCAGGTCGAAATCGAAATGAAAGACCCGCAGTTTGTCACCAGTCAGCTCAGCGCGGGCCAACTCAGTGACGGCACCCCAGCTACCGTCAATCGAATCGAGCAGTATCCCAAAGGCGATCGCTGCGCCGAGCATGTACACCACGAACTGGATAAAGTCGGTCCAGATCACCGCGCGGATGCCACCGGCAAAAGTGTAAACGATCGTTGCGACACCGAGAGCGATAATCGCCATGTTCATGTCGATGCCGGCGACATGTTGCAACACGATCGCACCGAGAAACAACCGGAACCCATCGCCGAGAGTGCGAGTGATGACAAACAGCAGACTCGCGGCACGCTTCACAGCGCTTCCAAAGTGCCGGTCGAGAACTTCGTAGGCCGTGAACAACTCGCCGGCGAAGTACCTCGGCAACAGTTTCGAAGCCACGATCCAGCGACCGAGGATGTAGCCAAGTGGCAGTTGCAGGAATCCCAGATCCCCGGTGTACGCGAGGCCAGGTACGCTCAGGAAAGTAATCGTGCTGGTCTCAGTCGCGACGATCGAACACAGCACAGCCCACCACGGCATGTCACGCCCACCAACCATGAACTCGGCGGAGCTGCGAGTACCGCGGCCCATCCACATTCCAAAGACGACCATGCCGAGCAGGTAGCTGCAGAGAATCGTCGCATCAACCCAGTGAACATTCACGTCGGTATTCTGGGTGCAGGATCCGGACCGCACAAGCCATACCCTGACCTGTCATCGAAACTCACGCAAAGCCGCGAACGCGAAAAAAAGAGAGAGGTTAATAGTCGCGGCAGCGTCGTGGAGTGAGGTTCTCTGCACCGCTTTGGAAGGTGCCAAAAAGCGGCAGGGACGGCCGCACTCCAAGACGCTCCCGCTGACACACCCGGGCCGCTTGGCCAAGCGCATCCCGTTGGATTCCTTCTCCTTCACGGAGAAGGTGGCCGGCGTCCAAATGAGGGTGTCCCCCGCCGGGAAAAATACAGTAGCCACGTAAAATAATTGAAACCTTTCACCGCTTGACCCAGTCTTCTTCTCGGTTCGACCAGAAAAAATCATGAAATTCATTCATCTCACCCAAATTGGGCTAGGCGGCTTGGCATGGTCGCTGGCTGGCACTGTCACTGCCGAAAACTGGCCGACCTGGCGCGGTCCGACGGCGAATGGCGTGGCTCCAGGCGGTAATCCGCCAACTGAGTTTTCCGAAAGCAAGAATGTTCAATGGAAAAGCAAGGTGCCCGGCTCGGGCTCATCGACACCGGTGATCTGGGGCGACCAGGTTTTTGTCATCACAGCCGAAAAAACCGGCAAGAAAGTGGCCGCCGCCGGTGGCGAGTCACGCGAGCGTGGGCAGGGAGCTGAGCGCAGGCAACGACCGGACGGCGAACGCCCAGAGGGTCGGGGCCGAGGTGAACAGCGCTCACGCGGTGGAGATCGGCCAAGACCGGATGGTGATCAAGGCCCGCGCGGTGGGGAACGCCCCCGCCCGGATAGAGAACGCAGTCAACGTGGCGGCCAATCCGGCTTCGGCGGCGACTCATTCAATCGTGAGGAGTT
>Ga0115011_10002208_pt1 | contig 13645 bp, 12 predicted proteins | sample TroAtlMetagenome_2_FD_88705 | JGI IMG/M metagenome (GOLD analysis project Ga0115011, IMG submission 88705) | Marine eukaryotic phytoplankton communities from Atlantic Ocean - Tropical Atlantic ANT8 Metagenome | ecosystem: Environmental > Aquatic > Marine > Oceanic | place: Tropical Atlantic... | reverse complement strand
TAATAATTCATCCGGAATATCTTGGTGAACTCCGCCTGGCCTAAAGTAAGCTGCGTGGAATCTTGCACCAGATGCCCTCTCATAAAAACTTAATAATATTTCTCTTTCTTCAAATCCCCATAAAAGGGGTGTCATTGCTCCAACATCAATAGCAAATGCCGTTAAGTTGAGTATATGATTTAGTATTCTTCCTAACTCACAAAATAATACTCGAACATATTGTCCTCTTTCAGGCACTTTAATATTAAGAACTTTTTCTACAGCAAGAGACCAAGCATGCTCTTGGTTCATCGGAGAAACATAATCCAATCTGTCAAAATATGGTAAAGCTTGAAGATATGTTTTGTTCTCTATAAGTTTTTCGGTACCTCTATGCAATAAACCTATGTGAGGATCAGCTCTTTTAATAACCTCACCATCCATTTCGAAAACAAGCCTCAATACACCATGTGCAGCTGGATGCTGTGGACCAAAATTCATTGTAATTGGTTTAATTTCTGTATTGCTCAATTCTTATCACCATCATCAATGCTATCTTTTTCTGGTCTTTCCCATGGGCTTAAAAAATCAAAGTCTCGATACTCTTGAATTAGATTTACCGGTTCATAAACAACACGATTTTGTTCAGTGTCATATTTTACTTGAACTCTTCCTGTAAGAGGAAAATCCTTTCTTAAAGGATGCCCTTCAAAACCATAGTCAGTAAGCAATCTTCTTAAATCTGGATGGCCAGAAAAGAATATGCCAAACATATCCCAGATTTCTCTTTCACTCCAATTTGCAGACTTAAAAATACCGGTCGAGGATTTTACTAAATCACCCTCATTTACCCTAATTTTAACAGTTAATCTTTTTTTAGAAACAGTACTCAAAAGGATATAAACAACTTCAAACCTAGGTATATTATCTGGATAATCTATCGCTGTAATATCTATAAGTTGATCAAAAGGAACTAAAGAATTACTGTGAAGTTTAGCTAATACTTCATAGATTTTATTGGTTTTAACAACTACTTGTTTTTCACCATAAAACTCATTGGTATCAATTATATCGTTACCAACAATATTCTTGATTATTACAAAGTATTCATCAATTTCGTCTTTTAAAGAATTTTTCATAAATGCAAATTTTTATCTGGCAATAGTTGCAGTTCTTCTTATCTTCTTTTGAAGCTGCAAAAGGCCATAGATTAAAGCTTCAGCAGTTGGTGGACAACCAGGCACGTACACATCAACCGGGACAACCCTATCACATCCTCTGACTACAGAATAAGAATAGTGATAGTAACCTCCTCCATTCGCACATGACCCCATTGATACAACCCACCTTGGTTCTGCCATTTGGTCATATACTCTTCTTAAAGCTGGTGCCATTTTATTTGTTAGAGTTCCAGCTACAATCATAACATCAGCCTGTCTTGGACTTGGTCTAAAAAGCATTCCATATCTATCCATATCATAACGCGAAGCAGCCGCATGCATCATCTCTACAGCACAACATGCTAAACCGAAACTCATTGGCCATAATGATCCACTTCTAGCCCAATTAAAAAGTTTATCTGCGCTAGCAATAATAAAGCCTTTATTCCTAATATCACTTGCAGCGGCACTTAAGATACTATCCTGGTCGTTAGATAATAATTTTTCATTAATATCTACTCCCATTCTAAAGCTCCTTTTTTCCATTCATAAATAAAACCAACTGTAAGCACTCCAAGAAAAATCATCATTGACCAAAATCCCAATAACCCTATAGAGCCTAGGGATACTGCCCATGGAAAAAGAAAGGCAACCTCTAAATCAAAAATAATAAATAAAATCGCAACTAAATAAAATCTAACATCAAATTGTGATCTAGTATCTTCAAAAACATCAAATCCACACTCGTATGGAGATAATTTTTGATCATCTGGATTTTGTTTTGCAACAATAAACGAAGCAACCATAATAAGGCATGCCATACCAATAGCAATTCCAAGAAAAATTATAATGGGAATATAATTTAAAAGAAACGAATTCATCAATTATTCAAATATTATTCAGTCTTAGAGATATACATATACATATTATAGAAAGAAACAAGCTGTTCTTAAAGTTTTTTATGAAAAATTAAAGTAATTTTCACACTTGCCTTCTCTATAGACATCTGCAGTTGCACAGTGCAGACCACCACCAAAAGCGTATGCATCTCGGAAGGGCACGGGTATTACTTCAAAACCTAAATTATCAAGTTGCTCCATTTGATTGGTTTCACTCGCCTCAACACATACTGTTTTTGGATCTAGCACTAACACATTCATAGAAAGCCAAACTGAAGAATAACATAATGGTGGTGGCGAATTATGAGCAGGTCTTGCAGCATCAATAATTTCCCAATCGTTTTTTTCAAATATTTCCCTTTGATTATCAGGAAGTTTTCTGTCAGGATTATTAATTATTAATCCAGGTCTGAGAGGTGAAAAAGTTGCATCTATATGTATTGGATAAGGGTCCCCTGGAAAATTTACAGTATGGACATTATGGTCTTTAAAGTGCCTTTTTAACCAATCAATTCCCTTTAAATTTGTTGTAAAACCATGTTGTACTACTAAATCTTTTCCAAATCTTAAAACGTCAGCTGCATCAAAAAGAGGCTCCTCTTCTGTTGTTACAAAGTATTTATCAGCAGTCCATTGTAATCTTTTTTCAACACCTATTTTATCAGATAAATAGTCTTTTCTGTAATCTAAATCAGTTAGCCTTGGTTTTGGCGCTGCCTCATGAGACATATCTTTATCTTCATTAAAATATTTTTTTATTAGTGGCCTATAACACAAATATTCAAACCATCTGCAACGATAAGACATTGTTGCCTCTAACATCTCTTTCCCAACAGTTAGAATAACATCCCTTGGGGGCATAGAACCAAACATTGAAGCAGTTTCAAAATCAGGTGTTTTAACTTTTTGAGAAAAATCAATGGGTATTGGCCTATCAACAGTTATCCCTCTATTCTCAAGTATTTTAGCAAAATTATCTAATTGCTCATTTGCTTTAAAAACAGTTTCTAACGACCTGGGGCCCCACTGACCCTTCATATCAGAATCTTCGGGAACTTTAGCGTCTAAAGCTGGCTCAGCTGGAGGAATATGAGTGCCATCTGCAACACCTACAATGACGTGTTTTAGTGGATCCCATTCATTCCATGAATTAACAACAGTTTTCTTTTTATCATTCAATTTAATCTCCGACATGTTAATTACTCTTGAACATTTTCCATGATGAAAAAATAGCTAATAAGCTTAATAAAATAATTACAGAAATACTTAAAGAAAAACTTTCATCTCCTCCGATATAAATAATAAAAGTACCTAAAATTGCTGCAGCTCCCATTTGAGTTGCTCCGGCAATACCTGTAGCAGTTCCAGAAAGATTACCTGTTGCAGAAACTCCACCAATAATTGAATTTGCAACAGTTACACCATTAGAGAGACCAAACAAAAAAAGAGGAAGTGATATAAATAAAGGATGTATAAAACCTATGTTATGTGCAAAAAGCATTATGATAAATGCAAGTGATGATCCTATACAACCCCAGAAACACATTCTTGAAATACCAATTTTTGATGCATAGTTTCTGTTAATAATATTTCCTAGAAAATACCCTATACCTGTAAAGGCTAGCCAAATACTAAATTCCGTTGATGAAACTCCCATTCTCTCAAATTCATATGGCATAAAACTGAAACAAGAAAAAAATATTGCCGTTTGAATGGAGCCAAATAAAGTATAATTAAAAAAAATCTTATTTGTAATTACTTGATGATATGAACTGAGTATTTTGGAAAAGTTAAATATTTCAGAATTAAAGGATTTTGTTTCAGGGATAAACAAAAAAGTACCAATCAAAATAATAAGTCCAAAAATAGAAAGAGTTGCCATTGAACCCTGCCATCCTATTGTATCAGCTATTACACCTCCCATAATTAAAGCAATATTTGGAAAAATAACCATAACAGCAGTAATAAGGGACAATTTTTCAGCAGCTTCATTCTTTTCAAAACTATCATTAACAATAACTCTTGCCATTGACAAACACGCCGCAGCACCCAAGCCCTGTATTATTCGAACTAAAATTAGTAATTCTATGTATGGTGAAATCATAGCTAAAAATCCACCAATAAAATATAGAAACGCTCCCAAAATTATGATTGGTCTTCTTCCAATTCGATCTGACAATGTCCCAAAAAGTAATTGTCCAAATGCAACAAAAACAATAAAAAAAGTAAGTACAAGCTGAGTAATTTCTGCAGATACCTCAAAATTTGACTTAATCATTGTTAAAGAAGGGGTAATTAGTGTCATTCCAACTACTGAACCAGCATTTGCAAGTGCCAAAATTATTATAGCAAAGTTTGATAATCCCAATATTAGATACTTTCAGAATTTAGAAGGAAGTAATGTTTCACTTCAATCACTATTAATTAGCATTTATAATTAAAACAAGTTAAATATTCTATATTAAATCATTCATCAGAGATGTGATTATTTTGGCTGGTTTTATATGATCAATGTTATACCAATTTTTTTTATGAAGAATATTTACTGATCCTTTAATAATATTATTTTGGATTATTGGAATATTCATGACAGATTCACATCCAAGTTTGAAAATAAGTTTATAATCAGGAAATGAACTTTTAATGTCATCTGAATTGTAACCTATATATGTATATCCATCCTCAAAAACACATTTTTGCCAAAGACTTTTTTTTAAAATCTTCATTCCGTAAGTAGGATATTCTTTGGGTTTATTTGTGTATATCCTCTCAAGCATAAATGTATTTTTCTCAAATTTTAAAATTGTAAAAAGTTTATGTCCTATTGTTTCTTGGAAAGCTTTTTCTAAAAGAAAAAATACATCTTTGCTTTTTTCTTTGAATTCAATAGAGTTTTGAATTTTTATTAAATGATCTTCAACTAGCGTCATGCAAAAATTATAATTTTTCTATCAAGTTAATTATCAATCAATTATTAAAACAAATATTTCCACCTTTGATAACATACTTTAGATGTTTTTCAGGTTTTGTTATACATTTAATGTCATCAAGTGGGTTACTATTAAGGACAATTAGATCAGCGAAGAAGCCCTCTTTGATTTGGCCAATCTTATCTTCCATATTAAATAATTTTGAAGCATTAACAGTTGCCTGTTGTAACAATTTTAGAGGGCTTATAACTTTTGATCTCAGATTAAATTCTTCAAGTTGACGAGGATGCATAATGCCTAATAAATCTGTACCGTAAACTATTTGAACGTCATTTTTATCAGCAAAACTTAAAGCTTCTATTCCAGCGTCTAAAACTTCATAAGTTTTTTGAACCATCTCTTTTGATAATCCTGCCTCTACACCTTGCTCGATTAAAGCCTGATAAATAATAAGAGTGGGCACTAAAAAAGCTTTATTATTTTTCAGAAGCCTTATGCTTTCTTTATCTAACAAATTACCATGCTCAATAGAGTTAACACCACATTTTAAAGCTCTATTAATAGCTCTTGCAGTATAAGCATGGGCCATGACAGGAATATTTGCCGCTTCAGCTTCGTTAACAATAGCCAATAATTCTTCCTCACTAAATTGAGTTGAAGTTATCCTATCTGTTGGTGAAGAAACGCCACCTGAAGCCATAATTTTAAGATGAGTGGCTCCTCTTCTTATTTCTTCTCTAGAAGCTCTTAAAACTTCAGGAAGTCCGTCACAAATATGACCAAGTCCTGCACAACAAAAACATTGATGAAGGCTATTTTCTCCTGGGCCACGCATATCTCCATGACCACCTGTTTGAGACAATGCATGACCACAAAATAATAATCTTGGTCCAGAAGTGGGATTTTCAGATATATGCTTAGAAAGACCCCAATCAGCGCCTCCTGCATCCCTTACAGTGGTGAACCCCCTTGATAACATACCATTTAAAATTTCTAGTGATTTTATTCCAACATAAAATGAGGATGTATTTTTCAATTTAGAAAAATCGGCAGTAAATGCTGTAACATGAACATGGGCATCGCAAAGTCCAGGCATTACAAATTGGCCATTTAAGTCTATAACTTTTGATGATGAATTTGAAAGTTTATTACCAATTTCATCAATTAAACCATTATCTATTTTTATATCTTGGTAATGAATAATTCCAGTAATTACATCAATAATATTTGCATTTTTAAGAATTAATGAAGACATATTAAAAAAAATAACATTAATATTTTAATTTTAAAAATAAAATATAGCTTTTATTAAATGATAATTTATAAATTTTATTTAACTCAAGAGAAAATAGATTTTTAAATATTAGAACTAAGGACTTTTTATGAGCTGGATAATAGGCGTAGATGTTGGAGGAACTTTCACAGATTTCTGTGCAAGAAACAATAATACTGGAGAAACAGTTATCCACAAAAGATCTTCAACTCCTAATGATCCTGCAATTGCGATTTTAAATGGTATTAATGAGCTTAAACTTAAATTTTCTGATAAAAATCAAAAAATTCTAAGATTAGCACATGGAACAACCGTAGCAACAAACGCTCTTTTACAAAGAAAGGGCGGTAAACTAGCTTTAATAACCACAAAAGGTTTCAGAGATTTACTTGAAATTGGAAGACAAGTTAGGCCAAGTGTTTATGATCTTCAAATTGATTCTCCCCCACCACTCATTGAGAGAAGCCATAGATTTGAAATCAATGAAAGGATTGACTTCAAAGGTAATATTATCAAACATTTATCAAAAACAGATTTATTAATATTAGAAAAAAATATCAAAAAATTAAAAAAAATTGATGGAATTGCTATTTGCTTACTCTTTGCATTTCTAAATCCGACCAATGAAATAAAAATCAAAAAAATACTTGCTGAAAAATTCCCAAATTTACCTATTTCTATTTCAAGTGAAGTTCAACCTGAGTTTCGAGAATATGAAAGGTTTTCAACAACTACAATTAACGCTTACCTTCAACCAGAAGTAGGTAGGTACATGAACAATCTAAAAGAAGGCATTTTTAAAAATGATCCTACCATTGAAGTTAATATATTTCAGTCAAGTGGAGGACTCACAACAATTTCAAGAGCTTCAAATTTTCCAGTAAGGATGGCTCTTTCAGGTCCTGCAGCTGGAGTAGTAGGAGCATCAGAGACAACTCGAAAATCAAAGTTTAAAGATATCATTACATTGGATATGGGAGGAACAAGTACTGACGTTTGTCTAATACAAAATGGTAAAGCAGAATTATCAAATTTAAGAGATATTTCTGGATTTAGGATTAGACTTCCCATGATCGATATAAATACAGTTGGTGCCGGAGGAGGATCAATAGCTTATGTTGAAAATGACGGGCTTCTTAAAGTAGGACCAATAAGTGCTGGAGCATTACCAGGCCCAGCATGCTATAATTTAGGTGGCTTAAGACCAACTGTATCAGATGCCAACTTAATTTTGGGTAGATTACCAGATACCTTAGTTGGTGGAGAAATGAAATTAAACAAAAAAAATTCTATTAACTCCATTAAACCTATTTCAAAAAAATTAAAAATCTCTATTGAAGAAGCTGCTTTGGGAATAATTGGCATAGTTAATTCAAATATGACCCGCGCTATTAGAGGTGTTTCTGTAGAAAGAGGTCATGATCCAAGACTTTTCTCACTTATGCCATTCGGTGGAGCTGGCGGCCTCCATGCAGTTGATATTGCGAGAGAGCTTTCAATTAAAAATATTTTAGTTCCTCGATCCCCGGGTATATTATGTGCTGAAGGATTACTTCTTTCGAATTTACAGGAAACCTTTGTGAAAACTTGTAGAACATCTTTAGAAGAAAATTTTAATGGTGTTGAAAAGTCTCTTAAGGAATTAAAAGTAAAAGCAACTAAATGGTTTAAGAATGAAGGGAAAAGTGATGGCCAAAAGTCATTATTTTTATTTCTTGATATGCGTTACGTTGGTCAAAATTATGAACTATCAATAAATCTTGGTGACATTTTTAGTAAGGATGTAAATCTTAAAAAGACTATTTTAAAAAATCTTTTTTTTGATAGTCACAAAAAAAGCTATGGTCATTTTGACCCTTATGCTAAAATTGAAGTTGTAAATTTGAGACTTAGAGCAATTTCAGAATTAAAGTCAAAACAGCCAAAATTAAAAATTTTTCAAAGTAAACCAAAATTCAGTTCCATAGTTGATGTATGGTTTAATAACAAAAAACCACATAAAACGAAGATTTTTGAAAGATCAACCCTTCCTCCAGATTTTGAAATTAATGAACCTTCTATAATTGTTCAAGAAGATGCAACAACACTAATACCTCCTGATTGTAATCTTTATGTTGATAACAAACTTAATTTAATCATAAGGACTTAATAATGAGTAAAAAAATTGATATTATTTCACTTGAAATTACTTGGAATAGTCTGAAATCTATAGCTGACGAATGCTACATCACACTAATGAAAAGTGCTTTTTCAACAAATATTAAAGAAAGACACGATCATTCAACAGCAGTCACAAACTCTAGTGGTAAATTAATTGCACAAGCAGAAAACGCACTTCCTGCTCATTTGGCCTCCATGGGAGGTTTAATACAACATGTTTTAGATGAATACGGTAATAATATATTTGAAGGTGATATTTTTATTGCTAACGATCCTCACGTTGCTGGAGGGACACACCTGCCCGACATTAATATGGCAATGCCAATATTCAGCAAAGGCCAATTAATTGGGTTCGTTGCCAATATTGTTCACCACGCTGATGTAGGTGGTGCAGCCGTTGGATCAATGTCTGGGGGCCTTAATGAAATATATAAAGAAGGATTAAGAATACCACTTGTTCGATTATACAATAAAGGAAAAATTGTAAGTGACGTTTTAAGACTTTTATTACTTAACATGAGACTTTCTGATGAAAGAAAGGGAGACCTTAATGCACAAATATCAGCTTGCAGGCTAGGTGTACAAAGAATAAAGGAGCTTATTTCTAAGCATGATGAAGAATATTTAAATAATATATTTGAAGAAATTTTGAAAAGATCAAAAATAAGGATGCAAGCTGCAATTTCTAAAATTCCTGATGGCGATTATTCATTTACAGATTACATGGACGATGATGGATTAAATACAAAGAATATTAAAATTTCAGTAATTATAAAGAAAAAAGGTAAAAAAATTCTTTTTGACTTCTCAAACACTGATGATCAGGTAGAAGGTAATTTTAATTTAACCTTTAATGCAACGCAATCATCAGTATGTTATTCACTAAAGGCACTACTTGATCCAGACTTACCAAATAATAGTGGTATCTTTGATGCAATAGACATTAAAATTCCAAAGGGCTCTCTACTAAACTGTTTAAGCCCTGCAAGTGTTGCTTTAAGATTGAATACTTGCCAAAGGGTAGTTGACGTTGTTCTGGGTGCTTTTATTAATGTTTTACCTGAAAAAATTACTGGTGCGGCGAATGGAGCTAATACTAGTGCCGTTTTTGCGGGCATTAATCCAAATAATGGACAAAGATACGTCTATCTAGAAACATTAGGTGGTGGTATGGGAGGACGATATTCAAAAGACGGTAAGGACGGTGTTCAAGTGCATCTTACAAATACATCAAATCTACCTGTGGAGGCTATTGAAATGGAATATCCATTAAGAGTTGAAGAGTATTCATTTGTTGAAAACTCTGGTGGCGCTGGAAAATATAGAGGGGGTTTAGGTATTAGAAGAATAATTAGACCCATTTCTCATAAGTGTGAATTTACAGGAGTTGGTGAAAGATTCAAACACTCTCCATGGGGCGTATTTGGAGGAAAGCCTGGGAAACCAGGAAAATTCTATCTTGAACATAAAAATGGAAAAATTACGAAACTTCCATCAAAGTCTTCAAGTATTTATACAAACGAAAATCACGCTATCATAATGGAAACTCCAGGAGCTGGTGGATATGGAAGTCCTAAAAAAAGATCAAAGGAAAATTTATTGAAAGATAAAATTTCTGGCAAGTTTTCACATTCATTTATAAAAAAATATTATTGACTTAAGAATGTATTTTCATTCTAGTATTATAAAATTTCAATTTTAATCAGGAGGATTTAATGTTTAAAAAAGCATTATTTTTGCTAACTTCCATAACTACATTGTTTTGCTTCACTTTTTTAAGTAATGCAGCTGATGTAAAGTGGGATATGGCAAATGAATATCAAGAAAGTTCTATTCATGGTGAAGGACAAAAAGTTTTTTCATCTGTATTGGCTGATAAATCTGGTGGATCTATTGTAATTACCAACCATTTTGGTGGTTCAATTGGATACAAATCAAAAGAACATTTTGATGCGGTAGGTGACGGAGCTTTACCAATCGCAAATACTAGTATGGGACAGGTTGCGGGCATTGAGCCTATTTTTCTTCTATCGTCACTTCCATTTTTAGTTGGTTCTGCTGACGAAGCTAAAATGCTTTGGGAAGTTGCAAAGCCACATTATGAAAAGGTATTTGCTAAACATAATCAAGTTCTTTTATACGCTTCACCTTGGCCTCCTGCTGGCATTTGGTCAAAAAAGCCTGTTTTATCAAGTTCAGATCTGAGCGGTTTAAAAATTAGAGCTTGGGATGCAAGTGGAACAAGCACTCTTAAAACTGCTGGGGCGGCGGCTGTTCAAATGAGTTGGGGTGACGTGGTGCCTCAGTTATCTTCTGGTGGTATTGAAGCGGTTTTAACATCTGCAGAAGGTGGGGTTAATGCAAAATTTTGGGAAGTTGGCCTAACACACTTTAATGCAATCAACTATTCAATGTCTCTAAATATGACCCATGTTAATAAGGACGCATATAACTCTTTAACTGCTGATCAAAAGGCTGCAGTTCAAGCTGCTTCTAATGCAGCAAGTGACGCTGCTTGGGGAGCTCTTGGTACTAGAGTAAGTGGTAATTTTAAAGATATGAAAGCTAATGGTATAACTGTTGCTGAAACAGTCCCATCTGATTTTTTAGGAGATCTTAATTCAGCTGGCAGCAAAGTTTACTCAGATTGGTTATCAAAAGTTGGTTCGACAGGGCAAGACATCCTTGACGCATACAACAGTAAAAAATAAATTAAATTAAAGGGGTGCTTTAACACCCCTTTTTTTTCTTCAAAAAGATATGTTTCTAAACTGGCTTGAAAAATTAGCTGAAAGAATAAGTTTAATTGGCGCATATGTATCAGCATTTTTGTTGGTTTACATGGTATGCCATATTTTAGTAGAGATATTCTTTAGAACTGTTTTAGATAGTTCCACTTACTCCTTGGATGAATTTGTTGGTTACGCTGTAGGCGCAATGACATTTTTAAGTTTAGGCCATTCCTTTCAAAGGAAAAGCCTTATAAGAGTGAATATTCTTACAAATTCGATAAAAGGATTGACCAGTAAAATTGTTGAGGTTTTATGCATATGCTTCACTTTTTTTATAATGTCTTTTTTTGCAAGATATGTTTGGAGAAGTTTATCTAGAAATTTTGAAAGAGGAACAGTAAGCCCTACACTGACTGAAACTCCAATTTGGATGGTAGAAACAGTATTTTTTATAGGACTTTCAATATTCTTATTTCAAATGACTGTAACAGCTATAGTAACAATTTTTAAAAAACCTAATACAAATTAAATGGAATCTCTAACAACTGCATTTTTTATTTTATTACTCTTGGTCTTTTATCTAGGGCTTGGTGTTTGGGTATTTGCAGGGTTATTACTTGTTAGCTTTTCTGGATTAGTTATTTTACTCGACATGCCTATTCATAGAATAGGAACAATAATGGCTCCTCTTATAATTAGAAGTGCAACCTCTTGGGAATTATCAGCTATACCTTTGTTTGTATGGATGGGTGAGATTATGTTTAGAACAGATATCTCAAATCGGCTTTTTAAAGGTTTGTCACCCCTAGTATATTATCTTCCAGGTCGATTGCTCCATACCAATGTTGTTGGTTCAGCACTTTTTGCTGCTGTTAGTGGGTCAAGCGCCGCCACAACAGCTACAGTAGGTAAGATAACCACAACTGAATTATTAAAAAGAAATTATTCGAAGTCTTTAGCATTTGGTTCACTTGCTGGTGCGGGAAGTTTAGGTTTATTAATACCACCATCCATCGTTTTAATTGTTTACGGTGTGTTGGCAGAAGTATCAATATCACGATTATTCGCTGCAGGAGTTTACCCGGGTATTTTAATAGCTTGCTTATACTCTGGTTATATTATGGTGAGATGTTTAATCAATCCTTCTCTTGCTCCAACATTTGAAAAAAAACCTTCAATATCCGATATGATCTACGGATTATTTAATTTAATACCAATTACAATTCTAATTTTCATTGTTTTAGGATCAATATATTCAGGAATTGCAACACCATCTGAAGCTGCAGCTGTCGGTGTTTTAGCTACTTTGGTATTAACAATTTTAACTCGGCAATTATCTTTTGAAGTATTTTTTGATAGTTTAATGGGCGCTGTAAGAACTTCATGTATGATTGCATCCATACTTTTAGCAGCGGCATTCCTATCAACAAGCATGGCTTTCTTGCATGTTCCTCAAGAAGTTGCAGCTGGTATAGCTAAATTAAACTTATCTCCATACCAAATGATAGCAACATTAGCAGTTTTTTATATTTTGTTAGGCTTGTTCCTAGAGGGAATTTCAATTACAGTTATGAGCCTACCTATTACACTTCCACTAGTGTTAGCTGCAGGTTTTGACCCTATATGGTTTGGTATATTTTTAGTGATTATGGTTGAGCTTGCACAAATTACACCCCCCATAGGATTTAATTTATTTATAATTCAAGGATTGACCGGAACACCTATCATGAGAGTTGCAATAGCGTCTGCTCCATTTTTTGTTCTTATGTGTTGCGCAGCAGCCTTAATAACTTTATTTCCACAAATTGCTTTGTGGTTACCAGATACTCTTTTTAATAAATAATAAACATGAAAAAAAAAATGATTCTTAATGCAGGTATTGTCGGCTTAGGCAGATGGGGACAAATACTTGTAAAGTCTATAAATCAATCAGAAAGTAAGGTTTTAAAATTTACGCATAGTTACACAAGAACAATAAGCAAGTCTATATCATTTTGTAAGGAATATTCTTTAACTACTTGTAATTCATATAAAGAATTAATAAACCATCCTGAAATTGATATAATTGTGTTGGCGTCACCTCATACTCAGCACTATAAGCAAATAAAAGAAGCTGCAAAAGCTCATAAACATATTTTTGTTGAAAAACCTTTTACACTAACATTATCAGAAGCAATTGAAGCAATTAGTATATCGAAAAAAAGTAAAATAAAAATATGTGCTGGCTTTAACAGAAGGTTTTTACAGTCATTCAACTATTTAAAAAAAGTATCTTCCACGAAAACTTTTGGAAAAAAAATGCATATCGAAGGAAACTTTAGTGGTCCTTTTGGTTATGATTACACGAAAGATATGTGGAGAGGTACATTGGATGAAAACCCTTCCGGTGGAATAGCAGCTATGGGTATTCATATTATAGATGCTATGATTGCTCTATTAGGCCCTATAATGGCTGTTCAATGTACAAGCAAGCAATTAATTCTTAAGCAACTAAATATAGATGATACTTCTG
>Ga0115011_10002207_pt1 | contig 13649 bp, 18 predicted proteins | sample TroAtlMetagenome_2_FD_88705 | JGI IMG/M metagenome (GOLD analysis project Ga0115011, IMG submission 88705) | Marine eukaryotic phytoplankton communities from Atlantic Ocean - Tropical Atlantic ANT8 Metagenome | ecosystem: Environmental > Aquatic > Marine > Oceanic | place: Tropical Atlantic... | reverse complement strand
ACCATTCTTGTCCATCTTCATAGTACCGTCACCCTTCTTAGAAGCTGTCTGAATTCCGAAGCTTGCCAAAACTCCTGTAAAAACTGAAGCTATAAATGTCGGATCTATTTTCTGTTGAGGAACGCCAGGTATGGCAACATAGTTTAAAGTTAAGATCCCTCCAGACCAGGCCAGCACTGTGATTCTCACCATTGTACTGATGATTGCTGCTTGCTCCTCAGGGTCAGGAAGAATTGCGTCCTTTGCCTTAGCAAATAAACCTTTCTTCTTCTCCTTTGTATCAGTAGGATCTTCTAGAGTATCTACTAATGGTTCGTCTTTTTTTGTAGCCATAATATTACACTAAGTGAGTTATTTATAGACCTTATGGTACAGGAGGTCCAAAGTATGTATTACTTCTAGGAAAATTAACTACACCATTCAAACTAATGATGTGATCATCTTGATCCCATCTCCTACCTTTGTTAGTTTGTTTATTCCATCCTGCAATGTATCCATCAAGGTCTCTAGGATTCAAACCAGTCAACAATAAATTCTTACCACCAAAACCATGAGTAGGATCATCGAAACCACCTGGTCTATTAATTTCTGGGTTACCTATGATATTAATCTCACCATACATGCCAGCATGCTGACCACACTGATAGTATATTGTTGAATTATTTGCACTCCAAGGTACTTTAAAATAAATGTAATGACTGTACCCGTTTTTATGACCGTGTGACTCACCTTGATTGTTTACATTACCACCATTCAATTGGTTCCCAGTCCATAGGTCTCCAGATCCAGCACTATTACCAATGGTTTTAATATACAATGGGTGATTATATATTGATCCTTTTGCTACTACATTAATCTGTCCACCAACATTAGAATTGTTGGATGAACAATAATAATATGTTCCAGGTGATACTCCAGCAGTATCCCATACAACAGCAGCACCTTGAGCAGAAGCACCCTGTCCTGTTACACCAGAAGAAACTTGATCATTTACTCCATTGGTGAATGAAGTCTTAATATAAAGTGGTTCTAGGTTAGCGTTTGTTGAATAACCAATCTCAACTTGAACCGAATCACCTGCCTCAACTGTTAAGGTTGGATTATACACACCATATGTAACACCATTATTCCTATCATAATAGTTTCCTCCATACCTATTTGGATTTGATCCTGTATCAAGTGCAGTCATATAAAAATATGCACCACCTGAAGGTTGCTTTAAATATACCTCATCACCTGCATTTATAGTGATCGTTGGATTGTTTCCACTAAGAGGACCATTAATATCATCTCCACTTATAACATAACCAGATGATCCATTGTTACTAACATTTAAAATATGGAAACCTCCATGTAATCCTCTATCAAATTCTAAGAAATCATACTTACCTGCATACTCTATGAATCCAATGACATCACGGTTAGTAAATCTATGTTTATTAGTTGCTAAACATGCTGCAACTCCACACACCTGTGGTGATGCCATACTTGTACCACTTATTGCTTTGAAGAAATTCTGTCCTCCATACTTAGCATCCTGATACCCAGTAGAATTATTAAAAGCACTAAGAATCATACTTCCAGGAGCCCATACCTTTATACCTGGACCAAAGTTTGATGAAGTAGATTTCTCATACGCTTCACCATTACCTAAATTACCAACAGCAATAACCTGATCAGTACCAGTCAAACTAGCAGGGGAAGACCCTCTCCATGCATAAATGTAAGTTCCGTTGCTCAACTTCATCCAATTATTCCACTTGTCATCCTGACGATTAGGATGATAACAATCAGAGTTACCAGAAGCAGCGATAACTACAACACCATCTTGGATAGCATCTTCAACGTCTGCATTAACAGAAGCATAGTGCATAGCCCATGAATAATGATACTCACCCATACCAAAATCAGCTTCCAATCCTGTCATAGTCCAACCAGATGGATTAGGATTTGATGCAGTGTATTGCTGACCACCCCAACTAACCATATCATAATCAGAAGGAGTCAATGGTAAATCATATCCATTCTCATACATGTTATAAGAATAACCCCAACTATGATTAGTAACAGTTGGATTCCTATGACCTGTAACTGGATTAATTGGTTTGTATAAATGAAATGCTCTTAGATAATCAAAGCATAACATAGTACTTGGTCCTGCTATTGTAGAACCACCAGCACCAGAGAGAATACCCATACTATAGATGTTTGCTTCATTAGCCCATCCATACCACTGTCCAGCAACAGTACCTGCAACGTGGGTACCATGATAGGTTAAATTATCTTGATTTAATGGGTAGTTAGGATAGTTACCTGTTGGAAGAGTGTAACCATCATCATCTATACTACTAACATATCCATTCAACTCATTATACCATTCATATTGTATAAACCTAGTCAGTCCTGAACTAGGACTCTTCCACTCTTCCATGTCATATGACACTGGTTGATCAACAATAACAACATCAACATGTCTACCATTGTTGTACATCTCATAGTTATCAGTAACAGCTTCTTTGTTACCACTAGTTCCCCAACCAGTACCATCAGTTGCCTTTCTCCTCTGAAGATCAGTACCTGCTACAGATAACTTACCCCAGTCCCTATCGTTGGGATCAGTAAAACTACCACTCTTTCTGAATGATCCAGAGACTCCATAAGGTTCATAATTAACCACTCCATATGGTGTAGGTACTATACCTAACTGTTCTGGATGTCTTTCTACTGCAATAACTCTAGAGTCTTTTCGAATCTCTACAGCATCCTCTTCTTCCATAAAGTAATGTGTGTTCCTACTGATAGGACGCTTCAAACTAAGTTTGAAACCATCGGATGCCATGTCTGCATAGAATCCGTCCAAGTCCTCCTTCTTTTTAAGGGTGACTATGTAAATCTTATCAGTAGCCATATTACTTCTCTAAATTTACAAATGTTGCAGTAACAACTAGGTTCTGTTGTCCTCCACTTCTGTTAACCACTTTCAAATATGCAGTGGTAGCAGGAGTACTATCATTATTCCAACCAACAACTGCTGGAGTAATATTCTGTATCGTATCTCCAGTTGTAACAATCTCAGCAATCACACCAGCACCTGGTAGAGGGTCAGTCTGTATATTTCTACTAGCATCATTGGTTCTAGAAGCAGCATCAATATAGATTGTTACCCATGCAGCATGACTAGTTTCAATCTTCAGCAAACTATATGTCTTACCTAAAGCAAGAGTACCATTAACAGAAGCACCATCAGCAAGAGCGTTGAATGTCACAGAGTCTGTAGCTCTAGTTCCTAATCCAGATCCACTACTAGCAGCTGTAATTCTTCCTTTAGAATCTACTGTGATGGACGCATTGTCATATGATCCAGCAGTAACTGCTGTAGTATCCAAGTTAATGGCAGCACCACTACTCGATACAACAATATCTCCATAGTCACCATCAGAAAGGCTTCCACCACCGCCTCCACCACCAGCGTTATTAACCCATGATAGAGTCCCAGTTGTACTAGATGCTAGAACCTGTCCGTTAGTAGTAGGAAGAGCTGTTGGTAATGTATAAGTATGTTGACCTGTCATTGCAGAGTTTTTAAACTGCACGTAATCACCAACAGTATTACCTAAGAATCTAAGAGGAGTATACCCAGCCCCAGCAGCAGCACTCAAGGTAAGTCCATTACCATCAATACTAACCCAATCACTACCACCAGTAACGACTAAGACTGATGTCATACTAGTCAATGAAGTATCTAAATTTAGCTGTCCAGCAGAGATTGCTAAATTAGTTCCTACCTTTACACCACCCAACTGTGCTGAAGACGCTGTAGGTAAAGTATAACTTTGAGTTCCACCTTGTGCTAACCAAGTGGTACCGTCCCACTTCCATGTAACACCACTTACTGTATGTAAGTCGTTTACACTTGGACTATCTGGAAAATTAATGGCCATTGTTTATTCCTATGCGTCGGTGATTGCTAGAATTGCTGTTTTAAATGCTTCAAAATCAGCAGAAGCATTCAATGCATCCTTCAACTTAGAAAGAGGTATGAGATAACTTGCTGTTTGAGCAGACCCACCTGAGTTGTGCTGTGCAACCTTAAGGAAGTCTCCTTCATAATAAAGAGTATTGTCAGATAAGAACAAGTGTCTTATCTTATACTCTGCGTTACCTAAATCATATGCTGCATTAGTATCAGGTAACATATGACCAGTCATTTCAATTGCTGGTAAAACAATTGCTCCACTGCTCTCACTGATATCAATAGAACCAAGATGCAAAGAGTTTGAACCTAGATATAGATCCCTGATCTTCTTGGTAGCACTTCCTATATCCTGTGTATCATTACCAGCAGGTAGAATGTGACCACCAAATGCAGTCAGATCTAGTTGTGCTAGAGGTGGGTTAGCATCAACCCACTGGTTACTAGTACCATCCTCAAACCTAACCTTCAACCTACCTTCATCAGATTTCCACCATAGGTCACCATTACTAGGTGTACTAGGAGCACTGTCTGCTACAGTAACAGAAGCACCACCGCCTCCACCTCCTCCAGAGTTATCATCATCAGCAGGAGACCATCTTGCATTTCCAGCATCCCACTTCAATACCTGACCATCTGTAACACCAGTAGTGTATACATCAGAGAGATTTGCAATAGATTTATTTACATCTAATAGTTCAACCCAAGCATTATTATGTGCAAAGTATCCACTACCAGTAGCGTGGACATGAGCAAACATACCATGATATGTACTAGCACTAACTGCTTGTAATTCAGTCAGTGTAGCATACACATTAGAGTATGTTATCTTATATGAACCAAAGTTAATATCCTGAGCACCTATACCAAAATCACCCAGTGTTGTTGGTATGGTAGGTTTTCCAGTTAAATCTGTGTAAGCACCAGTAGTAGCAACAGGTGCAAACGCTGGTTTGTTTTTAATATATTCAAGAGCACTTGGTGTACCTACGTTCCAGTCAACCTGTACCTGACCAGCAGGGATGTTAGGTTTATTAATTAGATCAGTGTAACTACCACTTACTGCAACACTAGCTAGTGCTGGTTTGTTTTTAATATAATCTACTTCACTTGAAACTACCTCATCCCAATCAACTTGTACCTGTGCATTTGGAATTGTTGGTAGAGTAGTCCACTGCAATGACGTACCATCAGTAGTCAGATACTGTCCTGACGTACCAACAATGCCATTTAATTGGAGTGGTTTACCTGTAGGAAGGTTCAGTCCCTCTTTCGCTTCTACAGGTCCGTTATCATTGTAATTGGCGATTTGATTCGCTAAGAGTTTTGACATACTTCTAGTCCTGAAGACACTTTTTCTAAGCTAGAAGTATTTAGGTCACTTCATATTCAGTGATATAATTGTCCGAGACTTACTGCTTCTATTGATAACTGACTCGTGATTTATCTGCGAAGGGAATATTATAATGTCACCCTCCTTACAACCTGGTTGAAAGGTAAGTAACTCACCATCACAAGTAAAGTACGAAGAATAAAATCTCGTAGTCTCATGTACCTGTGGATCAAAGTCTGCATAGAATACAGCAGACCACCCTTCAGGTCCATGATTATGGAGAGCATGAAATTCGTATTGTTCTTGTACCTGAAACCATATCCTATTGATATCATCGATAGGTTTCCTATAAAACTTTCTGTTTAATATATCTGCACTAAATCTCTGTAGATATGGACCTAGTACCTCCATGAATGGTCTGAACTCTTCGTACTCAGACTTCTCATAGTAACTGGTGTGACAAGTGTCACCTAAATCTTCTGGTTCTTTATTAATAACACTGTCATGATACGAATAAAGATCGGAAAGAATTTCTTCCTTCCGATCTGACCATTCCTCAATATGATACTGATAATATGGTGTCATAAACATACAATTATCAGGCATAGGGTATGCAGAAGCATACCCTTTATTAGGAATTTTATCCATTGCCATCTGTCACAATAAAATCAGGATGATTTGATGGATCAATAGTTACTTCGCCACTGGTAACAGTGTCCCATTTATATTCACCTGTATTCAAATCTACATTACTCTCAAGATTGAAATTGTATTGAGTAGGAATGTCATATAAATGACCACCAAACTCAAACACCTCTTCATCATTCCCAAATTGTCCACGTACAACCTTCAACTTTTCTGTCAGATCTGCATACATGGAAGCCAGTTGTGGAACCAAGTCTGCGTACTGCTCTTCTAACGAACCAATCAAAGCCAATCTAATCTCTTCTTTAGCATTCAACAAATGTGTTCTAACTTCAGACATAATTTATCTCCTGTAGGTTTAATTAGATATCACAAATCCCAGTTAAGTCATTGGGATCTTGTGGTACCATGAGTATTTTAGCACCATCTGGTTTTTTAATCAATACCACTTCACCTTTCTCAGCCTTTTCTTGCCACTTGTCAAGATCTTTTTGCCATTCATCCTCAGTAATTTCAATCATAGATTCATACCACACAGCAGATGTTCTTTTTTTGCATGTACTGAATGGACTCACGACATCCACCCAAATTTTCACCGTTCAATACTACTTGAGGGAAGGTAGCACCTTCACCAAACTGTTCATAGAATGCTTCTCTAGTAAAATCTCTTTCTAATTTGTATTCAACATATCTCAATTCTGATAAACCTAAAACCTGTATTATTTGTTGGCAATAAGGACATCCATCCTTAGAATATACGGTGAAGTTTTGATTCATGTTCCTTTTTTAGCAGCGAGGTAGTCTCTATTAAAGAGGTCTAGACCTTCACGTGTTAACACATGATCATACATCTTATCAAAAACGTTGATGGGTAGAGTACATACGTTTGCACCGTACTCAAATGCTCTACCTACATCTCTTACATTCCTAATAGAAGCAGCAAGTATCTGTGTCTCCACGTTATGTCTACTATATGTATTCGCAATATCTTTTACCAAACAAAGACCACCGAATGAGTTATCATCCACACGTCCTACAAATGGTGACACATATGTTGCACCTGCTTTTGCAGCAAGAATTGCCTGTGCCACTGAGAACACTAGAGTCACATTGGTAAGCACATCATCTTTACTCAACTCATAGCATGCTTTCAATCCCTCACGTGTACATGGTACTTTGATAGTAACATTACTACTAAGATCAATGTATGGTTGTGCTTGTTCTACCATCTCATCAGCAGTATCTGCTACTACTTCAGCAGAGATGGAATCTAACATAGGACATGCTTGATAGATCTCTTCTATCACATCACTCTGCTGCCTACCTGACCTTAGTATAAGGGTAGGGTTAGTAGTGACACCATCAATCAATCCAGTTTTGTATCCGTCAATGATCTGACTCACCTCTGCGGTGTCTAAAAAGATTTTCATTTTATTTTACTATGCTGGTTTAAAGGTTCCATTTTCAGGAACTGTTCGTTGTTATTATAGTATAGTTTATAGTTAGTAGTGTTAACCCAGTACCCAACGATGTCCGAACCATCACAATAGTATCCATAACTTGTAACTGGTTCGTTTATCCCATCAATACGAAAGGTTTTATTGCTACCAATATAGGATCCAAATTTCTCATCAAGGTTGATCATCTATCTTCAAAGGTGAGTTTACGGACCTTTCGTTTGCGTCGATCCTCCTGATATTTTAACTCTTCTGGAGAGAAAAGTGATGCTTTCTTGACATTCTTATTGGACTGTAACAATTCAACTTTTGCCATGTCGTTAGCAGACACAGTATCCCCATGCAGTGATGTCATATTACTACATCCACAGCATGTGAACTGTGCTGAATTAGCAAACAGTTCCTTGCCACAAGCAAGACATTTTACGCCCGTCATTCTTCTTTAAAGTAATCTTTCCTGTAGTAACGTCCTAGAATGTTACTGTTATAATACTTTGGTGAACCATCATCCAGAGTTTCCTGCAACACATTGTTCAGAAAGAGTTGCTTGGTCTCCTCATAGTTGGTTCTGCCAGGGGTGGTGTGGAGGGATAGGATCTCTCTCTTGAAACATTCGTTCCCAAGTAATTTTCTATCTCCTTTAAGTTCTTCAGAGCTTCCGTAGTATCTTTTCCAATCACTCTCAGACGTAACCCTCCTCTTACCACCTCTAGGTTTACGTTTTGACCAGAAATATTTCCTGCCGATGTATTGCTTACCCGACTGGAGATTAGTAATCCTGTAGACGAAACCGAACTTATCGTCAATGTCGTCAGTAGTAAAAGTTGCGCCCTTATAGGTCCAGGCATTTGCATATAAGCCTTCAACCACTTCGGCCTCTGAGGAGGTCGCCATCCTAAAAATTTCATCACTATTCCTTAGTATTTATGTCTTCCCCTACAGGGAATCCTAATGTTTTGTATTCGAGCTGAGTCTTCAGAAAGAGAATCTCATCCCTGAGATCTTCATTCTCTTTCTCAAGATACTCGCAATGTTCTTGGTAGATTATTACGCTCATAAACCTATTTAGGTAGATACGATAAGACTTTATAATATTTTTAGATTATTACACCCAACGTGTAACGGTGAGTTCAATGGAATTATCATCCATCTCCCACTCTTCTGCAACCTGCCATCCATCCTCTGCGACTGTGTTGTGAACAGTCATCCTAGCATACTGTTGAGTAACCTTATCAAGGAATCTCTCAGGTGGGATAGGTTGCTTCCAAGTTTGAAGATCTGTAACAAGTTCATAAACACCTTCCTTGTTTAATCTGAATCCAATGTCATCACCAACAGCAACATCAACATTCCATTGCTTGTGCTCATGATCTAGAGGATTCTCTAACATAACATCAACCTCTACGTTATACTGTAGAAGTTCTAGTGCTTCAATCAGTTGTGGCTTGTTCTTGATCTTGGTTTTGATTGTGCTGAAGTGTGACATTGTTATAGTATTCTGGTTTAAGTTCTCTGGTTACTACTGCACCTAGTGCTTCTTCAATAGATTCGGTAAGTTTTAGACACTCACCACCCTGCTCTCCTATAACCTCTTCAGTTACAGTTCCATCTTGATTAATAATAAATTTTAACATCTGTTGTTTCATAACGGTATTAGTACAGAACTAGGATCAGATAATGTAGTTAAGTCCCAAGCAAGTGTGATTCTAGGAGTGTCAGTATTATGAACTGAAGTAAAGTGTGGTACTGTTCCTGGAAATAAACTTATTGTGCCTGGTTTGTTATTACTATAGAATTTATAACCATCTTCAAGTTGATATAATGGATGGCAGTATATAGTTTGAGATTCGTCACAAGTTACAACCATATTACCTGCAAGGTATGAATGAGGGTGTGTAGAATGAACATGGTTTCCAATCTTTTCACCTCGTCTCAATACATTAAACCAAGCACGTATGAATATCTTACCTTCCTGTCTATAGTTAGTGTTGCCACTTACCTTTCTATTATATTCTTTATGAAACTTCCTAATAACCTTACGTAGGTTAGTGAGTTCAGAACATTCATCCTCCCACTCAAATATATTATACTTCCTCAACCTTTGTGTTAAAGTTGGTCCTTGAGGAGCAACCTCAGGTTCTGGTTCAAACTGCTCAAGTGTAAACTTCTCTTTGGATAGAAAGAAATCTCTCAGTACATCCAGATCTATGTCCCAACCTATACTTTCAAAGATACACCAACGGTTTTCCTTTGGTGCATAAGGTGTTTGTGGTGGTGGACAATCAAAGACCATCATGTTCCTATCACCTTGACCACCATCAGTTATAAAATTATCTGTCATTCAATATCCACCATAAGGATCATTCTCAGGAGTGAACTCCTGTTCGGTATACTTCTTTACACTTTGCTCCCACTCCTGCATAGAAGAAGAACAATCAGGTGGTTCAGGGTCTTTGATACCTTTCATCTTCTTCCACTTGTTATGTAATGCACCCATCATCCATGACTGAGAAAGACTCTTAGGACCATTCTCTAGTAGGTCAAGTTCATACCTGCTAGAAGTATATCCCTTCATCTCTTGTCTCCAGTCTGGTTCTGGAATGTCACACTCTTTAAGATCTTCAACACATGCTTCTTCACACTCAGTATCATTGATGTCACACTCACTAGAGCATTCAAAGTATTGATCGGCGCAGTCTTTTTCATTTGTCATAGTATCGGCAACTCTTTTGTATCTGTATCTAAACTAACTTCATTATTTAATAAAGTAAGGTCAAAAGCCATAGTAATTCTTGGTTCCTTACCTTTATGAACTGTTGTATAGTGTGGTATATAATTTGGAAATAGTGTTATTGTACCAGGTTTATTCTCTAATGGAAAGATACCTTGATCATGTTGAAAAGGATTGACATATACAGTATCACTCTTATCACATTTTACTGTTAGATGACCACCAAGATATGTGTACCCATGTGCAGAATGATAATGCTTAGAAATCTTCTGCCCCTTTCTCATAACATTATACCAACACCTTATACGCACACGTGGTACCCTATGATCCTGACCAAATAAACTCCTTGTGTATTGTTTATGAAACTGTTTGATCTCTCTACGAACATACTGGCAAATAGGTTCATCCCATTCCATGACATTATAATATTGGAACCTAGAAGTAACACTATTCGGTCCCAAATTAGTACTACCATCACTGGCAGCAGGATATTTTTCTATTAGTTCAGGTTCCTTCCTCAATAGAAGTTCAGACAACTCACCACAATCAATATCAGTTTGCTTTTCCCCTATAGTATACTCCCACTTGGGTGCAAACGGTGAAAATTCTGGTGGGTTTTCAAAATCATAACCTTGCCACTCACCCTGCTTCATAATTTAAAACCAGCAAATGTATCCTTCTTAACGTCCTGTTTGATGCTACCCACCATGTAGCTCTCGACCTCTGTCTCTTGTGGTGCAACCTGCATACCTTTAGATGATAACCAATGTGCAGTCCATGGTAATGGATTGTTTGCTAATGGAATATCAAAGATAGGTTTCAATCCCATTGACTTTAACCTACGATTAGCAGTCCACTCAACATACTTCTGTAATAGTTTATCATTCAAACCAATAATAGATCCATCCTTAAACAAATACTCTGCCCATTCAATCTCTTCTGCTACACAATCCCTAAACATCTGATAGACATTCTCCTCTTCTTCCTTTGCTATCTCTATCATCTCTGGATCATCCCCTTCATTCCACTTGTTGAGGATGTTGTTGGTGATAGCCATGTGCTGTGATTCATCTCTGGCGATGAGGGAAATAATCTTTGCTGAACCTTCAAGTAATTTGAGTTCACCAAAAGCGAAACTACAAGCGAAAGATACGTAAAACCGAATACCCTCCAATACATACACATTTGCAACTGCCCTATATAAATGTTTCTTTAAATCTTTACGTGTCCACTCAGCATTAATATGATCTCTCATGTCAGACTTCCAGTTGTTACTCTGACCATATTCATTTGCTATGTTAATGAACTCATCGTATGCTTTAGTCACTGACTCAGCACGTGCTAGTATCTTCTCATCATCTAGTATAGTATCAAACACATCAGAAGGATCTGAATATACATTCTTAATGATGTGAGTATATGATCTACTATGAATCATCTCCATAGTCTGCCATATATTCATGCAACCTTCAAGCTCAGGTAGTGAACAGTATGGAGCGAAAGCCATACCAGGAGCACGACCTTGTACCGAGTCCAAGAGGATCTGGTACTTAAGATTGCTGGTAAAGATATGTCTCTGTGCTTTATTAAGTGTTTGATAATCTGCTCTGTCCTTCTGTAAAGATACTTCTTCTGGTCTCCAAAAGAATCCTAGTTGTGTTTGTGTTAACTTATCAAAGATAGGATACTTAAACTTATCATATCTCTGGACTCCTAAAGGAGGACCAAAGAACATCTGTCCTTTGGTGGTATCAGTCTTCTTTGTATTAAAGACTGTCATACCTTTAATATCAGATCGCACAGCTTTCACAAGTTTCATCCTCCGTAGCAAATATATCATCTAGTAGGTTAGTTATCTGTTGTTGATTGTCCTCTTTAATATCATCCTTCCAACCAATAGAATGAGCAGGTTCATCAACATCCTTCTTAGAATCATATGTATTTTGATAGTAAGAAGTCTTCCAACCATACTTATAGGTTGTCAGTAAGTCCTGTGCCATTACACTTGTAGGAACTTCAGAGTTCTCAAAGTGTTCTGGATTATATGACCAGTTACCAGAAATTGCCTGGTCAAAGAACTTTTGCATCACTGCTACCACATTAATATAACCTTCGTTACTAGGCATATCCCATAGCAGTGTATAGTTATTCTTCAGGGTAGCATACTGAGGAACGATTTGTTTGAGTGGTCCTTTCTTGGACTTTTTGACGGAAAGATAATCTCTAGGGGGTTCAATCCCATTAGTCGCATTAGAGACGACTGATGAACTTTCGCTTGGCATTTGTGCAGATAGGGTACTGTGTCTAAGCCCATGTTCCAGTATGGATTCTCGCAGAGCTTCCCAATCATAGTTAAGTTTGTTTGGTACAAGGTCATCAACATCCTTTTTGTAAGTGTCTATAGGTAGTATGCCATCTGCATACTTAGTACGATCAAAATAACCACATGCACCTTTATCCTTAGCAATGGTATTAGATGCTTTGAGTAGGTAGTATTGGAATGCTTCTGTCAATTCATGGACTAACTTCCATGCTTCTGGATCCTCATACTTAACACCATTCTTAGCAAGATAATGTGCTAATCCAATGTATCCTACACCTAGTGACCTGCGATTAATCGTACTCTGTTCTGCTGCATCTACTGGGTATGATTGATAGTCAATCAACTCTTCTAGTCCTCGTACAGCAAGGTCACATAATTCTTCTAACTCTTCTACATTACGTAGTTTACCTACGTTGACAGCAGAGAGAATACAGAGTGCAATCTCACCACTACCATCTATATGTTGGATGGGTGTTGTAGGTAGGGTTATCTCCTGACAAAGGTTACTCATTGTAACCTTATCCTTAAATGATGAGTGCTCATTGCAGTGATCTATATTCATGATATAGATACGTCCTGTCTCTGCTCTCTCCTTTAATAGATCAAGTATTAATTCTTGTCCACCAATGGTGGTTCTTGGTATTGATTCATCAGACTCATACTTCACGTATAAGTCATCAAAAGCATCTGTACCAAAACTATCATAAAGCCCTGGCACATCATGAGGAGAAAAAAGACTGATCCCCTCATTGGTAATAAACCTTTCATAAAATAGTTTACTTATTTGGATGCTGTAGTCGAGCTTTCTGACTCGGTTGTCTTCTGTTCCTTTGTTGTTTTTGAGTACCAAGATGTCGCTGATTTCTTGATGCCAGATAGGAAAGTGAACAGTTGCGGACCCCCCTCTGATGCCGTTTTGCGTACAACATCTGACAGTAGACTCAAATTTCTTAAGGAAGGGTACAACACCTGTGTGCTGAACCTCTCCACCTCTGATTCTAGAGTTGATTCCTCTGATTCTTCCAGCGTTAATGCCGATACCAGCCCTTTGTGCAACGTATTTCCCAATAGCCATATCAGAGCTAAAGATACTATCGAGGGTATCGTCAGAATCAACCAGAACACAAGATGCAAATTGACGTATGGGTGTTCTGACACCTGCCATAATGGGCGTTGGGATGTTGATT
>Ga0115011_10002206_pt1 | contig 13650 bp, 10 predicted proteins | sample TroAtlMetagenome_2_FD_88705 | JGI IMG/M metagenome (GOLD analysis project Ga0115011, IMG submission 88705) | Marine eukaryotic phytoplankton communities from Atlantic Ocean - Tropical Atlantic ANT8 Metagenome | ecosystem: Environmental > Aquatic > Marine > Oceanic | place: Tropical Atlantic... | reverse complement strand
CGCCGACCCTCTGCTTGTAAGGCAGATGCTCTCCCAGCTGAGCTAATCACCCTTGTTCGCGCTGCGAAGTGGGCGCCATTTTAGGGATTGGGCCGGGGGTGTCAACGGCTTTTTTTCAGAAAGACGTTCGTTTGCCTAGAAAATGGACGATAAGCCTAAAACTTGGGCAAAACGAACACAAAACCATCGAAAACAGCCCCTTTTTCCAGAACCACACCGGGGCAACCTAGCCCGCCTCCAACGCCTCAATACGGGCTTTTGCCTCTTCCAGGCTGAATTTACCCGGTAATGACTGCCCGTTCGGCTTGGCAATCAGGTAATGATGCACATCCAGCGCCCAGGTCTGCCGATTCAGCTCTCCCTCCTCGATGATGGAGTAACCACTTTCCCCCCACGCTATCGCATTACCAATCATGATGCGGACTCACCAATCACCCGGGCCAACATGATATCGGCCAGATCATCCAGACTCAGCGGCCCTTCGCGATCAAACCAGTTCGGCGCCCAGCCGGTCATTCCCGTCAGCAGGCGACGCATAATGAAGGGGTCGGTGGTGAAGTCGCCCTGATCGTGCAAATCAGACAATACATCCAGCCACAGCTGCTCATAAATACCTCGCAATTTGAGTGCTCGGGCCTGCTTGTCTGCGCTCAGGCAACGCCACTCCGTCACCATCACCGTCATCGCTTCGGCGGTATCCCCCACGATGGACTGCAGCTCCGCCCGAATCAGCGCTCGCAACCTGTCTTTCCCTGAATGGTGGGCAGCGATAGCTTGGCGCAGGCGCTCGGTATTGAAATGAATTACCTCTTCCATCACCGCATAGAGGATATCCTCCTTGGTTTTGAAGTGATGGAAGATGGAGCCGCTCTGAATCCCCACCGATGCCGCAATATCGCGAACCGTGGTGCGATCGAACCCCTTGTCCCGGAACAGGTGCGCAGCAGCACTGAGCAAGCGCCCGCGGGGAGAATCATCAATTCCATTAATTGCCAGTGACTCAGCCATTCAATCCTCGCTTTCACGTTGCATGCAACACGCAACAACGCGAGCAGATGTTAAAGAAGCATCGGGCAATATGCATCACGGAACAACGCAATCCGGTATTTTCCCGATACCGTCCCCTTATGAGCTCTGGAAGCGGCTGATGCTTTGCCAATCAGCAAAACTCGCGATTCGTGTTGCTGCGTGATGCATGATGCGTGCACGCGGCCCTTTACAAACCAAGCGCTTGCTTGGTAGCTTACGAAACCATGAATTCACACGCAAATGGAGCCACCATGTCAGAGCCTGTTCGCATCGGTTGTGCCGCCGGATTCTGGGGCGATACCAATAGCGCTGCCTTCCAGCTGGTTCACCAGACCGAGCTGGATTATCTGGTGTTCGATTATCTAGCCGAGGTCACTCTGTCGATCATGGCCGGGGCACGGATGAAAGACCCCAGCGCCGGTTATGCCCACGATTTTGTCACCAATGTGATGGCCCCTCTGGCTAAAGACATCAAAGCGAAAAACATCAAGGTGATCAGTAATGCCGGTGGCGTGAACCCACGCGCCTGTCGTGATGCACTGGAAAAAGCCTTCGCTGCCGCCGGGGTGGAAATGAAGATCGCCCTGGTAGAAGGGGATGATCTGAATAGCCGCCGCAACGATTTTACCGGCGTGACCGAACTGGATAGTGGCGCCCCCCTGCCCCCCATGACCGTTACCATGAATGCCTATCTGGGCGCTCTGCCTATCAAGGCGGCACTGGATGGCGGGGCCGACATCGTGCTCACCGGCCGCATCGCCGACTCAGCCGTAGTACTGGGTCCGCTGATGCACGAATTTGACTGGTCCGCCGAGGATTACGACAAGCTGGCCTAGGGTTCACTCGCCGGCCACGTAATTGAATGCGGCGCGCAATGCACCGGCGGTAACTTCACCGATTGGCGCGATGTCCCAGACTTCCACAATATGGGTTTCCCGGTGGCTGAATGTCATGCGGATGGCCACTTTGTGATTACCAAGCCTGCCAATACCGGTGGACTGGTCACCTGCGCTACCGTTGGCGAGCAGATTGTTTACGAAATCGGCGATCCACGTGCTTATTTGCTGCCTGACGTGGTTTGCGATTTTACCCAGGTGACCCTTGAGCAGGTCGGCGAGCATCGCGTCAGCGTCTCTGGCGCCCGTGGCCTGCCGCCCACCGACAGCTACAAAGTGTCTGCCACCTACCCGGACGGCAACCGCATTACCGCGTCCTTCTTGATGGGCGGCATAGACGCGCCCGCAAAAGGCCAGGTAGTCGCCGATGCCATTCTGAAAAAGGTAGCCGGCCTGTTTCAGCAACTGGGCATGGCCCCGTTTCGCGATACCAGTGTGGAAATTCTTGGCAGCGAAAGCACCTATGGCGCCAATGCGCGCCGCGCCGACAGCCGCGAAGTCGTGGTCAAGATCGCCGCCCTGCACGATGACAAAAAAGCACTGGGCCTGTTTGCCCGGGAAATTGCCCAGGCTGCCACCGGCATGGCGCCGGGCCTCTCCGGCCTGGTTGGCGGCCGCCCCAAACCCATCCCGCGCATCCGCCTGTTTTCTACCTTGGTAGAAAAAAGTGCGGTCACCGCCACTGTGGATCTGGACGGCAACACGCACTCCGTCGACATGCCCACCGGCCAGGTCTTTGATGCCGGCGCCCTGCCCCAGGACACGGATTACGGCACCGCTAGCGGCGATACTGACACCGACACCACAGTGCCACTGGTCAAACTGGCCTGGGCCCGCAGTGGCGACAAGGGCAACCACGCCAATATTGGCGTCATCGCCCGCAAGGCAGAATACCTGCCCTACCTGAATGCAGCGCTGACAGAACAAAGCGTGGCTACTTATATGCAGCACGTGCTGGACCCGAATACTGGCAGCGTTCACCGCTGGTCCATGCCGGGCATGAATGCCTTCAACTTTCTGCTGAAAAATGCCCTGGGCGGCGGCGGCATCGCCTCTCTACGTATTGACCCGCAAGGCAAGGCCTTTGCCCAGCAGTTACTGGATATGCCGATCCCCGTCAGCCAGACCATCGCTGACGAAGTAGACAAATAACGTTGATCTTAGCGTGCTGCATGCAGCGTGACGCATGCAGGCACCTTTAGGACTGCAAGGACTAAAACATGTCATACCGTTCCGTCTTTAAAGAGAACCTGTTCGCCGGCCAGAACATCATTGTCACTGGCGGCGGCTCCGGCATTGGCCGTTGCACCGCCCACGAACTGGCGGCCCTGGGCGCCCGCGTGGTGCTCATCGGTCGCAAACAGGAAAAACTGGATGCCGTCGCCGCTGAAATTGCCGAAGACGGCGGCCAGGCGCTGGGGTTTTCCTGCGATATCCGTGATGAAGAAGCGGTAAAAGCCACCGTTGGCGACGTCTACAAAGCGGTCCAGGTCGTCCACGGTCTGGTCAACAACGCCGGCGGCCAGTTCCCTTCTCCGCTGGCCTTGATCAGCCAGAAAGGCTGGGAAACGGTGGTGCGCACCAACCTGACCGGGGGCTTTCTGATGGCCCGGGAAGTGTTCCGCAGGGCATGAACAAAAACGGCGGCGCCATCGTCAACATCGTCGCCGACATGTGGGGCGGTATGCCGGGCATGGGGCACTCCGGCGCCGCTCGCGCAGGTATGGTCAATTTCACCCAGACCTCAGCCTATGAATGGGGCAGCTGCGGTGTACGCGTCAACGCAGTCGCTCCGGGCTGGATCATGTCCAGCGGCATGGATACCTACCCCGATGGCTTCAAGCAAACCCTGAAAACCCTGCGCGCGGCCGTACCCCTGCAGCGCATGGGCAATGAATCGGAAGTGTCCGGCGCAATCTGTTTCCTGCTCAGCGATGCGTCCGCCTTTATCAGCGGCGACACTCTGCGTATCGACGGTGCCGCCAGTCAGGGCAATGTGGCGATCTTTCCGCTGCCCTCCCACGACAAGAGCAAGCCGTTCGATGGCTTCCACCGTGCCACCACCCCGGACGTGTTCAAGGATCTCTAATGGCGACTCTCGACAGCGCACTTGACCCCAACAGCGAAGAATACCGCCAGAACCGCGACGCCTTGCTCGCGGCCGTGGAGGAATTCCGTGCCATCGAACAGGCCGTGGTGGATACCGCGGAAAGCAAACGGGCCAAGTTTGAAAAACGTGGCCAACTGCTTCCCCACGAACGTATCTCCCGGCTGCTGGATGCAGGCTCCCCGTTTTTAAGTCTGATGAACCTGGCCGGCTACAAGATGCACGACGACAAGGACGGCACCGAAGCCGGCGGCAGCACCATTGCCGGCATTGGCTATGTGTCCGGTGTCCGCTGCCTGGTCACCGCCTCCAACTCGGCCATCAAGGGCGGCACTATTTCTCCCTCCGGCCTGCACAAGACCCTGCGCCTGCAGCGCATTGCGCTGGAAAACAAACTCCCGGTGGTCAGCTTGGTGGAATCCGGCGGTGCTAACCTGAACTATGCCGCAGAAGTGTTCGTGGATGGCGCCCGCACCTTTGCCAACCAGGCACGCCTGTCCGCCGCAGGCATTCCGCAAATCACCGTGGTTCACGGCAATGCCACCGCCGGCGGTGCCTACCAGCCGGGCCTGTCCGATTACGTGGTGGTGGTCCGCGAACGCGCCAAGATGTTTCTGGCCGGCCCGCCACTGCTGAAAGCCGCTACCGGTGAAATTGCCACCGACGAAGAGCTGGGCGGCGCAGAGATGCATGCCGGCACCGCTGGGACAGCCGAGTACCTGGCGCAGTCCGATGCAGACGGTATCAGCCAGGCTCGAGATCTGGTGAAACTACTGGGCTGGCGCCGGGCGGCAGCCGAGGCGCCCGAGCATGAAGCACCCAAATTCCCGCCTGAAGAACTGCTTGGCGTGGTGCCTGCCGATGCCAAGAAACCCTACGACGTACGCGAAATCATTGCCCGCATCGTCGATGGTTCCGACTTTCTGGATTTCAAAAACGAGTGGGATAGCGCCACCGTCTGCGGCTGGAGCACCATCGAAGGCAAGCCCGTGGGCATCATTGGTAATAACGGACCGATTACGCCACGCGGCGCCGCCAAGGCAGCCCAGTTTATCCAGCTGTGCGATCAGACCCGCCGCCCCTTACTGTTCCTTCACAACACTACCGGCTTCATGGTCGGTACCGATGCGGAACAGAACGGGGTGATCAAAAACGGCTCCAAAATGCTGCAGGCTGTGGCCAACGCACGGGTGCCGAAAATTTCCGTGCTGGTGGGCGGCTCCTACGGGGCCGGCAATTACGCCATGTGCGGCCGGGGACTGGATCCGCGCTTCATCTTTGCCTGGCCGAATTCCAAAGTCGCGGTCATGGGTGGCCAACAGGCCGGCATGGTGCTGCGCATTGTGGCCGAGGGCAAACAACGGGCTAACGGTATCGAACCGGACCCGAAAGTCCTCGACATGCTGCAACAGACCACCGCCCAGAAACTGGACAGCCAGTCCACTGCGCTCTACGGCACCGCCCGGCTTTGGGACGACGGCATTATCGACCCCCGCGACACCCGCCGGGTGGTGGCCTACGCGCTGGATATTTGCGATGACGCAGAACAACGCCAGCTACACCCGAATTCGTTCGGGGTGGCGAGACTTTAAAGGCAGTTAAAAGCTGAAAGTTCAAAGTTAAAAAGCGCGAATTATGCAAAGCCAAACGGACAAAGCTCAACCCGCGCACGAAGGCTGAGGCGCGGCTACCGATGACTTCAGTCAATGACATGCCCGGCCCGCGTTTCAACTTTGAACTTTAAGCTTTCAACTCAAACAACAGAACATAACGAACACAACAGGGAGCCTCCCATGCAATTCACTCAGGAACACGAAGAACTTCGCCGTACAGTCCGTAATTTTGTCGACAAGGAACTGAATCCCCATGTCCGCGAATGGGAAGATGCCGGACGCTTCCCGATTCACGAAGTGTTCAAGAAAATGGGCGACCTGGGGCTGCTCGGCGTCACCAAACCGGAAGAATTTGGCGGCATGGGCCTGGACTATTCCTACGGCATGGTCATGAGCGAAGAAATGGGCCGCGTCCATTGTGGCGGCGTACCGTTGGCCGTTGGGGTACAGACTGACATGGCCACCCCCGCCATCGCCCGGTTCGGTTCCGATGAACTGCGCCGTAATTACCTTGCTCCGGCCATTGCTGGCGACATGGTAGCCTCCATTGCCGTCTCCGAGCCCCATGCCGGTTCCGACGTGGCAGCGGTAAAAACCACCGCGGTGAAAGATGGCGACGACTACGTGATCAACGGTACCAAGATGTGGATCACCAACTCCCCCAGCGCGGATTTCTTCTGCCTGCTGGCGAACACCTCCGACGCCAAGCCTCACGTCAACAAATCCCTGATCGTGGTGCCCAAGGATGCCGCTGGAATCACCGTGGACAAGCCTCTGAACAAGCTGGGCATGCGCTCTTCGGAAACCGCCCAGGTGTTCTTCGATAACGTGCGCGTGCCCCAGCGCAACCTGATCGGTCAGGAAGGCATGGGCTTCATGATGCAGATGATGCAGTTCCAGGAAGAGCGTCTGTTTGCCGCGGCCAATAGTCTCAAGGGCATGGAACATGTCATCGATGAAACCATCGCCTATGCCAAAGATCGCAAAATATTCGGCATGTCACTGATCGACAACCAGAGCGTGCATTTCCGTCTGGCCGAACTGCAAACCGAGGTCGAAGCCCTGCGCGCCCTCACCTACCAGGCCTGCGAAATGTATGTGAATGGCAAGGACGTCCTGCAGCTGGCCTCCATGGCCAAACTGAAAGTGGGCCGCCTGAGCCGTGAAGTCGCTGACAGCTGCCTGCAGTACTGGGGCGGTAACGGCTTCATGTGGGAAAACCCCGCCGGCCAGCTCTACCGTGATGGCCGCCTGGGTTCCATCGGCGGCGGCGCCGACGAAGTCATGCTGGGCATTATCTGCAAGACCATGGACATCCTGCCGGGCAAGAAAAAATAACAGTTCAAAGTGAAAAGTTGAAAGTTCAAAAGCGCGGGCTGGCATTGTGCCATAAGCATTACACCCTTCCCGCGCTCAAATGTTGCAACGCGAATCAAGAAAATTTCATCTGGCGTCAGAGCCTATTCGTATTTCAACTTTGAACTTTTAACTTTCAACTAGCTTTTCGAACGAGGCGACTTATGAAGCTCCCGACAACCGAAACAATCACCCTTAACCAGGACGGCCCGGTTCTGCATATCACCTTGAACCGGCCCGAAAGCCGCAATGCCATGAGCCTGACCATGGTGAACGAATTGATGGCGGTGTTTGAAAGCGTGGCCGGCGATACAACCATTCGTGCCATCGTTCTGCGCGGCGCCGACGGCCATTTCTGTGCCGGCGGCGACATCAAGGACATGGCCGGAGCGCGACAGCAGGCCGCCGGCGGCGACGATAATGCCTTCCAGGCGCTGAACCGTCGTTTCGGGGAAATGATTACCGCTGCCAACCGCCAGCCACAGGTAGTGATCACCGTGCTGGAAGGCGCTGTGTTGGGGGGCGGGTTCGGCCTGGCGTGTATCTCGGACGTGGCCATCGCCAGCGAAGACGCCACCTTCGGCCTGCCGGAAACCGGGCTGGGAGTCATCCCCGCACAAATTGCCCCCTTTGTCGTAGAACGCATCGGCCTGACCCAGGCCCGCCGCCTGGCCTTGACTGGCGTACGTTTCAAAGGAAGTGAAGCCTTGCGGCTGGGCATCGTGCATGAGGTGGCAAGTGACTCCATGGCGCTGAATGCTGCCCTGGAGAACACCCTGTCGGCCGTTCGCCGCTGTGCGCCACATGCCAATCGCGTCACCAAAGAGCTGGTATTAAACGTGGGCCACATTCCCATGGGCACCTTGCTGGACCAGGCCGCCACTGACTTCGCCGCTGCGGTCAACAGCGAGGAAGGACAGGAAGGCACCATGGCGTTCGTGCAAAAACGCCCGGCGGCCTGGAATCAATAAGCACATACGTTGCGAGGAACGAGTGACGAGTCGTGAAACCAGGTTGCCTCGTTTTTGCATTTCGCTACTCGTTACTCGTATCTCGCTCCTGAGCGGTTCGTGTCCTCAAGCACCGCTCCTGAGGGAAAGCATTTTCAACCGGAACACCGGTAAGGAATCACAATGAGCTTTGAAAAAATCCTGATTGCCAACCGTGGCGAGATTGCCTGCCGGGTCATCGCCACCGCCCAGTCCCTGGGCTACCGGACCGTGGCGGTCTATTCCGAGCCGGATGCCGGTGCCCGTCATGTGCAACTGGCTGACGAAGCGGTTTGTATCGGCCCGGCCCTGGCCAGCGCTTCCTACCTGAACATGGACGCCTTGCTCGCCGCCTGCCAGCAAACCGGCGCTGATGCGGTGCATCCCGGTTACGGCTTTCTCTCCGAAAATGCTGCTTTTTCCAAGGCATGCAAAGAGGCGGGCATTACCTTTATCGGCCCCGATGAAGACGCCATTCAGCTGATGGGCTCCAAACGGCTTTCCAAGATTGCCATGCAGGACGCCGGTGTGCCGTGTATCCCCGGCTACCAGGGCGAAGAACAAAGTGACGAACGCTTACAGCAGGAAGCCGAACGTATCGGCCTGCCCTTGATGATCAAAGCCAGTGCCGGCGGTGGCGGTCGGGGTATGCGCGTGGTCACCGACGCAGGGGATATCAGCGCACAGCTGAAAAGCGCCCGTCAGGAAGCCAAGAACGCGTTCGGCAGTGACGAGCTGATCCTGGAACGCGCCGTGCTGCAGCCCCGGCATGTGGAAATTCAGGTATTCGGTGACCGCCACGGCAACGTGATCCATCTGGGCGAGCGCGACTGCTCCGTGCAACGCCGCCACCAGAAAGTGGTGGAAGAAGCGCCCTCCCCGGCAGTGGACGAGTCCCTGCGCCAACGCATGGGCGAGGCCGCCGTACAGGCCGCCAAGGCCTGCCAGTATGTGGGCGCCGGCACGGTGGAATTCCTGCTTGCTCCGGAGGGCGACTTCTTCTTCCTGGAAATGAACACTCGCCTGCAGGTAGAGCATCCGGTCACCGAGCTGGTCACCGGTCTGGATCTGGTCGCCTGGCAAATCAAGGTCGCTAGAGGTGAAGCCCTGCCACTAACCCAGGACCAGGTACAGCTCACCGGCCATGCCATGGAAGTGCGCCTCTATGCGGAAGATCCGGCGCAAAATTACATGCCACAGACCGGCCCGGTATTGCGCTGGCAACCGGCCAGAGGTGACGGAATTCGCATCGACCACGGCCTGGTGGAAGGCGCCGAGATTGGCAGCCATTACGACCCCATGCTGGCCAAGATCATTGCCGTGGGTGATAGCCGCGAAGACGCCCGCCGCCGCCTGATTCGTGCCGTGCAAGACACCACCCTGATGGGCGTCAACGACAACCGTCAGTTCCTGGCAGCGATCCTCGCCCATCCAGTTTTTGCCCGTGGTGACGCAACTACCGCCTTTATTGGGGATGACTTTGCCGACGACAGCAGCCTGGCCGGCGATGCCCCGGACGCCCTGTTATGGGCACTGGCTGCCCTGTATCACTGTCGCAGCGAAACCCCCTCTGATGCCCTGCGCGGCTGGCACTCCAGCACCCTGGGCGCACAGCCGGTCACCCTGCGCTGCGGCGAGCACACCCAGACTCTCTACATTCGCTATCAGGATGACGCGGCACAAATCAGCGTCAGCGATGCGGCACCAGCCATCACTCTGGCACCACTCAGCGACAACCGCGTGGCTGTCAACGGCGTCGCTGTGGACGTCACCGTGTTACAGGATGGCAAGCAATACTGGCTGCAATGTCAGGGCCGCACCGCCTGCTTCACCGATGATACCCACACCGCTGCCGGCAGCAGCGACCAGGCCGGTTCCGGCCTGATCCGTGCCCCCATGGACGGCGCCATTATCGACGTGAACGTGAAAGCCGGCGATACCGTCAGCAAGGGGCAGGTTCTGGTGGTCATGGAGGCCATGAAAATGGAACACAGCCTGAAAGCAGACTGCGACGGCAAGGTAGAGGCGCTCGATCTGAGCCCCGGCAGCCAGGTAAAACGCCAGCAATTGCTGGTTACCGTCACCCCGGATGCAGCTGTCACATCCGGTCAGTGACAATTTAGCCACGGAGAGGGATGCTCCGCTGTGCTCCAATAATTTGCACCGGGCAAATTGGGCCAAAACGGGTCCCGACAATTTCCCCGGGCACTGCCACCGGGCAGGGCGCTTGCCCTGCCCTGGTGCTACGGTTAAGGTAAGCGCCCGCTTGCCAACACTGGGCTCCCGGCTTTTCCGGGCCTTCCAAGAACACAGACAATGGAGATCCTATGAGCAACGCCGACATCATCACGTTGCCCAAGCTTCTGTCCAAGGTTCCAGAGGTAATCACCAATCTTCCCGGCCTGATCAAGGGCTCGAAGATGGCGAAAATCACTGACACCAGCAAGCCATTGGGGCTGGGCGTTGCTATCGAGCGCGCCACCAGCATGAACCCGAATGGCGCTGCCGTGATCTACCAGGACACAGAACTTACTTACAAGCAGTTCAACGCCTGGGCCAACCGCCTGGCAGACTATCTGGCCTCTATCGGCCTGAAAAAAGGCGATACCGTTGCCGTCAACGTGGAAAACCGCCCCGAGCTATTGGCCACTGTTCTTGCCTGCGCCAAACTGGGCGTCTGTGCGGCCCTGATCAATACCTCCCAGCGCGGCAAGGTACTGATCCATAGTTTCAATCTGGTGAAACCCAAAGCCGCCATCGTTGGCGAAGAATTGATTGATGCCGTGGAAGAAGTCCGCGGTGATCTGGATCTGAAAGACAATTTCTTCTTCTTTGCGGATCAGAACACCCTGGAAAACCCCGGTGAAGCCCCGGCGGGTTACAAAAACCTGGCCAGCGAAAGCCGTGACTGCTCCAGTGAGAACCCGGCGTCCAGCAAGCAGACATTCCTGCGCGACCCGCTGTTCTACATTTATACCTCCGGCACCACTGGTCTGCCCAAGGCGGTGGTTTTCAACCACGGCCGCTGGGAAAAAGCCTATGGTGGCTTCGGCTTCTCCGCCGTACGCCTGACCAAGGATGACCGCATCTACACCACCCTGCCGTTCTACCACGCCACCGGCATGGTGATCTGCTGGGCGTCCGTGATCGCCAGTGCCGGCGCCATTGTCATTGCGCGTAAATTCTCCGCCAGTGGCTTCTGGGACGACATCCGTCGCCATAACTGTACCGCCTTCGGCTATGTCGGCGAGCTGTGCCGTTACCTGCACGAACAACCAGAGAAGCCGAACGATCAGGACAACAAGGTCCACACCATCGTCGGTAACGGCCTGCGCCCGAGCATCTGGAAAGACTTCAAGAACCGCTTCGGCATTGATCGTGTGGTCGAGCTGTATGCCTCCTCGGAAGGCAACGTGGCTTTCACCAACGTGTTCAACTTCGACAACACAGTGGGTTTCTCCCCGGTCAGCTACGCCATCGTCAAATACGACAAAGAGCGTGACGAGCCAGTGCGTGACAGCAAAGGCCACATGATCAAGGTCGGCAAGGGTGAATCCGGGCTGATGCTGGGCGAGATCACCGAGAAAACTCCTTTCGACGGCTACACCGACCCGGAGAAAACAGAGAAATCCATCTACCGTGATGTCTTTGCCAAAGGTGATGCCTGGTTCAACACCGGCGACATGATGCGCGATATCGGTTTCCGCCACGCCCAGTTTGTGGACCGCCTGGGGGATACCTTCCGCTGGAAAGGTGAAAACGTATCCACCACCGAAGTGGAACAGATTCTTGATGGCTATGACGGCATCCAGGAATCCGTGGTCTACGGTGTGGAAATTCCCAACACCAACGGCCGTGCCGGCATGGGCCAGATCCGCCTGACCGGTAACCACAGCGACTTCGACTTCGAGGGCCTGTGTGCCTACCTGAAGCGGGAATTGCCGCCTTATGCCATTCCGGTTTTCCTGCGTATCAACGAAGAAGCCATGGAAACCACTGGCACCTTCAAGCACCAGAAAAACAAGCTCAAGGAACAGAAGTATGACCTGAGCCAACAAAGCAACGCGGTGTACGCGCTGCTACCTGGTGAAAGCTGCTACCAGAAACTGGACGAAGCCACGCAAAACGGCATCGACAGTGGTGAGTACCGCTTCTAGCGCACTCGCTGCAAAGAAGCACAAAAAAGGCGCCTCACGGCGCCTTTTTTGGGTTCTGCACAGTCCACAGATAAACACATCGCAGGCACCAGCCTGTTAACACTTGCACGGCACTCAGCTGTAACGACTCAATCACCAGCTCAGTTACTCACACCCACCTTTCTATCCACGACATCTGTGGATAACACTGTTAGCGAGTGTCGGATAACGCGACCAAAGCCAGCCATGGCGGGCCATCCAGCGATTTGCGTGGTTTTTCACCAAGCTGACACAGGCTCGGAAAAGCGACGAAAGGTCAAGCCCGTCAGGACTTTTTTCTGTGCTGGGGATTATTCCACAAAAGCTGTGCATAACTTTGTGAACAACCTGACTAAAAGCCGCCGAAGCGCCCGGCATACGCCGCTTCCCCCAAACTGGTTTATTTTTACGCTAATCATAAACCATTGATTATTCAGTGACTTATTGGTGCTTTTTTACACTACTCACAGAGAGAGGTTGGCCCGGTTGGCAAAATGGCGGGAGTAATCAGCTTGTGCAAAAGCGTCAGACAAATCATATATCTGTCATAACAAACCTGTGTTTTCGGTCTATGGCGAATCAGTGCGTTCCTGGCTGGCAGACTTTTTCCACAGATCCTGTGGATAACCCTGTGCATAGACGGTAGAAAACATTGCAACATCACCCAAAAATCACGCATCAGGACGACATGACTATTTTTTAACCAATCTTTTTTTTATTTTTAAATCATGAGGTTACGCTATTTTTTATGGGTGTTTAACGTAGTTGTCATTTTTTTCAGCAGAAAAAGAGCATTGACAAAAAACTGTGTACAAAATTGGGGCAGCCACACGTTACCAAGGGTGACACCCTGGTACAGCCGTGCATATAACAGGCCACTTTCCTTTCCTCTATCCGGTTCGCCACTGCCACCCTGCCCCTCAAGCACACACCTTGAGGGCAAGAGTGGCAGAGTTGTTAGCCGAAGGCCTGCAAGCCGGTCTGTGCCCGGCCCAGTATCAAGGCGTGAACATCGTGCGTACCTTCGTAGGTATTTACCGCTTCCAGGTTCATCACATGGCGAATCACATGGTATTCATCGCTGATCCCATTGCCGCCATGCATGTCACGGGCCTGACGGGCGATATCAATGGCCTTGCCACAATTATTGCGCTTCATCAGCGAGACCATTTCCGGTGACCAGTCTCCTGCATCCATCAACCGGCCCAGCTGCAAGGCGCCCTGCAGACCCAGGGTGATCTCAGTTTGCATATCCGCCAGCTTTTTCTGTATCAGCTGAGTCGCCGCCAATGGACGGCCAAACTGTTTGCGGTCCAGGGTGTACTGGCGAGCCGCCTGCCAACAGAATTCCGCCGCGCCCATGGCGCCCCAGCTAATCCCGTAGCGCGCCTTGTTCAGGCAGCTGAACGGCCCCTTCAGGCCTTCCACGTCTAACCGGTTTTCTTCCGGCACAAAGCAATCGTCCAGCGAGATCTGCCCGGTGAT
>Ga0115011_10002205_pt1 | contig 13651 bp, 16 predicted proteins | sample TroAtlMetagenome_2_FD_88705 | JGI IMG/M metagenome (GOLD analysis project Ga0115011, IMG submission 88705) | Marine eukaryotic phytoplankton communities from Atlantic Ocean - Tropical Atlantic ANT8 Metagenome | ecosystem: Environmental > Aquatic > Marine > Oceanic | place: Tropical Atlantic... | reverse complement strand
TATCAAAAAACAAGAAATATTTTGTGCTTTTTGTTAAAGTGCTTCCTCAAATTTGCGTATAGCTTCGCACACGAAAAGCTCAGTTTGGCGCGCCCAGTACACCTCGAGGATTTCTGGTGGCTGCGTGCGGTGGTTCACGACAACGTGCAGGCCGTTGAGCATGTACTTACGCATCCACGTGTGCTCGCCACCGCCGGAGGGAACGGCCGAGATTTCGCCATCAAGCACACAGCGTTCTATGTAGTCGAATTTGATTTTGCCAGAAAACCGGTGACGTTGTGCTTTGATTCTTTCCGCCAGTCGCACTTTTTTTTCTGTTTTTCGCAAAAGATCCTCGAGTGTACAGGGCATAATGAACTTCGAACAAAAATACTCAAGTCACACGTGCAGTTCTTCTACAATGACATATGAAGCGTGCTGGGTGTTGAAGCAGCAAGCCAAAGTGCTTTGTACAAGCTCTAACAGTAACTGATGGAGCGAAATGATGCAGTGTGGGTTTGGTGTGGCGCATCTCAAGCACTAAATAGAGCTTTTTTATTTAAAAAAAAATAAAAAAAATTACACTGGGGGTTGCAATGCGGCGTTGGTTTGTTCAAGTGATGTCAACACGGCATCAACGCGAGTCAGTGTCGCATCGAGGCGTTCGGCGAGCACCAGTATCGCCGCGATGGCTTGCGTGCCGTTGTGCAAGAAAATAGTAGCATCTCTTGTTACACCGCTAACTGCTTCGACTGCACGAGTGCCGTTGTGCAAGAAAATAGTAGCATCTCTTGTTACACCGCTAACTCCTTCGACTGCACGAGTGCCGTCATCAAGAAAGATCGTGGCGCGTTGTGTGGCGGCGGTAACCTCGTCGACAGCGGCTGTGCCGTTGAGGAGAAAGCCGTGCACGGCAACTGTTGCAGCGCCGACTTCGTCAAGTTTTTGGAAGGCTGTGGATAAAAATCTATTTTTTTCCTGCTCAAATTCAGTTATCTTGACCTTGCTGTCAGTTGTCAGTTCCAGCGCCTCGTCCGCAATGTTATATGCTTTGTCAACCAAGGGCAACGCATAGATTGCTAAAAACGCGCCAACAATGGCAAGCAGCCCGCCGATGAGCAACCACGTGACTGCGTGTCTGTGAAAACTGTCTTGCACTGGCTGTGGCTGTTTTTCTGTGGGTATCAAAGGTGTGGTTAAAACACGGTCTACGCCAGTACGAGGTGGCGGGGACGGCGGCATGCACGTTTACGTCATAAATACATGTGTGGACTGCGAAGTTTAAACTTGGTTGTTTTTAAAGATTTTTAATTTCGAACGATAAGAATGTGCGCGTGTGCGTGCTTTAAGCGCTCAACCGCGCGCGGCGGGCTTGCGCCCGCGCCCATTGCGCCCAGGGGAAAGCACGCGCGACGCAACATTGCCGGAAATTTCCTCATTGGTACCAAGAAAGAACATGTTGATGAACGTGTTGTAGTTTGCTTCAACGTTAGGGTGCCTGGCAATCCAGCCAGCGCGGGCCGCCCAGGTGCTGATGGCACAAAACAGGAAGGAAGCACCGAGAAGGGCCGAGTACGCAGCGACAACCCCCACTACGATGGAGGAGATCAGGTGAAGGAAATCCCTCACAAGACGGAAGAGTCCGAAGAACGCGCCGATGCTGAAGATCAGCACCATCACATGGAACTGAATGTCGTCTCCTGCGAACAAAGGCATCACGCCCTTGAGCTGCTTGTAGTCTTTGTACATACTCTTCAGCATGCCGAACATGTTGTACACACGAAGAGTTTGAACTCTTATATAGTCGGTTCGTCAACTGTTGGCATACGTGCTCGAATGCAATACTTGTTGCCCATAAAGCGCGACCAGACAATAGTGTCTCTCCTGATACCTACGTCTCGAAGTTTTGAGAATTGTTGTCGTCTCAATGCTTCACCCACTGTTATTCTGGCCGTTATTTTCGTATCGGGACACCAGGGACAGTATTTAAATTTGTGTTTTTTGTCACAATTGGTGCACACAATGCAGTGTCCACAAGGCACAAATACAACATCGGGTTTGTTGTCAAAGCAAATAACACATTCTGATTCCTGAGGTTGCTGATTAGTCAATGCCATTTTATCCGGCACATAATAATCACTTGGTTGGTCCCAGACAGACTCTTTGGTTCTGTGGTCAATGTAATAAGTGTGACCTTCTTTGTCGTGCATTTTGTTTATGTATGGATTTATTTTGTAACCCACGGGTGTGTGTGGATCCAGTGGATCCACCTCGGGTGGTGCAGGTTTTATCGGCTGTACGGGAGCAGGAGTCGGTGGTGGAGGTCGTGACGGATATTGCAAATTCGGATGCCGTGGATTCCAAGTCTGTGTTCCGGCATCTGATTGTCGTTTTTGTGGTGGAGGTCGTGACGGATATTGCAAATTCGGATGCCGTGGATTCCAAGTCTGTGTTTCGGCATCTGATTGTCGTTTTGGTGGTGGGCGCTGATGTGGCAAATGAGGTTGCGCTGGATAGTAACCTTTTGCAGCACGTGCATGAGCAGATGGCGGCTGACGTGGAACATTCTTTGGCACGCTGTATGCCAGAACTCTCCAGCTTCGACCGTTGTCGTATGACACGTATCGATTGCCTTCTGCATCAACACCTTTCAAAGGTTGAACTGGGACATGCTGTGCTCGATTGCCAGGACGTACTTGTGGTATCCAGTGTCCGGGATGTTGTGGATGTAGGTGGTGCACCCATGCCTCAGTCGTGACGTCAGTTTGAACTGCGTCGTTGTCGTGCGTACATGCACATCGGCAATCATCACCGCATTCACAGTTTGTTTCTACAAGATATATGCTGCTCATGTTCTTTTTGACACTTAAATAAAAATTTTTATTTTGAATACGTACAACAAAATCTTGCTCTATCACGACAAAAATGTGACGAGGTTGTAACGTTTCAAGTACGGCATGTATTCCCACGCCTCTGTTGCATCCGAGTACCCGATCCTATGCGTCTTAGTCTTGCTCTTTTTCACTTCGAGAACGATACCCGTCCACGACTTGAGATCTGATGCTGTCGGCGTGACATGAGCAGGCAAATCACGGCGCACATACTGAACACGCACGTGGCGGCCCACATCGCTTTTTTTGCGGCGAACGCTGAAATCGAGTCGGCGAGGCATGACATGTTCGCGAACTGGTGAAGCCGGTTGTGCAACTTTGCGTTGCTTGAACAAAGGCGTATCACGTGTACGTTTGAGAGGCGAAGTAAAAACCGCTTTCAAGGCACTTTCTGGAATTGGGTTGACGAGTTGTTCAAGTTGCGCGTCGAACTTGTTTGACTCCGTTTGAATGTCAGCATACACATGAGGCTGAATCAATCCTTCTTCGCACAACAATGAACTGGTGTTCTGTAGCTTTTTGATGTTGTTTTGTGTCACTTTGATTGCGTCTTTCAGTTGTTGCACACTTGCTTTTGGTGTGGCTTTGATTGCGTCTTGCAGTCGTTGCACATTTTCATGCTCGCATGCTGCATTATATAATTGCTGCATGCCGACATTCATGACTGTAGATCAAGTTCTTTGATTCTTATTTGATTCAAAACAAAAAAATAAAAATAAAAAATAAAAATAAAAAATAAAAATAAAAAATAAAAATAAAAAATAAAAATAAAAAATAAAAAAATACAAATAGGAAATTGCTTACGCGATAGAAACCCATTGTGCACAAACCTCTGTCGGGTTATACCACCAGTGCATCCATATGGCCCAGAAAATCACGCAAACAATGGTTAGACATACGTACATAATATACACACACCATGGCACACTTTCGATGATTTGTATGTATGTGTTTTCGGGATCAAGCACTGGAGTTGCTACCGGAATTGCATGTTCTTCATCATCAGATCCGTTCTTTGCAGACATACCACGTCTGTACTTATATTTCAAAGTGCACAGTCTTTGTCAAAATTATAAAATATATCGTCATTGTGTGGTGTGAAAACATATTGAATCAACCAAGACAGTCTGGGTCAAAATTATAAATTATAGTGTTATTGCGTGGTGTGAACTGAAACATAATACCCCAAATTATTAAACAACTAAACAACCAAATCGTTGTCTGTTCAAATGTTTCTAATTTGTCACTCTTGTCGGGTGTAGTAGATCGTCGCATGCAAAATGTTGTTCTTATATGTACTTTGTGTGGATTTAGAGGTAAAATATTTTTTTTTATTTTTTTTATTTTGTGAGGTTATTATAATGACAGACGTCGGTCGCTGGTGACATGCAAGAAGTATGAGTCTGGCCACAACACGCAGTTACTTGTTAGTTGTGACTGAAGATGGACGTTTAGTGGTCAGTGGCAAGCATTGGCTCATGGCCAATCCACTCTTCACGTCAGGTCGAAAGCAAAAAAACAGACAAACGATGGTGCTGGACATGAGCGTCACTCAGAAAAAGCTTCCCTCGTTCACGTTCGTGGCTGGGTACGATCAGTGCTGTATGATGATTGCAGAGGACGGCTCGCTGTGGGCCATGGGTGAATTGCGCAATGGCATTGCTGGCTTCGACTGCATGGACGTGAATGTCGTTGATTTGACTTTGCACGAGGAGGATGGGGTGGAAACATATGTCGACCCAGAGTTTGAGCAGCGCGAGTGGTTTATGCGACGCAGCCCTCTGCCAGTGCGTGTGCCGACAACAGTGTTTGGCAAGCAAAAAATCAAACAGTTGGCCATGGGAGCGCGACACACGTTGGCGTTGGATGAGTGTGGTCGTGTGCACGCGTCTGGTATGAACAGGTACGGTCAATGTGGGATACAGGGGAAAGATGTTGTGGAGACATTCACGTTGGTTGAGTACGGGATACACATTTTGTTTGATCGTGACGAACTTGGTCTGAAGTATCAGGCAGTGCATGTGGCACCACAAATTGTCAAAGTGACAGCAGGGCCCACACATTCCATGATATTGTCATCGGATGGCGAGGGCCTGCTGAGTGTGTGGCGAACGGGAAATGGTTTCGATGGGCGCATTGCAACGCCAGTGTACGACCTGACCATCTTCACACAAATGCAGGCAGATACGTTTTTTGGCGGAAGGAAAGTACTGGACGTCGAATGTGGCTTTTCGCACACTGCATTCATGGTCGAAACATACTTTGGAACGCAGGGTGTTATGATGTGTGGCGACAACTGTCAAGGGCAGTTAGGTGTCGGCACAATTTGCAGCCATTATCGGCCCGTGGAGATCAGTTGGGGTTTAGGTCACCAAAACGTCGTACAAGTGGCGTGTGGTCGGTACATAACTCTCGCAGTTATTGAAACTGACAAAGGTTTTCACAAATTGTATGGCTGGGGCATGCAAGCACAAGCAAGTTTGGGGACCAACAATGTCAAGGCACAGCTTTGGCCGGTGGAGATAAAGTCTTCACGTGCAGCGTCTTGCAATGTGCATGTGCAGCAGCTCAAGTGTGGATATTCGACAACGATTGTGGTTTTCTCGGATGGACAAACGGAAGTCTTCGGCGCCAAGCACATCGTGCAAGACCTCGACTATGCCGTTTATGACAAGTGCGCTTTGATGCGGACATTGAGTTTGCCATTCGAGCACAACAAATGTCTGGCGCTGATGATGGCGTTGCATGTGCGTCTGGGCGCTGACTCGAGCATCAAAGTGTTGCTTGTTGAGCTGCTGCGCAAAATTTGCTGTGATTGTCTGTGGGTGCGTGTCAAGAGGTGATTTAGGTAGGTTGAGGAAAGTTTCGGGCCAATAACCACAGTGCTTCTCGTGTTTTCAATGGCTGGTTGTCAAACCAGGAAGAAATTGGCATCCGATGTTGTGCTGCTGTTAGGTCATTTTTATCCAGTTGCAAGTGCTTAATAAACGTTTGCTTATTTGCCTCTGATGTGTTCAATAGAAACAACCAACAAGTAATGATGTTTTCGCGAATATCGTCCATTGCAAAGTCTTGATACGTTATGTCTGCACCATCTGATCGGGCGTCTGTGGCTAACGTTTTGACATGGAAATGTTTGTTTTGTCTACTAATCAAATATTTATTCTGCATAATAGCATTCGTGTTTAATAATTAGTAAACACTCAAACGTAGTGTGGGCAGGCAAAGTCGCAATCGCGGCAAAATTTTGGCATGTTCAGTTTATTAGAACGACATAACTAAGATTATCAGAAAGCTTGCAGCGATTACACAAACCAAAACCAATAATAATTTGCGAGAGCGGTTTACACCGTGCGGTTGTGTGCCACCGGCCTCTCATGAGCCAGAGCGCGTTAGTCGTGCATCACTTCAGTGACGCAATCAACACAAAACACTAACAAGCGGCTGGTTAGTGGCACAAAGGCTTTCTGTTTTTGTTTGTGGGCAATCAGAAAGTCACATTTGTCACATTTGTTGGCGAGGACGGTGGGGGCACTGAATGTGCGATTGGTGCGGGTTCACGATGAGCGCAAAGCTCCAAGACCAATGCTTCCAGCACTCTGATGCGATCTTGCATTTGTTTGTGCTTGTCTGCATGCTCGCGCAAAATGTCTGCAGCATTCGCCTGTGTTTCGTACAAGTGTTTGATTCTTGATGCTTCTTTGGATGCACGCTTAGGCTTGCTCTTTTGCTGTAGTGCTGTGTTTGCGGTCATTGGAGAATTTTGGTATCCTGACATAATTTCGGTAATTTGCGTTGGACTCAAATCCCACTCTGGCTTCAATTGTGCCAATTGTGACAATTGTTCCGTTGACTGTTGTTCTAGTTCTTCGAGTTTCAAAGGACATAAAAATGATGATGCTTCTGTCATGCCAACAATGATCTTTTATTTCGAAACTGACTCAAAATAAAATTCAAATCATGTGGGTAGAACGAGGAACAATGCAAAGAGTGTGATTATCCAACCCATCAAAAAAGTACACAAAATATCAGGACAAATTGTTATGTGTATGACCAACCAGATTGAAAATGATACAATGAATGTGATTACACTATACGGGACATGGTTACTCATCAACATGCATCTGCTTGTTCGTATAAATTATTTTTTGTTTTTCTTTAAAAAAACAAAAAAAAGAAAAAGATGACTGTAAAAATAATCCTATTTACTAAAACTTATGCAACATGGTGCTCATGTACTTCGCAGTGTCATCGATCAATGCAACGGACGACAACCAGACACTGCACACAATTCTGTGTCGCGACACTGATTTTGGATTGTTTGATGTGAATGAACACATGTTCGAGCAATATTGGACGTTGTCGCCCAAAAATGCATCCGCGCGCAAACAAGTGCAAATTTCTGATGGCTGGCTGGATGCAGCGATGCAAAAAATAGATCAGTTGGAGATGCACAAACAAATGATGCGACGAAATGCCTGTCGACTACGGATGCTCTTACAAGCTTTTGCGTTGGCTGAAGAAAAGGAGTTTGTTCAGATTGAATTAGACCCTGCGTCGGATGATGACAATATTTGTGGATGGCGGCATGTGCACATCACGCATCCAATCGCTTTTTGCAAACTCATATTTCATTACATATTCAGCAATATCACAACGTGGAATTTTTATGCGCACATTCAAAGGGGTGGAGAAGGTCAACCTATTGCGTATCGTCCTCGACGAAAAGAAACAATGAACGAGACTCGTTTTTTTATTGCAATGGAAATTCCGCAATTGCTGTTGATGATGCGCATCACTATGCTGCGTCATGAGTTTCCATCATTCGTACAAGCTGCGTGGTCGCAACAGCTAACAGACTGTGAAAACTTTTGTTATGAGCGCTGTTCGTACGATAAAACATATCAAAACTATTCATGGTTTCGAGAATGGATGGCATACGAAAGAGATTTGACTGAAACGCGTGAAATGATCTTTCAGCAGTGGTATGCAACGGTTCGTTTGACTTTGTGTCAAGGTCTGCATGGCGTTCTTGGAGCAAACAGTGTGCTTCGATTCACATCCGCCGACATAATTATTCAGATTTGTAAACAGCTTGAGGATGGCTCTCCTTGGTAGGCTGTCTCTTTCCAGGAGACACTTGCCGTGCATAATGCACTTGATAAGCGTGATCAGTACACAGAGTATGCGTGCGAACCCTGTATTCTTCTTTGATGGATTTCCACACAGCAAGTGCAATGATCAGCGCCGCAAAGAATGCCCATGTGAGTATGTGGATCATTGGTGATGGTTTGGAGTTATTTGTTTATTTTAATGAATTCTACTTAAAAAAAAAAAAAGCGTTTGATCAAAGAGAAAATAGAAATCGATCATGAGTTCATCTCAAGAACCATGCAAAAAAAAGCGAATCCACAGCAATTGCCGAACATCGCAAAAAATCAATCGTGTGAATCAGCAAACTAAAGATTTGCAAACTATCATGCAAATACTAGACCAATGTGAAAAGAACAAACCAAAAGAAACAATCACATTGCTGGATTTAAGTCTTGAGCTTTGTTGTGATGTTGATAACGTGTTGAACAATTTAAACTCAGCTGTGGGAACAAAGGATACTGTTGTGCCGCAAATTACAAGAGAAACGGAGGAACGGTTTTTACATGAAGCAGGTTCTGTGGAGGAACAGTGTATCATGAGAGAAAGTTGTGAATGTATGCATCTAGATTCAAATGAGCCGTTCATAGGCACGCAATTGGTGTTGCCTGAATTGGACGTAAACACCGAGGGACTGTGTGTATTGTGCTTGCGCAAACGCACTCAATTGCTGTTTTACAGCATTTTGCATCAGGGACGTCAAAGCACTGCTATAATTCAAAAGTACGGGAATTTTTGCGGTGTTAATGACGAGTACCATCCTCAAGCGATGTTGATCATGCCACCGTCGGGCCCAGTGCATGTTATGCCCTTGCCCATTGTGGCACATCAGCGCAACCGCTACCGGGTGATCAAAACAAACGGAAAGCGACACATTGAACAGGTGGGTGTGAGTATGTCGGATTTTGGCAACGCCTCGGAACCAACTCAGAAGCTCCCGACTTCGAAATGAGTGCAGACATGTCTCAGCGTTGCATGTTTCCAAATATGCAATTTGACATGACTGAGGTGACGAGGCGTTGGCATTTTCGGGAAAAAGTTGCATGTCCACAACTGCAATCGCACATTGACAAGCTGTTGCAGCAGCAAAAATCTGTGGAAACGAGCAGGGCTGTTCAATTTGAATTGGATAAAGTTTTGCCTTTGTGTAACATGCCGTGTAATTTTGGAACAAAATGGTGGCATTTGATGATGTTGAGCAGCGAGCAAGTTTTTCAAACAAATTCGCTGCCAGACATTGGTCGTATCATAAGACGGTTGTTGATTCGGTGGTCTGAAGACTCGGTGTTGTATCGGCTTTACCAATACAGTATGCCGTACATCAAACACAACCGATTGAACTTTCCATCCATGTATCGCGTCAGCACGCAAGATTTGGTGCATATGTTGCAAGTGATGTTAGCAACTTGTCTGGGCATTCATGCTCGTGCAGACAAAATGCCAACATGGACATGCCGGCGCCAATTGATGTGTTTTTTTGAATACATGCTGGCGTACGGATCGCATGCAGATATGTATGTGTTTTGTTCAGAGCAATTGGGTCTGTTGCGGTTGGCGCTGCTGGAGCACTACATGTCGTTCATTGAGCAGAATATGCCTGTGGAAATGCAAATGATTCAGAGTTTGCTGCAATCTTCGTACGATGCGGGCAAGGTGCATCGCACTGTTTTTTACATCACTGACAATTTCAGACAAGGTGCTTTGCAAAACAACGAGCTTGACTGGAAGCTAATTGCGAACCGTGCACAGCAAGCTGTGGAACGATGCAATCGCACGTGCAAGGCTATGCCGTCTACGCACAAGACAGCAAAGGCAAACTTGCTTTTGCAAGTGAACAAACGCACATTCGACCTTGCGTTCAATAGCGAGCGTGTTGTGAGTTCTTATTTACAAAAAAAACAAATTGGCGGTGTTGTGTCTGTTAACGACGAGGTACAATCTATGAGCTTGATGCGTGTGGTGCAGATACACAACTTGCAATCGCGTGTTCAACGATTTATGCTGCCAGAGCGCATTCAACGCATGCAGATCGAACATTTGAATTCAACAGTGCATGAAAAGGGGGTAATCACTGATATTTACACGACATTTATGCACTGTTGTCTGAATTGCAACACCAACACAAATTCGCTGGACAAAAGTATGCGCACGAGTTTGTTTTCTCAAGCAGTTTGCTCGCATTGCAACAGCGCGGACTTTGTCTGCAAGATTTCAGTGTTAGGTGCCTTGGCCAAAGTGTATGACAGGTACTATTATTATTGCGTGGACTGTCACACTTCGCACGTGTGGAATTCCACTGGTTGTGAATTTAGTCGATGCACAATGCAGTTGTGTCCATCAAAACCTGCAAGTAACAACGGTATGTGTGTTATTTGCTCGCGAGTTTGCCATGTGTCAACCCTCAGTGTACTGAACAGTGAACTTGGTGTTATGCAAGAACTGCGTTTGTGCAATCGGCATTTTCCGCAACAGCAACACATTCCTTACATTTACAACCTTGCGAGTTTTTATGGCATAATGCAGCTCAAAACGTTGGATATGTGTCGCTTTATTCGTTCATGAGCTCAAATTGTGAAAGTTTGTATAACAAAATAAAGCAAGCATTGTATTGCATGTTCGAATTTGTGGAGTCAATGCAAATTTCCGCACAAAATAAAGTTGTGTCCAAAGCATTGCGCAATTGGGTTCGATATGTATATGGAAAATATAATCGAGTTGAGCTGGTACTTGAAGACGTGTGGCAGGCAGAGATGTGGGTTGTGCAAGCTCGGCAAAAAAAACTGCCAAAAAAAGACATATTTGATTCTTGTGGTGTGCATGGCAACTTGCATTTCTTGCTGCTATTGCTGTACGATTACCTTGGTTTTGTGAGTGAAGATTTTGTTTATTTTAGAATGTTAAAACAAAATAACACGTAAAAAGAAAAAAAAAACGTCTATTTAAAGCGTAAGTTCAACCTGGGCGTGAAATCAACAGCGGTATGGACCAAGACAAAAAAAAACAAACGCTTGTCCTGCATATCATTGTGACTGCAAACAACAAAAAAGAGGACGAAAAAAAAAAATACTTGGGTGTGGTGGAGAAAGTGTTCAACGACATGACGCATGTGCACCACGTTTGTGATTTGTACGGGACAGTGCATGAAGATAGTCTGTCGTTCGAGGACAAGTTCATAATTTGGCAGCAGATCAAATTTTGTTGCGAGCAAATCGTGCACAACAACAGCAGTGTCATTGAGGAGATGCTGTTGGTTATGTCTTCTGTTTAAAAATAAACAGAAATTTTATTCTGTACATATCTTTCGTTGTGCACGAAATGATATTTAACACCTTCTTGAGACATAATGTCCGATTTTTTTGCGGGATTAAGCTCTGGCAATATCAGATTTACTGACGCCAAAATAAATCAAGGTGGCCCGTTGCCAGGAGAACCGTATGAGTCTGTGGATGGTAGGTATAACTTCAACTCTGAGTTATTGTCAGGAGTCGATAGCTATGCAGGACCCAAACAGGGCAGCATGGGTAGTGACCGCAACTATCAGCAAATCCCACACCGTAAGCAGATGGTAGTGCCCCCGTTGTTCTTGCCGGAGGCGCACGCGCGTACGAAAAGTGTCATGAAAGTTTCACATCCAGTCGACATGGGCGATCTGGTTTTTGTCATGTGCTTGCGCAAAAATTTTGTTGTGATGACAGATGTATCTCAGTGGATTGAAAATAGTGCAGACCGCATGGTGCGGTATTCCACAGTGTTTCCACTCTGTAACATCTGTACGGCTAACTATATTATGCTAGGATTGCAAAATGCCATCGTTGATCATTGTGACTCTGCCGATGTGAATCTGGACCTCAATATGCCTTGGCATCGTTTGTTGCATGAATTTGGTGTGAGCATGCTTGTAAAGGGTCTCTGCGCATATCGACGGAGAAACAGAGCAAGAGCCGCAGCTGCATGGAGTGCACAGTGCGTGATACGTCTGGGTGAAATCATGAAATACATTTTTCAGTATGGTTTCAAACCCTTTGGCATAGCCGCTGGTTCTGAAAAACAAGGTGGTTTGCATGAAACTGGTCTGGCGCCAGTGCAAGCCGCCGCCAGCCACTACACAACTTTGACGGTAGACGGGCAAAATCGGGACTTGGTGAACATTTGGCAGGGAGTTGACGTGCAAGCTGGAGATAATTTGATCCTCAAGTGTGAATTTGTAGAAAACGACATGGATGGTAATTATTTGTACACGTTGAATCATTATTACAAAGAACGATAAACGCGAGAACTGAAACCTGGGAATACAATTGCTGGTCGCTGGCAAATTGTACCTGACACATTCAAGCAATGCTATGATCCTGCGTACGTAGTTGCACATTGTGACAATGGATGTGGCATCAAACGGTCGTTTTTGGCAACAGAAACATTATGTGCTCACACCAAAGCAATGGGTGGCTGGGAAGAGGCAACACGCGATTTGACTCGCATACACAAATCGCGTGCGGACACGGCACTTCAACAACGGCTTGCTTCGGTCAACGATTACAGAAGAACAGGCTATTGGAGAATAGCACAGGCATTTACAAAACACAAAGGCGGACAATACAACGCTGGAATTTTGCCAATTAACGATATGCAGTATACTCAAGGTCATTTGCTTCTTCAAGTCACATTTGCTCCTGTCTTTGTATGTAATTTCAAACTACTGTACGAAGGTTTGCTTGCTCGTCTCCAAGTGTCAGAGGGCAGTGTCCCGACTGAAGCAAGGGACGCTGCAGACTTTGTAGAGCAAAGTGTTGCATCTACTGCGCATTTCGGAGCACCCGTTGTTGAAATACCACTGTTGCGCGCACACGAACGCATGCCAACAGCTGCGAGCATTGATCGCAAACGAACGTTGGATAGTGCTTCACAGGCAAACGACGGTGGCAGGTCCACTTTGTTGCCAATTCCTGAACAGGCAGTACCGGCACCAGCAAAGCCGAGTAAAAAGAAAAAGGAGTCGGTGTTGAGGGTGACGTATGGAGCGTTGAGTGAAAGCACGCAAGATGTAAACAAAGACAAATGATTGTACAAGCAGGTTTCGAATATAAATGAGTTTGTAATAGATATGAACTTGTCAAAAATGACGTTGTGCACGCAAGATTTGCGCAAGCAGAGTGCAGAGTTGATGCGTTGTGTAGATAGCGTTCAAACAGAACGGCAAAAAAATGACTTAATGCTGACGTATCACATAACGTTTGATATCAGCGCTGATAATCGTGTGTATACAACACACACTCAAGTGCGTTGTGGGGATGCAGGCAAGGAAAACAAAAGGGTGTTGAGCGAGATTACTTCACACACACGTGATATGGATATGTCAGAAAATACTGTAAATGCGTTGCTGGCAGTGCCGTGTACGCCCCAAACGCGAGTGTATGTAGCGTGTGTGCACAATGGAACGGACTTGCCAATTGAAATACACCAAATGCGGTATGCAGACTCTACGGACATGCAAACGTTGCAGTGTGATTTTGCAATGTTGCATGATGGATACAACCATTTGATACTGAACACAATTGTACCAAACGAGCAGACGGTGCGTTTTATGGTGCAGTTGCGTGAGACTCGTGATGATGAAAATGTTGCAGCTTTGATGT
>Ga0115011_10002202_pt1 | contig 13658 bp, 13 predicted proteins | sample TroAtlMetagenome_2_FD_88705 | JGI IMG/M metagenome (GOLD analysis project Ga0115011, IMG submission 88705) | Marine eukaryotic phytoplankton communities from Atlantic Ocean - Tropical Atlantic ANT8 Metagenome | ecosystem: Environmental > Aquatic > Marine > Oceanic | place: Tropical Atlantic... | reverse complement strand
GGCCCATTCGAGCATAGTCCGATCCAGCTCTTACTCTTAGAGCCGTTGCGAGACCATCATAACCATTTACATAGTTTTGATAACCAGCGTATGCCTCCGAATCTACTACGTAGTTATCGCCCTCTTTAGTTAGTGGACGCTGCGACCATTTAGCCGCGGGGTCGAAGAATTCGTTTATTTTATCGTACTCTTTTATTTTATTGTCGGTGAAGTCTTGCATCCACTCTCGTTGTTCTTGCTGTATTTTTTGGAAATTAAACATAGCTTTTGCAGCATTTGCAGCATCTACTTGATCCATTTGTCTATCGGCTTGATCCATTGTTCGCTCGGTTGCGGATTGTGCGTAAGCCTGCTTTTGTATGCCGTATGTTTGCGCTTCTACTGTTAATGGGTCTTGAGAAGAAGGCATACCTTGAGTCAAGAGATTATAAAAATAATTCAATGCTTCTGGTTTAGTCATCCCATAAACTTTACCATCCGATCCAGTTAAAGCATTTACCATACCCATGGCCGCAATCGTGGCCTCTACTTCACCCGTTCTTACTTTCTCTTTAGCATCTTCCATAGTTTTTACACCTTTATCTTTAAGGTCTGTTGCTATTGCGTCAGTTTCTTCTGGTGTAAGGTTTATCTCGGCGATGCTGCCATTAGTTATCCCAGCAGCTACCTGTGAGTTAGTAGTAATTCCTCTCTTAGTTAAGATACTTGAATTAGGGTCATTTGTATTTATAGAGTCTATTGGTATAGCGTTCCCTCTACTATCATAAGTCGTACCAGTAGGATAACCTCTAGAATCAGTCCTAGTGTCGCTTTTTGCTATGGTATCTAGTTTTGTAATTTTAGCAGTAAGTTGAGCTAGCTCCGCTCTAGTCTTAGGCATTGTTTTTTGTAGACTTGCAAGTTTTTCCCTATCCGCCTCATCTTCATAAGAATAATCTGGTATATAGGGTTGGAACTTAGCATCCATACCAGAAGCTTTAAAGTTTTTTGTTCTTGTACCAAGAATACGCTTTATTTCCTGTTCTTCATAACTGAGTTTATTTTTTAGGTCTGAAATGTTTTTTACATCCTGTGCTCTTGTATCACTCCCCATCCACACAGCTGGTCGGTGGTCGGGAGGAGTGTCATCTGGTGGGGTGTCATCGATGGCCGCCGTTGCGGATCTAGGACCAGTAGTATCAGCTGGTGGAGTAGCATCTGGTGGAGTAGCCTCTGGTGGAGTATCAAGTTTTTTAACAAGCTCGGGGTCTAAATCACGCACGCCTGAATTGGCGGCAAGCACAACTGCTTGTGCGCCATCGGTAGGGGATATAGTTCTATCATTTACCAGGTTATTGATAACATCGTCAGTTTGAGATATAGCATCAGTTCGGGAAGTAAACTCTGTTAAATTCCCCCCTATAAATTTCATCTTAGAGTTCTCTGCAAAACTCTCAGGGTCTGACTTTTGGTGTAGATCTGTAAGCCTTCCCTGAACAAAGCGAGCAAAGGTGGGCCCATCCAGCCAGGCTATACTATCAGTAGGGTCATCGGTTCGGTTCTTAGTAAGAAAAGCCATCCTCCCTTTTTTATTTATTGTAGGTATTCCTATTACCTTTCTTTTACCGCTCTTATACTCCTCAACCTCCATTTTAAGCTGGGGGGAATCTGGGTTTGCTTCTAGCTTAGCTAGTAGAACATCGGGAACAGGGTAAAAGCCATTTGCATCTGGTTTAGCTACTACGGGCACACCGATACGCTGATTTCTAGCGTAAGTAATCCCAGGGCCATCCTCATCTTTAGTTATATATCTTTTAAGATTCTCCCCAAAAATGACGTCCATAGTCCCGTCTGTCCACTGGTCCATATTAGTATAAAAATCTTCTGTTACCGAATATGATATTTTGCCGTTGGCATCTGTATTTAACTGTATACTGCCGGCATCTTGCATTGAGGCTAAGGCATCTCCAGAAGGTGCCATAGCTCCCTCCCTTTTCATCTTTTCTCTAGCAAGTCTGTTTGCCATGGCCGTAGTCTGGGTTGATTCCATGTTACCCAACATGCCAGCTCCTGATTGAAAACCTCTAAGAAAATCTACCATGTTATATCATCCATGCTGCTAAGAGAGCGGAACCTAACTGTCCAGCCATACCTGTCATTTGAGCACTGTGTTGTGCTTTTGCACTTTTATACTGCATATGTCTATTAGCTGCCATACTTGCAGCATCTCCCATTTGGCCTAAAGCATTTCGATTAATACCTTGTCCTATGTTTATGAGATCCGCCATAGTGGCTTGGTTTACTTCTCGTTGGTTTATACGCGCATTATTAACGTTCCCTGCCATGCTTAACATGCCGCCTCTTTGCATCGCTCGCCCTTGTTCTTGTTGTTGAGCTACACTAAGCCCGCCGCCTCCATACCTAGCAAGGTTTCTTGCTTGTATGCCTTTTGCTTTTTCTGCTTCTTTTGGTGCATTCCTTCTGGCTTTGTCAATTAAAGAGGTGTCGTCTCTAGCCTTAAGGAGCATTTCCTCAAAGCCTCTATAGTCCCGCATATAGTTGTCATAGTCTGACCTGGTCATATTAGCGTATACAGATTCAGGATCTGAGACTTCTGGAAGATTGCTAGTTTGGTATTGTGAATACCCGCCGGTGCCTTGATACTCTAATATGCTCATTAGTCTAAACCATCCAATCCAAAACCTTGGAACATCCAGTTCTTAAACCTTTTTGACCCTTCTTCTTTTGTCTTCGTACCCTTAAACCATCCACCTTCGTTTGCCTTATTGTCCATCCCCACTGCCATAAAGGTGCCGGCTACTTGGCCCATAGCCTGATTTCTAGCCGCCCTTTTTACCATTTTATTCTTAGCTTCCGATAAGGCTTTAGTGTTTTCTATTCGTGCTACTCTTGCTAAACCCGTAGTCGCTTCCGCCTGTTGTCCACGTGCTGTACCCAATACACCTACTTGTCTTTGTCTTGTGGCCTGAAGGCCTTGAAAGGCTGCTTGTGATGCCATAGAAGCAGCTGCAGAAGCTCTATCGGCAGAGGCATCTACAGATTGAGCTGCCATTAAGGAAGCTTTACCACCCGGGCCATCTATACCAGACGCGGCAACATCCAAATTTGCCCTGCCTTCACCAACCGCTGCTAAATCCTCATCTGATTTGTCTCTCATTTCTCGCAGAATAGGGCCATAGTTATCATCAAAGTATGTCTTTTCCGCAAGTGCCACAGACGCTGCCATTTTTTCTGCTTGTGAGGCTTCTTGTTCTTTTGGTTTACTGCTCATTTAACTTCTTTCCTATATATTCGTGTGTCTAACTCCCAGCCTACCTGCTTAGTGTACGATTCCATTTCTGGGACTCGTGACCTCGCTTCGAGATACTTACAACCTACTTCTTTAGCAAGGTCGTTAAACCACTCTTCATGGGCTAACCATTCATGTCCGCCCTTTTCATAAGTATACGCTATCCATAGCAATAATGTCTTGTCTTTTGTAAACTGATCTACTTCTATAGTCAGTATCAAAAAACCTACAGAAGAAGTGTAAAGAAAAGCTCTTTCGTTTACACACTCACTGTAAACATCTTCAGGAATAAAAGTAACAAAAGGATCTTGTTCTATTATCTCGACAATACCCGGTTTTACCTTATCCCAACATTTTCTTATATTAGTTGATACAGGTAACTCAGTAGTCGATCTCCTTTCCGTATCTTCCATACCGCCTCCTGGGCATTCCAATTCCTTTATATTTAACTGTCCTTTTTACCCCAAGGTCTCCGCCTCTGGCTTTAAGTTCAGCTTGTTTAACCTCCTGGTTAAACTGAAACAAATATTCTTGTGCTGCATAAATATCAGACCAAGGTTTTCCTGGCATTCTTAATAATCTATACAAAGCCCCATATATAATCCCATCTCTATACTGATTCGAAAATTCTGTATCTATATTATTTGAAGTCCTAGTGGGTTTTAAAGCAACACTCATTATTAAAGCGTTAGCTGTAGAAGCACTGGGCACAGGGACAGTCCAAAAAGTATTAGCAGTTTTTTGTAAATATACGTAGGGGTTCCCTGTTCTATCTCTCCAATCTGGGTAATTTAATTCAAGGCTACGAGGACTAATAGGGTCCATATCTTTGCCGTCATAAATCATGTGTAAAATTTGGTGGACTTCTGTACCAGTTGGCTGGTCAAAGTCGTATTCATACACCCCAGAGATCGTACTAATAGGGTCTAGATCAAATTTATAAGCTTTTGATTTCTCACAAAGGTCTATCGTGGCAGACCTTATATTGTTCGCAACTAATGTATCAGGGCACTCTGGGACAAAGGGTAAAACTTCGGTGATTAAGGAATTAAAACTAGCCACAGCTAGCCTCCCATATTAGGTACGGCTTGCGCATTATCATTGTTAGGACTTACTAAAGTTTGGGCTTGTTGCCCCGTTCCTACACTATTTCCAAAAAGTTGATAATGGACTTGAGCCCTGTTGGAATTACCTGCAAACTCTGCATCTTTCATATAACATCTATATAGAACGAAATCTATAATTGCGTTAGCGAAAACATCATCTACAGCAATCGTATGACTAGTAGCAGTTAAATCGGTAGGGGCAGCTGAATAAACAATCTCCACGTACGCAGTCCCTGCAACTCCAGGATATACATAGTATTTCCTAGGATCATCTTCATCAAATATATAATGTTTTGGTACAGTCCCGTGCGTTGCATCCCCAGATACACTAGGGTTATGCCAATCGGGTTCTTGTGTATTTAAAATATCGGCACTAACTATTCGTATAGCTCTTAGACCTGTAGCACTTGTAGAAGTACCATTCATACCTCTTACTACCTTAATAAGACGTAACCCCCCAGATGGGAGAGCTTGTTCTGTTCCAGTAGCTAGTTGTACGTTCGCGTGTGTGGAAGAAGCTTCAGGCCGTAGATTAACAATCTCTCTTTGAGCATCATTAATATACCTAAGCAACTCAGCTTCTGGCCATCTTACACTTGTTGTGTCTTGTAAGGTGTCCTGAACCCTACTGATTATATTAGCACCCGATAGTGTCCCTGCCATAATTTATCCTATTTATTCTGCAGCTTTTATCTCTTCGATTAAATCTGCTTTCTTTTTACGTCTGTCTAGTTCAATACCGAGAGTACGACCGTGTTCTTCTAGTTGTACTTTAGTCATACCATCTAGATTAGGTGTTGTCACTTCTACTTCGACTACCTCATCTGTTGTTTCTACGACTTCTTCGGCGGTAGTTGCTGGAGCTACTTCTCCTTTAACTTCTGTACATCCTTCTTGTAAACAAAGTAAGCCTAAATCCTGGCCTACCTGTTTTGGCTGCCCAGCAGTTAAATGTACTGTTGCGCCCCAAGTTGATGCTACATATTTATCGTCATCTGATACTACCCACATAATTTTCTCCTAAAATTTTTAAAATATAGGTGGTCGGTTAGGACCACCTATAAAATATAACACAATTAGTATGCGACATCTAATCTTATTACACCAAAGTCTTCTGCTTGACCTGTGTGGTCAGAGTTGAACTTAGGCTTTTTAAGACCAAATATTTTACCAATTGAAATACCGTTTTGGTTTCCATAGTCGAAGGTGTCTTCTACTATTTCTGGGATACCGATATCAGCCATTGCTAATGCTTGTGCACCTGCAAAAATACATGCAGATCCATTAACGTCAGCGTCAGCGCCCCATTTGTAACCAGCTGAACCAGCGTTTGATGATGTTCCAGTTGTAGCTCCGTTTGTGTTAAACACATGTCTGAACTCGTGGATCATCACGCCGTCAACCATTAGGCTTGAAGAGCCAGAGAATAAGCTTGAGCTTGGTCCTCTAACACCAGCGTTTCTTACGTTAGCAAGAAAGTCTGAATCAAGTTTCAGGTCGGCCATTACTTGTGGAGTAACGAAAAGATGGAACATCTCGTCATTACCAGCACTTCTAATACCTCTTAGGTATTGGTCTTTAGCATATGCTTTTAAGTCTACAATAGCGCTATAGCTAAGTTTGTCAGCTGCAACAGTTGCAGTAACATCACCAGCCACGATACCGTTAGTAGCGTCATATCTTCTATGTCTATTAGACGTAGGAGCGGTTACATCACCTGAGAATGCTAGATCACCAAGGTTTTGTCCTGAGTTCATTACAGGTCTTAGTGCGCCATTATTCTTTTGTGTATAGCCAACGCCAGCTAATGTTAAGAATGCTAATTGGTCCATTCTGTCAGCCATTGCATAAGCAAGTGCATCTCTAGAATGTTCCCTAAAGTTCACAACTGATTTTTGATCAGCCAGTCTACCAGACAGTCTGTTCGCAAATCTTAGTTGATCAAGTTGTACAACGATGTCGTAGGCTCTTAGTGCCTCTTCATTACCTTCTAAAGTATTGTCACCAACGATACCATCACCAGTCATGTCAGCTAAAAGTGTTAATACAGCTCTAGCTCCTTTCTCTGATTGAGTAAGCTCAGATATTCTCTGAACCATTGCGTTAGATCCGCTACCTGCGAATTGGTTAATGAAGGACATATTCCTAGCGACACGCCAGAAATCTCTAGACCAGATCGTTAATTGTTCACTGGTTAGAGAAGCAAAATTTGTATTTGCCATGATAATTTCTCCTTATCATTAAAGTTTAATAACCAGTCGACTTATTGGAGCGACTATTTATCCGTATACCCACTATCGTAGGGTTGACGCTCTCGTAATTTACGGGTACGACTCCGGCCAGATTAACGCCATAGCAGGCGAATAACGTTTTTTTACTGGAACGATCCAGGCCAAATATCGTTTTGACGGACGAACTTATTTAATTTATACCACAGTTTATCCGAAATCTCCACGCATTCTTCGTAATGTTTCTTCGGGGAGTGCATCAAATTCATCTGTAGATAACACGTTTAAATCTATTTTTTTATCAGTTTTGTTCTTTCCTTTCATAGCAGGGGGTTGAGAATCAGCAGCTTCTATCTTTTTAGTAGTGTTAGCTACTTTTTTCTTTTCTACTATTTTTTCACCAACTATATCTTTTTTTGGAGCAGGAGTTGGACTACCTACTACATACTTGGTAGCTTTCTCTAAAGCATCCGCTCCTGCAAAACCTTGAACAATAAAAGCATCTCTTAGATCTAATACTTCTTGGGCTACTGCTTCATCAAAAGTAGAACTAGTCTCATCTAATTGTGGGTGAGCTGTGGCTATCTCGTGGGCTTTTCGTTGTAGATCCATTGCTTCAGTGCTTTGTTGTACGGTTTTACCCATTCTATTCTGGACCTCAAACATCATCTGCTGCCGTTCAGCGTTTCTTATTTCAGAACGTAAAGCTGTAGCTTTCTCAGGTTCTCCATTTAAGATAGCTTCTTGGTATTCTACTTCTTTAGCATCAAAGTTATAGTCAGGTGACTCTGAAATTACTTCAATTGGGTTTGTTGCTTCTTCTAGTTTCTTGGCAAGGGCTTTTTGTTTAGCTAGAACTTCATCAAACCTAGATTTTGGAATCATTGGCTCTTTTGTTTCAACAACTGCTTCCGGAACTGTTCCTTCAGGTTCTTGTGTATCTCCTTCATTTGAATCCAGTACTGTTTCTTCTCCTGAAGCTTCTTCTGTATCGCTTTCTGCTTCAACAGTTTCTGTTTCTGCTTCCTCTGGTTCTGCTTCTTCCGCCTCTTCTGTATCAGCAGTGAGTTCTGATTCTTCGATTTCTTCAATTTCGTCCTCCTTGGGAAATTCTACGTCACCATCCTCAAAATTTAAGTCTGCTTCAAAGTTTTTACTTGCTTCTTCTTCTGATAAAACATCAGCGCCGGGAATACCGTCATACATTATGTCGGCTTCGGCTTCTGGGGCTTTATTTTTTTTACTTTTTGCCATTTTAATTACCTCCTGTAGGTTTCATAGCTGTAGTTGCCATTTTGACTGCGGCACCCACGTCAGTTTGTTGTTTACGCATCTCGTTAGTCATCTCTGATAAACGTTCACGTAATTCGAGCTCCTCTCGCTTAGCTTGTAGTTTACTTTGCATTTCAGCAACTTTCAACTGTGGATCTGTTTCTGCAGCTTCTGTCTTCGCGACATTTAGAGCAGACTCGGTCTGTAACCTAGTTACTTCTGCTTCTAGTTTAGCAATCTCAAGCTGCGTGCTTCTGATCTGTGATTCCATCTGGAATTGTTGTAATTGTAATTGTTCTTCTGTTGGAGGGGCAGTTCCTTCTAATTGTCTAATTCTATCTGCGATTTCTGCTTTACGTGATAAGTGTGAGTACTCAACAATCATGTCGTTTGGTATAGGTACCCCAACTCCTCTAAGTTCAATAGCTTCGGCAAACTGCATTTCATCAAAGTTGTCCCTGGCTGGAGCGGTACTAACAATAACGTCATACTCTCCTAATGTTAAATCATTAATAACTTCACCTTCTGGGCTCATTTGGTTTACAGCCATAGGCTCCCTTGTTTTATATGGGTCTTCTTCGTCTGTGATTTGAATAACTCTTTCTTCTGTGTAATAAGACTGGACAAGTTGTAGTATTTTTTCAGCCAGGTATTGACGTGTTTTTGCTAGGTTATCTAAGGGTACTTGCAACATCATAGAGCCCCTGTTCTGTTTTGCTTGTATTGCAACACCAGAGACTTCGGGGCTATCTTGGCCTAACATGGCATCTCCAATTCCACTAATTTGTTTTATATTAGAGGCTGCTTTCATACCTAACCTATCTAAACCTGTAGGTATTTGGTTAGGTGGTATTTTACCAGGAGGGGTAGACCCTCTATTAAATTCTAATACTAATCCTGTTTCTGCCCCATGTTCTTCTAGGTCATCAGCTGTCATACCAGACAAAGAACCAGATTCTACAATCCACCCGCTGTTTGCCGTTGTATTAACAATGTGCAATTCTTGGGAAGTTATCTTGTTTAATTGTTCTTGCGGTGATAATAAGTTTCTTACCATTCCGAACGGTTTACCTCTTCGGAAATAAGGAAAGTACGGAACTAGTGTAAAGTGCGCGTAAGGAGACCAGTCATCAAATAGGATTACTGTATCTGCGGACACAGTCCAACGGACTTTGCGCATTTTTTTCTCAACAATGTCTAAACCAAATTGGTCGGCAAAGTTCTCTCTTTTCTTTTTACCCCAAGCATATGGTACTGTTCTTTTATCTCCTGTGACAGGATCAACATAAAACATACAATCGTGCATTCTATAATATTGTCTTTCTATAACTCTTATTGTCCTAACTGCACGTGAGTTTTCAGGATCTCCAGGAAATTGTTGTGTGCTCTCATTTTCATCAACATCCCCGTACCTACTTTCTTCAAACTCCATAGAGTCAGCGCCTAAAGTGGTTCCGGTCTCTGCTAACATTCTTAATTTATCTGCTTTGCCCTGCCCATAGACTTCTTCGATCTCATCTAAACTCATCCACTTGGTTTCAAATACTTCATTCCAGGTCCTAGGGTCATAGTGTTTTGCGTCAGGGTCAATAAGAATATCTAGTGGGTCTTTAGATTCTACTCTGACTTCCCCATTAATATGGTCATCGAAATCTATACGTACATCGAACCAACCCCGGTCTTGGATTAGGCCATCTTGGAAAACCTGTGCTTCTACCCAGTCTAATTTGTTATTGTCTGATATTTGTCCATATACTTTAGTAAGTACATCTGCTACTTCTTGGTTACCCCCACCTCTGGGCTTGAATTGGATATCTGCTCGTTTGGCACTTTGCTCCCCAATAACAGTATTAATGGTGGGCAAAATAGTATTAATAGTTAAAGCGGGCCGACCTTGGTCATCGAGCTGCTGCATGTCGAACTCATCCCACTGGTCCCCACTATAGTAGGCATCACATTTTTTAGCCATTTGGATATATTCTTCATGGCCGTTGTCTCGGGCTCGGATATAGGAGTTCCATTGTTGTTTGGCAAGCGTAAGCTCTTCGGCTTTTGTTAACTTCTTCTTTATCTTTTTGTTATATCCCATATTACGCGCTCATTGCGGATTTCTTTTTAGAACCCTTTGCTATATATCTTAACCTATCTCGCCAAGAAGGTATATGTTCTGGCGCTTCATAGAAAGTCGCAAACTCTACCATCATCAAACCAACCCATGCCAGGGCATCAACTTGATCATCATGAACACCATTAGGGAAACGCAAAAGTTCCGCTACCATAGGTCCGGTCCAGGTGGCGTCACTTGGAAAGAAGACCCTACCTTGTTGCATTCTACCTTGGATTGCTCTTGCTCTAGCTTCTTTATCACGTCGTCCTACTTTTAGATCTTTAAAATATGCAGAATGTAACTTACGTTCTGCTACCCTTTTGGCTAAGAAGGGGCCAATAGCCATTTCTATATGACCTTTTTCTATACCAACGATCCCTGGACGCCAAATTTCGTAAAGATCTAGAATTTTTTCTACTAATTCAAAACCATCGTATTTGCCACGCACGAGATCTACTACAAACATATTATCATACTCGTCAACGCCTACTACTATTCCTACAGAGAAATCGTTTCGCTCTTTTTGACCAATCGCCAAATCCCAAGCACAATAATAACGAAGTCTATCATAGTCTAACTCATCTTTGTCATAATATTGAATCATGTCTCTGGTAAAATAGTCACCTTCATCTGATACGGGGTTCTGTTGGTACAATGCGGTCCAGTCTCTTGGACCAATAGCTTTCTGAATCATTTCTAAGGATTCTACGTTATAACGCTCGGGATGAAGGGGTTCGCCTATTTTTCTAAATTCTTCATTATCTTCTGCTATAGCTGGATATTTAACTACTTCCCACTCATCTGCGCCTTTTTCACTTGCCATAAGGAGCTTCCCGGCTAAGTCATCATCGTGCCAACGCGTAAGAATAATTAGGATCCCGCCCCCTGGAGAGAGACGAGTGTACGCGGTTGAGGTGTACCAGTCCCAGGTGGCCTCGCGATTATTTTCAGATTCTGCGTCCTCTCGGTTTTTTACCGGGTCATCGATTAGGAGCACGTGCGCACCTTTACCCGTAATACCACCACCGACACCAGCCGCAACATAACCGCCGCCTTTTGTTGTTTGCCAGGATTCCACGGACTGCGAATCTTTGTCTAAAGTTGTATCTTCGAAAACGTTCCTATAATTAGGTTCTCTTAGCATTTGACGTACCTTTCTGGAGAAGTTCATAGCCAAAGAACCTGAATATGAACAACTAATAAACTCGTGCTGCGGATTTCTCCCCAGGTGCCAAGCAGGAAAGGCAATACTTGCTAAGGTGGACTTCCCATGTCGAGGAGGCATGAAAAGCATTAATCGAGGAGATTTTTTCTCAGCTACATCTTGACTAAACTTCTCTAGTCTTTGACATATATCTTTATGTACCCACCCTGCTTGATAATCGGGGTTAAACTTTTCTACGAATGGAAGCATACGTTTACGGGAGAGAATACGTAAAGCTAATTCTTTCTCGGCGCGTACTTGCGCTGCTTCTTCTTTCTTTTCTTCTTTAGTCGCTTTCGGAGCTTCTGGTTCAGGTAGCTGGTCGGATTCATCCGCAGCACAATATACACAAAGCCCTTTTGGAAGCACAAGATTATCTGCTAATAGTTTCTTACACTTATAGCATTCGATCTTTTGTATATCTGACATTATCCCTCTACCCTCACTATATCTTGTATGGTTTTTGTAGGATCCATAAACTTAGAGACAAATGGTACTTCTGACATTTCGTTATCCCCTGGGCGTCTTTCGCCGAACTCTACCTCAAACAGGGCCCCATTAACTTCTAGGAACGCATCGACATATTCTTTAACTGTATATGATTTTCCTGATCCAATCGGTTCGATAGTCTTGGACCCCGGTTGGTCGACCGCGGACACGAGCGCCGCGCATAAATCTTCCACGTGCACATAATCACGGACACACGTCCCATCTGCCGTATCGTAGTCGTCCCCAAAGATGGTGAACGAACCCTGGTCCACGGCCCGTTGGGTTGCGGCATATAATCCTTCAGGGTTTGTAGGCGTACCACCGCCAACATTAAAAAACCTAAATATCGTGTAATCCGAACAGAGCTCCTGGACTATTTGTTCAGCTGCTATTTTAGAAAGTGCGTAGGGTGAGGTTGGATCATAAGCTGCTCCGGTAGAGGCAAAGAGTATTTTTGCTTTTGGGAAGGCATCAATAACATTTTTAGTACCAACTACATTTGTGTAGTAATAGGCCGTAGGCCGCGCGACACTTTCACTGACTTTTACTAAGGCAGCTAAATGTATGACAACGTCTACTTGGGGATTGCATATAGATAAGGGCGCTCGGATATCCCATTCTTCTATATCTAAAGGTAAGACCTCTATGTCTTCTTTTGTAGAAAGGTGTTTTACAACTTCCTGGCCAATGTAACCATTAGCACCGGTTACTACAACTTTCACTTCTTTTTACTTTTTTTGCTCTTTTTTTTCTTCTTTGGGGGTCTTCCTACTTTAGACCCATAAGTCCCTTTACCGTATGGCATATTATTCTCCTTTTTGTTCTTTGCTAGGTTCTAGGTAATCAGTGTCGGATCCCGCAATCTTTAATAATTCGGAATCAGATAAACGTTCTAGCCTTTCTAGCTTTTCTACATTTATATTAACTTGTGTTGCATTCTCAGGTGCAAAGAGACCATGAAGCTTGCACAACGAATCTACGACATTTTTTTCTTCAGTAGCGTTCGCGGATTTACGATGCGCTTCTAAATACATAGAGGTTGCTGTGCCCCGGTCGAATTTCACTTCTTCGCGCATCTCTTGTCTTAGGTACTCTACTGCTTGTATAACTTTTGGGCGTTTAAAAACCGAGTATACCGTGTCCATGTCCCGGTACCCCGCTGCACGGCCCGCGGCCGACTTGTTCATGCCCCGCAGATGGAACAAAATCAACCTTTCTTCTTGAACCGAAAGCTCGGATAATTTTACCCCTGCGTAGGGAAAGTGTGATTGAAGCTCCGCTCGATCTTCCTGGGTAACTTCAAGTGCCTTCTCATTTAATAGACTCATGTGCTAAATATAACTTATAACGTCATATATTGTAAATTTATAATGAAAAATTTTTTTTGAAAAATAATGGTATATATCGCTCTCTCATCTTCTACTACTATCACCAGAACACCGCACCCCTCCCGATCGAAATCCAGAACACCGAACCCCGAATCAAACATTTGGAACCTTGTATTGAAAAAAACCCAAAGCAGGTAATCCGCAACCGGCCCACACATTCACTCGCTAGCGCTCCCTCATTAAGTGGTCTCGGTCTTCTTATTCTTTATATGTAATTAATCAAATACCAAAGGAGGTAAACATGAATATATTACAAACACTAGGTAGAGCAACAGGTTCTATCGGCAAGGTCGTAGTTACTACGGCACTCAAGGGCACTGGCTCTTTCATGACTGGATTCTCATCTAGTTTTAAAGCACCAGAGGAAACTCAGACATCAGCGGTAGATACTCCTACCAACTATGTCCAACCAGCTCCAGAGCAATCCCCAGCTCCAGAGCAAGCCCAACCAACTCAGCATGTTCAAGCAGAGTTCGACTTCCAATCTAAATAATCTACAGGGGGGGCAATCCCCCCACTTACTTACTACTATCATAACTAACAGGAGCAATCATATGATTAATTTACGATTCAGC
>Ga0115011_10002199_pt1 | contig 13668 bp, 7 predicted proteins | sample TroAtlMetagenome_2_FD_88705 | JGI IMG/M metagenome (GOLD analysis project Ga0115011, IMG submission 88705) | Marine eukaryotic phytoplankton communities from Atlantic Ocean - Tropical Atlantic ANT8 Metagenome | ecosystem: Environmental > Aquatic > Marine > Oceanic | place: Tropical Atlantic... | reverse complement strand
GAAGAGCCTAAGCAACATAAGAAACCAGAGCTTGTTTATAAGGCTAAAGAAAAACCTTATATAAATCCTAAGACCTTAGTCAGTGAGGCTACCGAAGAGCAGATCGAAGCAGCTATAGGTAAGCCAGTTACAACATCAACCACTCCAAGCTCAACAAAGGAGGCAGAGGAGGTATTAGATGATGCCGAAAGTGAGGAAGAATACTTGGTTGAGCTTAACCGAAGGGTATCTGTACTCAAGAATGATGCAGATGCTAAGGCTCTAGCTGAGGAAGGGCGTAAGTGGAGTAACAACTGGCAGTACAAGAAGGAACAATACAAATCATTATATGATTGTATAAATAAATCCTTCCAAGCATTTAAGAAGAAGCAAGACACTGCTAAATCAGCAAGTCTTAAGGGAGGTTCATGATTAAAATCAATAACAACTTAGGTATTGAAGGTGAGATAAGTAGATTGCTTCTACAAGATCCATTAGCCTGTGCATTGCTAATGTATTTTATACTTGATCACCCCGGTGATGATGGTGCTTCGATTGTATCCATTAAGGAACTCTCTGACTATATGCTAGAGACACCTAAGGTAATCAAGAAGCGGTTGGAAAGGCTGGAGAAATCAGGTCACATTGTTTCCTTCAAGAGGCATCACGATGAGGAGGTTAGTAATGGTAAGAAGATTCCAAATGCATACATGATTAACTTCGACAGCAAACTGTTCCTCAAACCAGCTAAGAAACCAGAACCTGTTAAGGTTACAGATGACCACGATATATTAATCAAGAAGTTTACTGATATTAATATGCGTATACATGGTCAGGAGTTTAAACCTAATAATTCTCAGGAGAAAAATCGCTGGGTTCAAGGTGCTCAAAAGATTATGACCCTGAAGCCAGCAGGTAAGGACTTTAGTATGGAGACATACGAAAGTGTGGTTGAGTTCTTAGCTAACCAACTGAAGGAGTTCAATACAACTGGTGACAAATATAAAATGCGGTGCAAGGATCTCGGTAACCTAGTATACAAACATCCTAATGCTGCTGACTGTAAGTACATAACAGCATATGAAAGGTTGATGATGGGTAACAGTACCTCAACCCGTTCTAATTTAATAAATAAAATGGAGGAAAATGACACAACAAGAGAATATGATTCAGGAAATGGTCGTCAACCTAATGGAAGCATATGGCAAAAGGCGTGACGACAACGATAAGTTTCTTATAGGTATATGGCAGAAGGCTCTGGCTGAATGTGGTGATGACGATCTTAGGATAGGATTCAAAAACCTTATATCAACTAGAGTTAAATCTGGCATGCCTGTTCCTGCTGAGTTCTTTGAGGCATTGTATAAAGATCTATACGATGATGCATTGATGGCATGGAACCAATTGTTTCAAGTATTAAAGGCTCACCCCGGTAGGCCGGTAAATTTTGCCGACCCAATTCTTGCCGAGTCAGTCAGAAAACTAGGAGGGTTAAACTTTCTAGGTAGTTTGACTGGCAGTGAGTTACACTTTCAAAAGAAAAGCTTTACAGATACATACTCTATACTCGCAAAGCAGGGGGAAGAACACTCTACACTATGCGAAGGTACGTATGATGCAAAGCCAATAGAGATGCCTTCCGTAGCAAGACGTAAAACATTACGTCAGGATGAGGAGGCAAATGATAAATCCTGAAACATCACTACTAGCACTGTGTATTAAGTACCCAGATATGCTACCCGTAATCAGAACAAAGGTTGCGATTAAGATGTTTACAAGTAAGAAGAATGCCCAGATATTCTGGTCATGTTTGAGTCTCAAGGATAACAATAAGCTTGTCGATTCAGTGACTTTATCTGAGTATATTAAGTCCAACAAAAAAGCATATGCGGTGTTCGATGATGAGTCAGTGCTATTCAACTGTCTCTCTGAGATCACTACCACAGAAGTAAAGGCATCATCATATCAGGACTATACAGATATAATTGTTGATAACTATCGCAAACAATTTGCGGTGGAGGAAACAAGAAAGTCTGCTGATAAGATGAAGGATGGTGCTGATGTTACATCAGTTGTTGAGACACTAGGTGAGAACCTTCGTGAAACTGAACGCCTATCATCCAAACCTTTTAACTCATTCCTCGATATAGCTGAGGAAGAAATTGACCAAATAGAATTAAGAGCTGAACGTGGCCCATTAGGGTTGGACGAACTCTTCGTCCCAATGGCTTTTGATTCTCTCGGAAAATTCATAAAGGGTTTCCGTTATGGTAGCTTATCCTTACTGGGTGCAAGACCTGCTATGGGTAAGACGACATTCGCTGTAGCCTTAGCTGCAGATGCTGCCCGTAGGGGAATCAAAACTTTATTCATCTCCATTGAGATGGACAAGAGTGAGATTGCTCAGAAGATACTAAGCCATGCTAGTGGCATACATTTTAACCGGGTACTGGAAGGGTTCTCACTTGAACAATCGGATTGGGATTCATTACTCAAAGCAAAGAATGAATACCATGACGGCTGGGCAGAGAACTTAGCTATTGATGATGAGTCAAGCACACCTTCTGAGGTACTCCGTTCTATTAACTGGGGTATCAATGAAGGATACAAGTACATAATCATTGATCACTTACATGAGCTAGTCTTTGACGATAGACGATCACACATCTCACTCCAAGAAGCAATGGGTGATTATGTTAAGCGTCTAAGAAACATGTCTCAACGTAACAACATTGCCATGTTAGCACTATGCCAACTCAACAGGGAGGTTGAGAAGCGTTCATCTAAGATCCCACTACCATCAGACTTGGGTGAGAGTGGACAGCTTGAACGTGTAGCACATAATGTAATCATGCTATATCGTGATGAGGTATACAACAGAGCATCAGAACATAAAGGTGAACTGGATGTGGTAGTTGCTAAAGCTAGAGGCGGACAAACAGGAATTGCTACTATGGATTTCGATGGAGGAAAGAACTTAGTACAAGACCAAGTATATGAACTTAAAGCAAAAGGAAACTATGGAGAATGATAGAAAAATATTACCAAATCGAAGGCGGGGATTCACGCAGAAGGCTCGCATCGGTGGACATAAAATCTACCTGCATACAGGTGAGTACAAGGATGGTTCTCTAGGTGAGATCTTCCTTGATATGAATAAAGAAGGTGCAACCTTAGGCGGTATCATGAATTGCTTTGCTATCGCAGTATCTTTAGGGTTGCAACATGGTGTACCGCTTTCAAAATATGTGGAAGCATTTACATTTACAAAGTTTGAACCAGCAGGTATGGTTCAGGGGAGTGAGTACATCAAGATGAGTACGTCACCTTTGGACTATATCTTCAGGGAGTTGGCTGTCAGGTATGAGGACAGGGATGATCTTGCTCACGTAGCACCAACTCAGATAAAGGATATAAGTACTGAAGCTTATATACCTGAGATAGATGGATTACCCCAGCCAATACAAGACAACGAAGAGGTTGTGGCTGTAGAGGTTGAAGACGTATCAGTTATGGAGAAGGTTCTGGATATACCCAAGAAACAATCCACCCCTTCCAAAGCAGAAGAGGCAAGGGTCAAAGGATATGAGGGAGAATCTTGTACAAGTTGTAACCAATTCACCCTAGTCAGGAATGGTTCTTGCTTGAAATGTATAACATGTGGTGAGACTAGTGGATGTTCATAGTCTGGTGGATAATATATTAATAATAATAAATATTTATTTATTTTATTTATTTATTTTATTTATTATTTATTTAATATAAAATAAATATATTATTTATAATAATCTCACCTAACCTAAGAGGTCTGTTCTATGGATGGAACATATAAACTTAGCAGCTTTCCTAAAAACCTTAGGAAAATAATGGCAGAAAAAGACATGAGTTCCGCACATCTAGCCGATAAGCTAGGTGTGGTACGCATGAGTGTATATAACTGGAGGGCAGGCCGTGCCGATCCCTCCCTAAGGAGACTCTTTGAGATCTCATCGGTGCTTGACACCAACTTTACAAACCTATTATTGGAGTAACAAATGCCTAGTTATAATAAAATAGTAATCATTGGAAACATGGGTGGCGAACCTAGTATAAAGGAGAAGTCAACCTATGTAAGTGTAGCAACAAACGAATCATGGAAAGCAAAAGACTCTGACGAGTGGCAAGAGAAAACATCTTGGCATAAAGTCATGGCCTATGGTTACGTTGCAGACAAACTTAATAGTCTAACTAAAGGTACAACTATTTTAGTTGAAGGAAGCCTTGACTATTTCACACCTAAGGAGGAAGGTGAAACACCTGCGGCCTTTATAAAGGCACAGAAGATTGTAAACCTTTCCTCTAAAACTAAAGACAATTCTTCTAAGGATGATATCCCATATTAGTATGGAGGAAAAGAAATCTAACATAACGATACGGCTCCCTGAGAGTGCACTAAAAATCTACAGAGCTAGAGCTGCCAAGTCAGGTGTAGCCGTATCCAAAGTTGTAGCGGATGCCTGTGTTTCAGTGATCGAAACACCAAAGCTTATGGATGAGCAACAGGCTATGCCTACGGAGCTTACAGAGGGAAGGCCAACACCAGAGAAAGTCTATCTGTCAGATCCATATGCATATAAGCCGTTTACTTTTTTAGAATCTGATTGACAAGGCAGGCAGACGAATCAGAATGTCCTGCGTGACTGGTTAGTTTTTGTTTATTTTCTAGCAGTTACGACTCCACTAGACTGTTCCACAGGAACATACCTACAGGGCTAGGTCAGGACTTGAAGTGCATTCATTGTGATTTTCTTCTGTGAAATATATAAGGTGTGTGGATAAGCCTAATGTTGCGGTTGCTTGCCTATCAGATGCAAAAACACCCCACCCCAAACTACCTATAACCCCATAACATTTCAATACAGCTCGATCTGAGCACCCAAATCTACCTTAATCCCGGTATCATTGTAATAATCTTGAATAGCTTGTTCCTTATTTGGTATAAGCGATCTTCTATAACAGCTTTCTGTTCAGGCGAAGTATGCATGCTGAGTTTATTTTGTCTTATCCTTTTATCCAAATCATTTATATCCCTTTGCCTACCCTTAATCATCTTACGATAACCAAGCAGATCCCTGTTCTCTACGTAATGTTCTCTGTAACTATCGAAGTCACCAATCCTTTCGTAGTATTTAAGATCAGCATAGGCTTGTTCCATGTCAGCTAAGCGATCATAAAACATTGAGCCGTACTTGGTACTGCGAACCTTACCTGTCTGTATTATCTTTCTTACGTAAGGATGTTCACTTATAGGTCTGGCTGGTCTATCAGGGTAAGAACCTGCTGACCTAACAATAAAATCTCCTGCCCACAATGCCAAGCCACCCATCCATCCAAGATATGCATTAGCTATATGATCTACCTGTACTGGAGAAAGCTTTGCGTTCTCTGCAAAAGGAAATATATCAGGTATATGTTGTAGCAACCCTGAGATTAGTCCTGCTGAATCAGAAGTATATAAAGACTTCCTATTCTCAGGTGAAAGGTATTGCATACCTTTACTCTCAATAGGTTTATTAAAGAAAAAGTTTTCATTCATTCCTATCTCAAGGAAGGGCTTAACAAAGTGTGGTAATGGAGTGTTATCAAACTCACGAAACACTGCTGTTCTTACAGCACTTGCAAGCAACTCACCATGAACAGGATCTTCCTTCCTAGCCATATCCAATCCTCTCCATGCAAGATTACCTACCATAGCAAACTCGTGAGGCTTAGGTATTTTAAATGTTGCATCTGTCCCCGGTATACTTACCATAAAATAAGAATCCTTATCCCAATCAGGTCTAGCATTCCAATCCTCATCATCACCCCACATAAAGTATTCAAACAAGGATGCTAATATTGTCATACCTGCAAGCGTTGCTACTGCTTGTGGATTTTTTTTCATTGCACGAGCTAGCTTGTACTTACCTTGTAGCATTGCATTAGCGAATGGTGTAAGCGAAGTGATTGTTTTAACCCACTTAGATCCACCATGTAATGTGAAGTCCATCACATCCCTTGCTTCAAAGGCAGCTTCTAGCTTAGATTTATTTTTTGCTAAGGTAGCATTGAACACTGCTGCTCTGTTAGCGTTCTCCATCTTATCGCCAACTCTTTCATAAGTTCTCCATGTACTACCTGCAATCTTCCATGCCTTCTTAATAGCAGACTGGAAACCTTCGTGTGTTTCTGGATTGTTAACTATGTATCCTGAGGATAGTTCCTTATTAAGTAACTTCTCTGCATACTTAGGATCATCACCTCTCATGTTACCAAACTGAATATACCCACCAGTAACTAGCATATCTGCTTCTGAATCCTTTAAGGATTTGTACCCACCAACTGCATTCCTAATTAAATTAAATCCTATATCTGTAGTACCAGCAGTTCCCATAGTATCCCTAATTATATTACTCCAGAATTTAAAGATGGGACTTGATGTTATTATTTTTGTGAATATTGTTTTAGCTTTTATACCTAAGCCAAACATAGGGAACTTAGTGTCATTGGAAAGTGTGGTAAGCGAATCAAATAATAGTTTGTTGTTGATTACATAATGCTCTTCCTTCCCATCCCTGAGGATACGGATTGATCTTGAGTTAGCCCCCGGAATTTTCTGTGCTATTGGTAGCCCTGATACAGGGTCTACAACATTAACTGCTGAGTCTAATGTAACAGTAGCTGAGTCATTCTTTATTGATGCATCAACTATATGTAACCAGTTACGTAGAAGGTTATTCATTGGATCAGTTATACCCTTCTCTGATCCATGTAGTTCATAGACACCCCTCTGGTTTACCATTGAGTTATAATTAGCAGCTCCCCTGAATTGACTGTCCCCAATCTGTTCCTCAAAATGTCTGTAGAAGGGTACGTAGAATGCAGTCTGCCACTGTCTTGCATACTGGGCATCAAACAATCCCATGTCTATACCCAGCTTAACCATTGAATCATTAAGGGAGGCAATGTCATCAGCTACCTTGTTATAAATCTGTTGGCGGGAAGCTTCTCTCCCATTGGTAGCATCCTTCATCACCCCAGTATTGAGTGTAAGGCCACGATCTATCTCCTCATTAGAGAAGTATTGCTCCTTACTAGGATCTTCCCCTCTTAATATATCTGCCCTCTTGTAGGCAAGCCATGCAAAGAACTTCTTCCTTTCACTCTCTGTACCTAGTGGTTTAATAGAACTGTTGAAACTTTTCTTTGACCTGTCGAGCACTGTGTTCTTAACATTAATGCCTTGTACCCTGTCCTTCTCAACCTTCACACCTGCATGCTGCAGTATAGTTGTTAACACACCATCAGCTCTATTAGATAGACGGGCTACCATATAAGGCACAACCCCTACCTCCCTATGGATTGCTAGGTATGGGTCAAAAACATTATGGTTAAACGATTGCCATAACGACTTAAATATAGAACCTGTATTTGTTTTATCGTATACAGGGTACACTCTATCGAGAGCAAGAGCCTGATCATGGGTGACGTTAAAGTTTTTCATACGTTCATCAAGACTGAGTTCTGCTCTGTACATCAGCTCCTCAGGAGCCATAGTATTTATATCTACTATAGGCTCAACCCATTCCGACTGCCTGTTGAAGGCTAAGTCTCTAGCCAACCTGCTAAATAAAACCTTAACATCATTGTCATTCAACACAACTGTACCGAGGCCCATCTTAGATAAGAATCCCCTCACTACTCCTCGTATCCATGCACTTAATCTGTCAACAAACGTAGGATTAAAGTCCTCATCTGTCATCTTCTCAACCTTGTCAGCTAAAACTTCTTGGGCTGCCCTTGTATGTGCAGTCTGATCACGATCCAAGTTCCCCTCAAGTACCTTCTCTCCACTGTCTAAGTCCCTTAACTGTACCCCGTACTCATCAGCATACTCCTCAGGGAATGAGTTCTTAACTAAGTCCTCTAACTCAGACCTGTCCTTATCAGTTAGGATATTACTATCTGGATTCTTATAACTGTGGTGGCCTATGCCTTCATGCATTAAGGTCATAGCAGCATCTTGTTTAGATGCTAGGTTGTTTGCAACTAGGAAGATTGTTCCTGATGGGGCATGATATGCACCTTTTAGATTACCATTACGAGCTTTAGATAGCTTATGATTCTTGTCAGTTACAAGAACTATATTGCTCATGATACCCGGAAAATTCTTATTGAACCTAAAGATTACATCCTTAAGATCCTCAGTGGTAGGCTTCTTAGCCTCTGCTGATATAGTAACTGTGTCTGACTTCAATGCATCATATGAATCCTTACCATCTACAACCTGATTGATAATAAAATCCATAGCTGCACCCTTAATTCCCTCCTTCTCAAGGTTGCCACGTATAGTCTCAGCCTCATTTCCTACATCCCAACCAGCAGTATTATTAAAAGTCTCATACCCTACAGGCTCTGATGTGCTTTGTTCATAAGGAGATTGGTATCCTTCCTCAGCTTCTAGGTCAAGTATGTTACTAGCTGTACCAGTTACAGGAGTTTGATCTTCTGCTATTGTAGTAACTAGATCCATATCAAACTGCTCAGCCTTACTCATGCCGAAAGCAGCTTGCTCTAGTTCTTTCTTATTAGAATTTGAATCCTGTATTCGCTTAGTAAACTTCTCAGCTTCCTTAGCATTTTTAAAAGTTATAATACTGTTTTCAAAACCATCATTACTATATAGTACTACCTCAACCTTATTATCTTTAAAGTCTGTAGCCCATACTTGATCAGGAGGTGCAGATATTATTGCCTGCTCTATTGTATTGAGGTCAGCAGATTTAGTTTTAAGTTTTAAAAGCGGAGCTAACCCCTCATCTATTGATCGGTTACGTATCCTCTCATCAGGTAAGGCTACAGCATTTAGGAGTTCTATCTCTTCCTCACTTAGCTTCCTGCTCTCCTGATCTTGAGGTCTGTTTGGCCCCAATTTTTTAGGATCACTGTTTAGTATATTGCTTATTGCTTGAGGTGGGGTTATGGCTTTGGAGTCAAGACTTTCGACTCCTTTACTTGTAGTAACATTGTACATCCTCCATTTGTTTTGGATTCTAGTTACTACGAAGGGGGATTTAGGTAGGTTGGATGCCCATTCACTTAAGGCACCACCAAAAATATCATCTACTTCCTCAGGTAATATGTACCATACCTTAGGTAGCTTCTGATTTTTGTATGGTATTTTTATTTCAGCAGAGGTTGCTACCTTAGATAGCTCACCTTTTATCAGTGGCTCTGGCTTAGGCTCTACTTTAGATTTTTTTTTTACGCCAAAGAACTTCTTACTATTAACTTCAAGCCCTTCCATACCAACAGATCTAAATGCTTTATTCAATCGCTTACGATGTGGTTCGGTAAGTAATCCCCAGTATAAATCAGAAACAATAGTTTCTATGTCTTTTGCTGAAAGATCATTGTCTTTCAATCCTTCTACCTTATTACTTTGTTTAATCACGGGTTCAAGCCAGTTGGTTATCCTTTCCCTTATTTCCTTTGCTAAGATAGAGGGGTATTTTTTTACACCCAGATCCTCCTTTAACTGATTAGCAAATCCTTCAGAGTCTTTATATTCAGATGCATCCCATAGAGTCAAGTCTGTGTATCGAGTGATGCCCTTAACATTATCTGTTTTATCCGCCTCATTATTACGTCTTAGAAAAGTCTCTAGCTCAAGAGGAGTTAATGTAGGAAGAGGTGGTATATAAAGTTTTTCGTCATCCTTAGGAACATCTTTAGTAACAGTCTCCTTAGCAGGAGGCTTCTCAGTGGGAGTGTCCTTAGGCTTGGGCTTAGGTTTAGGCTTAGGCTTAGTTTCAACTGGCATTTGATTAATGAAGTCCTTAGCTAGTGTTCCATATGCCTTAGCTTTATTTGTCCATCGAGGTTGGTAAATCTCTGGGGCTTTCTTATCTTTAAGTGTTACCTCAATATCATTTATTCCAACCTTATTCTGATTGGCACCCCCAACAAGTATAATATTTGGTGTACCTGTAGTACCCCCGTCTTTCTTTTTACCCTCATTAGCCCATAGAAATTCTAATAATTCCTCATCACTTTTTTTGTTTGCTTGAGGATCGAGCTTTGATCTTAACATCTTCAATGCTTCTGTAGTTGGTATCCCACCCTTCCCTCTCATTGTTGAATTATAATTAGCCATCTTCTCACGAGCAGACCTTCTCCAATTCTGCATCGGCAGTCCCTCTTCGATTGCATCTGCTTCTCGTGTGCCTTCCTTTTCTGCAACCTCTTCCCTCTTCTCCTCTAGCTTAGCTTCTTCCTGTTTAGTCTTTTTAATCTCAGCCCATTGAGGTTCATCCTCTACCTTCTTACCTTCAGGTGGTCTAGTTATAGCTTCACCAGTCATCTCACCCAACTTCTTATCCGAGTAATTCCACTCTATACCCTGCTCATCTAGGTGGTCACGGAACATAGGATCATTATCTATCTGATCCTGAGCTGCTTTCTTCAATTCCTTTTCAGTAAGTTCAGTCTTTAACTTGCGTGGTTTAGTTTCTTTAGTTTGAACCTTAGCTTGTTCACTTGGTAAGCCAAACCCAATGCGGTGTTGTTCATCTACTATTTCCTGTGCTTCCTTACTAAGTGCCTTACGTTCCTTTTTTATACCCTTCTTCTTTAGTTCAGCATTGAACCCAGATTTTGTTTTACCTTTCTTAATCTTACCCTTATCGTCATAATACTTAGCCTTAATTTTCTGCTCCTTAACTTCAAGATCGTTAACCTTTTGTTTAAACTGCCCCATCCTTTTGTACAGCTTCTCTGCTGCATCTACATTTACAGTAGGGATATCTTCGTCTGTTGCAGTTTGAAACTTCCATCCATACTCACCTTTCTTCTTGGATGGGTACGCAAAAGATTCATTCGTTCCAGTAAGCAGATGACTAAGCATTGCTTGAGCAAGCTTAGGTTTGTTGATCAATGGGTTAGGTGTATCCTTTAGATCAACTGTCTTACCCATCTTTATATCAGATCTTCTAGCACCCTTAACAAAGACTGGATTGTTTCCACTATCCATCCCCCAGAATGTATATAACTGTGCAGTGTAATCTTTCTTGGAAGAAAGTACTTCATTCTCTACTTGACGATCACCGCCCTTCTGTACTGCAGTGTACTGACGTTCAGTAAGGATATATGTTTTACCACTATCATTCTTGTTAGGTTTAAAATGATAAACCTTTCTACCTATAACTTTATCTACATCAAGCTTAGGATTAACTTCATTGTTATTCACATTATAAAGTGTAGGTGGTGCATCCTTATCTGGTTTAGGAGCTTCTGGTTGAGCTACCTCCTCCTTAGTTGGCTTCTTCTCAGTCTTCTCATCACCCAGAACTTCAATATCAGAAGCAGCTCTTGCTCTTGAAAATGGAAGTGCATCACTGGGAACTTCTATTTCAAGCTCCAGTCCTAAGTCTTCTGCTATTCTATCCCTTAAGTCTGCTGGAATTTGGTATTCATTTTTCTTCTTACCACCCTTTGTTGTATATTCAGTTGGTATGATGCCTTCTTCCTTAGCCCTTTCCTTAATCTTATTATATAACTTACCTCTATGATGTCCCCAATCCCAAGCATCCTCTTGGAATCCTTCCCTAAGTGACCATGATTTAACAAGATCAACTATCTCAGTAGCAGATTCACCTACAGTTAGAGTTTCTGGTATAGATGTTTCTTCAGTAGTGGTAGGAGCAGCTTCAATTTCAGCTTCAGGAGTAGCAGTCTCAGTAGTATCACCATAGATTACATCTGATACTGTTGTGGTAACAGGTGAGGTAGTAGTAGCAGGTGTGGTGGTAGGTATTTCTTTTTCTACATCTGCTCTTGCACCTGTTTCAGCTCTTGCTGATGCTGCTGTTGCTGCTGCCTGAGCATTTACATCTACATTACTTTCTATAGGTGTGAGGTCTGAAAATTTTGGTTGAGTTGCCCGTGCATTCTTAAGCACTGCAGCTTCCTCAGGTGATAATTCAAAAGGCTGTAGTTCATCTTCCTTTAACCTGTCTTGAGTTTTCTTCATTAAATCCTGTGTGTTAATCTCACTATTAGCAGGATCTAATGCGAACTGGATGAACTGCTTTTGGTATGGAGTCCTTTCATTCTTAGGTGTATTAAGGTACTTCCTCATCCTTGTCTGTACACCAGAGGCTTGGCTTACCTGACTTAATATCTCACGTTTCCTCCCCTCATGCTGATGATCTGGCTCAGCAACACGGAACTCCCCTCTAGCAGGAGTTGCATCTGATTCATCTTTCTGCTTTTCTATCTTGTGAGTACCCGGCTTCCAGTCCTGTAGTTTTTGCTTACGCTTAGCTAGCTGCTCTGGTCTTGCCTTATCAAACATTAAAGATTTGCCCTCCCTAATACGAGCAATCTCATTGTCTATAATTTCACGTTCCCTTGTTTCATTGAAGCCTTCTCTAAATTCATCTAGCTCAGCTAGGATTTCCTTATGCTCTAGGTTCTTATCTACAATACCCCTAACATGTAACTCTAATGGCCCCTTACCTACAAACCCTTCACTATTTCTATCTCTATATATAGGTAAGCCTGTATTTTCATCTACATTTATGTTACCTTTCTCCCAATTCTTACCAGCTCTGTAGCTGGATACCATACCTATTGGTGCACCTGTAGCAAATCCCATTGCACCTTCATAGAATGCTTGACCCCAATCAATATCATAATCACTTGGGTCAGGATCGTAACCAAAACTTTCAAGTAGATCTACCTTAGCTTCACCTGCAAAATGTTGTGAGACAGCCGACTGACCTACCTCCTCTATGCCTTCACGGAAAGCTGTGTTAGCTATACCCCTACCAACTGTTCCCTTCATAGATGAACCAACCTTAAACAACTTATTAAGTTTACCTGAGAACGGCACCCAGTTAAGTGGGTTCATGAAGTTGGCAACCTTAACTTTATCATCTGCCTCTACAGCTCGATCCATGAGAATCTTCTGTGTCTCCCTTGTTATGCTATCAATATCTTCCTCTCCCATCTCACGGCCTAGAGCCTTCTCAATCTTTTCACGTACATGTGGATCGGTAACTACATCTATAAAGGTAAACGAACCTTCCGTCAATGCATCGACAACACCATAACCTACTAACCCTGCAAGCCACATAGGGACACCAACAAGAGCTGCAGCACCAGCTACTGCTGCACCACCTGCGACCATCCCAGCCATTAGTGGGGCTGAAGAGGAGAGGTCAAACATGAACTGAGATAAAGGCCCGTCTGATTTTTCACTTTGATACTGGGCTATCAGGCTCTGTTCCCATCTTGACTCATCCAGTTGCTTCTGGTTCTCTGCTATACCTTCTTCATCTCCTAATAACCTAGCAGTTTTTAATTGGATTGCATCTGCAAGCTGGCCTACTGATTCACCTGCCATACTCATGGATCTACTAAATGCACCAGATACACTATCCTCCCTGTTAAAATCACCGGGACTCCTGCTTAAACCATACTCCTTATATACAGTTTCTAATTCACCATCAGTAATATCAGGCATCTGCCTTCTGGAATCCCTTTTAATCCAATCTCGTTTTGCCTTCCAACTAATATACGGATCATCCGCAAGATCAAAAACATTATCGAGATAAGAACGTAGCTTAACTCTACCTTGTTCTGTAACTGCAGGATCTGGAGCTGGAG
>Ga0115011_10002198_pt1 | contig 13670 bp, 12 predicted proteins | sample TroAtlMetagenome_2_FD_88705 | JGI IMG/M metagenome (GOLD analysis project Ga0115011, IMG submission 88705) | Marine eukaryotic phytoplankton communities from Atlantic Ocean - Tropical Atlantic ANT8 Metagenome | ecosystem: Environmental > Aquatic > Marine > Oceanic | place: Tropical Atlantic... | reverse complement strand
TATTTGACCTCTTGTTTATCTCTTTGCTGATTTCTGTTTTTATTTTTGATTCTATATTCTTGTCTGTAATTACTAAGGAGAGGCTCATATGCTGCGCTCCCAGAAACAACCGAAGTATCTAATTTGTTTTAACCCCATTGGGAAAGGCTCGCCAAAAATTTTAAAGCGCATTTCTTTGTAGTCTTTTATATCCTTGTGTACAATTAACTCTTTTGCTTTTCGGATCTTTGGTAGATCTGTAGCGAAGAAGATTGTTTGTATAGAGTTGTCCGGGATAACCATATCGCCGCCAACTTTTACCCAGCTTTTATTATCCCAGTATACTTTGAGCTTTATATCTTCTGTTTTCTCAACCTCTCGAAAGACTTTGTTTTGTCTTTTGTAGTTATCTTGAGGTCTTCTGTGGGCGTTAACAGAATGATTGCTAGATAAATTGTTGAAACTATTAGATATTTCCTCTACCTTGTCTATATATACTAATTGACATGTGACACCAAATATATTAAATGTGGAGTCAACAACATCATAATATTTATCAAAAACGCTTTGTGGAATATTTATTGGCATATTTGTTACCTATCAAGTGAAATGGTAGCGGGTTAGCTAGCGCTATCACCCGTGTAGTATCTCACGTCGTCAAATCGACCTGTAATTCTCGCATTCATCGCGCCCGAAGCTTCGTGTTGATTAACCTCGGGGTGTCGTATTTGAGAATTTGACCCGGTTTCAAAAACTAGGGTAACCATAGAGCCGTTCTTGATTTGATTCGTCGTAATGACGGGTTGCATATCGTCAGGCATTTTTCTCTCCAGTTATAAAAATTAAAAAACTATCTAAGTTTATGATAGGACTTTGAAGCTGTATTTGTTTAGGTCATCTTGTTGCCGGTACCTTCTCGGAACCAGTAGTAACCGTCGAATACATATAGGCGCATACTGTGATTGTCCATATTTGATCCATCAAATGCATAGCAAATAGTGCCGTCTATTCTTGGGATTTCTAAACCATCAGCCGTGAAAAGTTGAACGTTGTTTCCATTGCCAGTTTTTGATGTAGCCCTTGGTATTTGCAAGAAGCCTTTTCTGTTTACAATTGTATTTGCGGTGCCTAGGGCATCTTTAGATGCTTGGAGCTGATCTCCAGTGGAGCTACCGTTAAACATCCGTGTTTTAATGCCGTCTGCGACGGTAGTGCTAGGTTGGACAACCAGTGTTGCTTCACTTACTGCGGCAGCATCTTGCGGAGGATAACCAAGGTGAGTGCTATAGTATCTACTTGAAATACCTAATCCTATCTGAACACAATGCAAATCCGGATTTGTCGTGTCTTCGCTAATCCAGTCTACCTGCTGCGCTGCCGCCGATGAACTGGTTGAGGTAGAAAGCACAATACAATTCTCAAGGTACTTTTGATATCCAGCATAAGTTCCGAGTATTAGGCTGTTTTTACCATATCCTTGCGCGCCAGCAGAATAGCCTATGATAACATTCTGACTGTTGGATCGTTCACCGGGATTTGATATTCTAGGATCTCCGGTATCGTCTCGGGCATAGCTGCCGGGAGCGCTACCGCTGTATTTTGCTGAGCCATCATCTCGCTGATATCCTGCGAGGCCACCAATTGCAATATTGCTCTGACTGTTTTCAGCTTTATATCCAGCATATTTACCGAAGTTAATGTCAAGTACAACCCCGGAAGCCTGCTCACCAGCGAAGGTTCCCGCAATAATGCACTCACTTACGGTGTGGGCATCCATAGCTGCTCGATTACCAAGAACGACAGAGTAGTTTACATTCGCGGCGAAATCAGCAGCGAATTCACCAGCAATAACATTTGTGATCGGATTAAATGCCCGCCTACCCGCTTGATGTCCAAGTATTATGTTATTACCTTGTGAGTTTGCAACTAGTTCTCCAGCTCTAGTTCCGATAAATACATCATTATTTGCAAAGCCGCCGTCTTCACCCGATGCCGAGAATCCAGCAGTGTCTCCGATGAAGATGGATTGTCTTAAATCTCTACTGTGGTGGCCAGCATTGCGACCAATCATGACTGTCTCGTTGGTGCCACTAGTCAGATGTCCTGCAAAGTTACCTAAAGCAATTATATAGTCACCGCTACTTAGATTTAGTGAGGAAGTACCTATTCCAACCGACCTTACTAGATGATTTGTTCCTCGTGCAACATCATGTCCCAGCATTACATTTGCTATTAGAGATCCGCCGCCAACACCGGAAGAATTTAATCCAGCATTGTTGCCAATATAAACACCGCTTGCAATACCAGAAGCGTTCGTTCCGGCAGAAGCTCCCATGAAGAGAGATTGGTTTGAGTGTAATAATCCTGAACCAGCCTCATAGCCGAACATATCAACTTGGCTTACAATTTCAGAACCTCTACCAGCACGGTAACCAATAGCATTAACGAAGTTAAGACCTGAAGCTCCTTGGAAGGATTCGGTTCCTATAGCGTTTGAATGATCAATCTCCCGCGCTTCGTATGAAGTTCGATAACCAGCAGAGAAAACGCCAGTGGTGCTGCGAACTTGGACTCCAGCATTATTCCCTATGAAGCTGCTATCGTGGGTACCGCTTGAGAAGGCGCCTGCGCTCTCTCCAATAAACGAAGTAGAATCAGAATGTTCGCCACCCGTGTTGGTACCAACGTTTATTGCATTTCTATTGTGTGAAGCGCCAGCGAGGTATCCAAGATTTATGGCTCCGCTGGAGTTTTCGATGAGGTGGCCAGCCTGATAACCAATGGAAACGTTTCGGAAAACACCAGTAGCGCGATTGGAAGCTCCAGCTCCTATATTTACGCTTCTGTGTCCAGAAACCATCATTCCGCCAGCGGATAAGCCTACATTTACACTTTCCGGATTCCAATGGTAGAGATATCTGTCATCTCCTCCGGCTGCTGCATAACCGCCTGCGGTCGTTGTACCGCCTATTCTTACAACACCTGAGTTAAAGTTAAGTTGGGATAATTGACCAGAACCATATATGTCCATATTAATGGTGTTGGCTAGTGGGTCGATTACCAAACCACTACCGGCTGGCAAGGCTGCATCTAAAGCTTCGGCATAACCAGATACTAAGTTTATACCTTGTTGTAGTACTCCAGAGGTGTAATTATCTCTACTGATAACCCAACCAGAGGCGAGATCAATGCCGCCTTGAAGTATACCTGATTGATATGCAATCCCAGCTTGCAATTGGCCGGAGGTGTAGATGTCAGTGGTTGTAGCCCAACCTGATGCGAGACCAATTCCTCCTTGCAGTACTCCAGATAATTCATGAGCTGCAATTGTAAAGATAGAGGTGGTACTGTCAGTCGGGTGGTCTGCCATGAAGTCAACTTTGATACCACTAATTCCAGATACATAGACAGTATCATTGCTATCAATAGTCTTGAGTACGGATGTAAATCCATCACCAGCTCTCCAACCGGCGTAGCTACCTCCACCCCCAAGGAAACCAAACGAACCTGCGACCCAGCCCGATGTATGTAGAATCCCAGCTTGTAACTGGCCGGAAGTATAGATGTCAGTAGCTGTTGCCCAGCCAGACGCAAGACCAATTCCGCCCTGTAGAACCCCAGAAAGATGGTTGGCCCACCCGGAAGCCCCGCTAATTCCGTGTTGTAAAACACCAGAAAGTGTGTAGGCTGACACGATCAAGTTATTGGTACTGGCGCTGTAGTTTAGATCAACACCACTCACGCCGCTTACTGTAAGTACCTCATCATTACCTATTGTCTCATTAGCAGCATCTGGAATGTGAATATTCCAATCGTAAGATCCTGCTCCGCCCAGAACACCAGAATAATCTACCTCAAAAATACCACTATCTGTAAATGGAATGTATCTTAATCCAATTCCGTCCCCACCACTCCAGAATATTGTATGGTCAGTGGAAACGATGTCTGTTGTACCGGCGTGTGCTCCATCCGGCAAATCACCTATAGTGAATGTATTGCTGCGGGTTTGATTGATTGCATATTGCAGAGCACCGGAAATTATCAGATCAGTGTTGTACAAAGTCCCTGACAAGACAGTTGGATCAACAAGAAGTTCTAGGTGTTGATTAGCCTGACCCAACCTTCCGCTAGAATAAACGCTAATACCTTTCATGCCGCTGAAGCCAACTTCGTCCCCTTGATGGACTAGGTCTGTAACAAAAAGACCGTCTTCACCAGCATTACCGGAGTCGATAGCTCCGATTTTGAACATGTTGCCGATATTTATTTGTTTATTGTTATGTATGGAGATACCACTACCGGCGGTGAATCCTGCAATGACACTTCCGTCGTTGAAGATCATACCGCTAGCAGTAATGCCTAGCTTTTCACCGTTGGACGTTTGGGATGTCCATGTATTATTTGCGTTCTGCCATGTCCATTTTTTGTCACCCGTATCATATGTTCCGTTGCCGGAAGATCTTACAAGTATACCGCCGTCGTTAATAAGCGAATCCATGTCGTCGTGGATTGCGTTACCACTTAAAGAGGATAGCTCCAACTGCTTGTCGTGTATTGTTACGTTTGTGCTGTCAATATATGTAGTTGTACCCTTGACAAAGAGGTCTCCACTAACTGTCACATCCTCATTGAAAAATGCTGACTTTTCAACAGCTAAATTTCCACTAACCTTTACGCCAGAAGCAAAATTGGCGTGATTTATTACAAATAAACTCCCGCTAATACCTGCACTACCATCGTGAACATCGAGGGTGTAATTCGGGGCACTTGTTCCTATACCTAGGCTATTTGAGCCTTTTAGAAATACAAAACTATCATCATAGGTGATAATTCCACTTTCTTTATAAAGAGCTATCGCTCCGGGGGTAAGGGTTGCAGGGTCTATGTCGATCATAGCCCTGTCTTGAACTACATATAAGCTTGATAGGTCTGGGATATCATCTAGGGTAAGATATCTAAATGTTGGATAGTCTGGACTACACCCTACTGTTTCGCATCCACTTGGTGGTCCAGCATAAATAGTACCCTTTTCTTGTGTTAAGTGGCACAATCTCTGCCCTACAATACCACTTAGATAAAATACTGCATCGGTGCCAGTCTGATTATCTAGTTCGTTTCTAAAGAAAGGTTCTAGTTGACGACCACCGGAAGCGGTTTTTGAAATATCTTGTGGTAAAGGTTGCCCACCAGAGAAGTAGATACCAGAACCGCCCCCAAAGAATCCGGAAGCTCTAATTTGTGAGTAAGCCCTGTCTCCACCGATATCTAAGGCAAACTCTGGATCAGTCTGTGTAATGCCAAGTCTGGAGCCAGAATTAGACCATAAGAAGTTATCGTCATAATTTAAGAGCTGTTCACTACCCCAGAATGGAACACCGCTATTTTTAGGTTCTTTAAAACCAGAAATACCATAACCAGTATAAACCGAGTACTTTCCGGGGTATGTTACGTATACCTCTTTAATTCCAAAATCTGGAAAATCAAAAGGCTGGCCAGAAACCGCATAATCAACACCTGTCGCACTGGCTGCTGAAGCTACTGCGTGAGCCTGATGGTTATTAGGCATGTAGAACGTAACGCCATGATAACCTGAAAAAGTATGGGTGTGAGCACTGGTAGCTCCGGCAACCGCGAGGGCAGCGGATCTAGTCAGAAACATAGGGTAGAAAAAGCCTTCTCGACCAGTAGTTGGACCACTGGCGCTTTGGCCATTCAGATAGTAGGGTCCAGAGTCAAGGGCTGAACTGCGAAGCGGAAATCTTGTTAAGACGTTGTTTGATCCGCTTAACTGGTATTCACCAGAACCAACCTCATAGCTAGTGCCATCAGTTGCTGCGTAGTATACTACGTCGCCATATTCATAAAAGTCACCAAAGGGGCTAAAGCCATCAATTTTGCCATCCAGTTGAAACGGCCCTTGACCCTTCGTGTGAGAAAGTTCTTTTATTCTATCAGATAGGATAACTATGTTAGCTGACATTTTTAACCCTTGTTATTAAGCGTTTTCACTATAACTTGGTGCCCTTGACATCGCAGGCACTACACCGGAAGTTTCTCCCTGTTCATAGCCATAAGCTACAAAATCGCAAATCTCTGCGTCAGCGTATCCACCAGCCTCTGTTTTTATCACGTACGTGATTGTTCTTGGATTGTCTACATCGTCCGGGCCAACATTGCCCTCTCTGAGAACAAGTCCAACAGTGTTAACTGTTATATCTTCTTTACTTGCTGTAGTTGCTGTACCATGACTTGTACCAATAGCAACGTAATGGTTGTTATCAAACACCCCAGAATTAAAGGTAATTTTTAATTTACCCGGAGCTAATCTTTCAATACCACTGATATTGAACCAAGATCTAATTTCTGGTAGGTTAAGCCCACCGTCGCCGCTGGCGTTAAAATTACACCAAGCCTTGGCTCCAACCTTACCGTTTACAATACTAGAGCCGTCACCAAAGCGTTGGGTTCCAGATGTATAAATTTCTTGGGTCTGCCCATCTACAGGAACAAATCTAAATCCAACGTGACTATAACCAGATGCGTTGATCCAGTTATCGTGTCTGACAGGCACGTTTCCATTAAGGACGTTGTTGGCCTGAGTGACACCATCTATATGGTAATATTGAGTGTGTGGGTGTCCAACATCCAAACTAGCTAAATCATTATGCTGGATACCCCAAGCTCCGGGGTAAGGGACTATCTGGAGGTTGCTATCACCATTGGGGGCATTAGGAAATCTGATTCCAGACTCCATTATGAGTTTACCACCCTCATTGTTTACTGTTCTTCCGGTAGCGGCTACTTTAACGTCGTTAAAGAAAGGAAAGATACCCGAAGTTTCTCCGCTACATACTATTCTGTTGATGGAGAATGCTATATCCTCCATATTGTGGCGAACGTCTTCTGCTGAAATTAGTCCAGCATTATTGTCCGCTAAATCAGCGCTGATACTGTCTATCAGGTCGCCAGAGCTTTTCATCGTAGGCATTTAAGTTCTCCCTTAATAATCAAAATATCCACCAGACCTATGATCCGAGTAGTTTCTGGCTATGCCATGAGACCCCGGACTGTAAGGACCAAGTATAGACTGTCCAACAACGCCGTTACCGGCTCTGTATTCTAGTAATGAGTTTTCGTATTTATCACATAGATCTTTATACAAGACCGTAAGTGTTTGGGTCACACCCCGTAAATCAATAGCTGAAGGCCCATCTTTAATTGATATGGCATTTCCAGACTCTTTTCTTATCTCGCTCCCAATTATTATACACGCTGCTCGCAAACACGTCAAAGCTACGAAAGGATTGTCTTTTGTTCCTGCGTCTGTCGGGTCTGGAGACAGGGTGCAAGACTCGACATTTATATCGTAAATGTTAGTGAAGTCTACATTCATGGTCATCAACTGGGCGGCAACCAAAAGTGTGGTCTCTATTCTTTGTGGGGTAAAAGTGTAGTTTGAAGCATCGACATCATTTATCAGATGTCTGACTACTGTTGACATTTGACCTTGCCAAGACATAAATCACCTATATATTGCTATGAACCTTAAAAGTATAAATATCTGTATAATAAGTTCCGCTAGGCACTGTGACCTTAGCCTGTAGCTTATACAGGCCTGCTTCATCCAAGTCTCCGGCGAGGGTATCGTAAAACATGACGCCAGAAATACCAAAATCCTGAAGGCTGGCATTTCTAGTTATTATTGTATCACTTGGTTTTCTGAAATTTATTTCGTGTATGGTGGAGCCATCTACCCCAGATATATTTACTAGATTACCATCATCCTTTACCGTAATCAGGAATCTAGTTCCAATATCATTTTGATGAATTTCACTGGCCATGATGTTACCTTATTAAATCTATTGGTAAAACTCTTTGTACATTTAGTCCAACCTCAAATAAGACGCCTTCAATGTTAACGACTACTGAAGTAGACATTTGTATATTTAATGGTACTTGTACTATCATTTTTGTATACTCAGTGTAACATCTACGGTATTCTGCGTTGAGAGTATCAGTGTGATTATTTCACCATTACTCCTGTTAATCATCTCAGATGACGAGGAGTGCGGCATTTCGTTAATGGCGTCATGACCTAACATATTACAGGGCCGGATCAGAAATACTTGGAGGGGTAGCATTTCTTGCAGCTTCAAGAGCTGCTGCTCTTGCCTGTTGTGCATCGTAGGCGTTTACATGATCTGCGAGAAATTCTCTGACAATCCTATTTACAAACTGAGGTACTGTCTCTGGATTATCAATGTTTTCTGGATTATCTTCGCCAACTTCTTGATCCGGATCAAAGTTTGGATTGGGAACTTGGTCAGGCCTTTTGTAGTTATGGGCTACTGCTCCTAGAACCCTATTAACGTCTTCGTCTGCAATTTCAATTGAGAAAACTGCCATGATTGTCTCTCCTAAAAAGGGGTTTGATTCTTAATATTATACACTATTTATTAAAATATTTATTTTTCTTGTTAACTGCTGTTTAAGTGAGGCAGCTCACATCTAGGTATTTGGCATTTATCACATATTTCGTGCCATCTATCTGGTAAATCCTCGAATTTGTAGACTTCCACTCCTAGGTCTTCGCCGTAAAGACCTTGTGTAAAGAATTGAGTGGTATGCTCCATCCAGTTATCTTCAAAAAATTTCATATGATCTTCAATCGCTAAAAAGTCTTTTATCTCGTCAGCAATTGGCTCTAGTATCTTGTGTTGATTTGATTTTAATCTTTGTACCCAATTGTTCATGCTGACAAATCTATCTTTAATAGGCCTGTGGATAGCAAACCTGTATATATCGTTCCAATCCCTAATGTAACCCTTGAGGACTGCTGCTGTTTGATGGCCCTGACATCTTTCAAACTCTCTGACAAACATGGGAACCGTACTAATCAAGGACGGTACTCCATGTCCAACACAAGTAGATGCGATAGCGTTTTTTATGGAATTACCGCCAGTTCTGGGAATGTGAATAAAAACTGCTCTTTTAGGTAGGTATATCATAGCACTTCACACATATAGCTAGGGTATTTTTCTAAACTTATTCCAACCATCTTTATTTTTCCAGCTTGAATGTTCTCGTTAACAGCTCTTATTACGCCAGCTTTCCAGACTTGGCAATTGGTAACATAATCATGGCCCATAATAAGTCCACCTTTCTTGACTTTGTGTAAGGCGTTTTCTATTTCTATAGAAACAGACTTGTAATCATGACACGCATCTAGATATACCCAGTCTAGATAGTCATTCTCTAAACTGTATAAAAAGTTGCCACCGTATTCTCTATGTAGCTCAACTTTGTCAGCTTCTATTTCTCTTTGAAAAAGTTTTCCCACTAAACGTCTGTGGTCATCTTCCCACAAGGAGGGGGCATCTATTAGGCAGGCGTTGGGATGTCTTTCCCTCCAAATGTCACATAGGTGCAGTTTTTTAGGTTTAGCTACATGATACAGAGATACAGAATTGCGACCTTTGCAAACGCCTATCTCTGCACCAATACCATCCTTCGGGATATCTAAATATAGTTCGTTAGCTGTTTCGTATTCTTTTATCTTATCCATCTTTCTCCTCCGGACAAATGACAAACTTACCGCTTTTCTTCCTTATTCTAACAGCCTCTGCGATTTCGCTTTCTATGAAGAACTTAGCGTCTGACTGGGAAAATATTTTAGCCTTAAAAGTAGAAGCTTCCTCTACATGATTTTTGTCTCTTTTGGCTTCATCTTCTGTTGGATACATTTTAAGAAAGCCGTAATTAACACCGTGTTTCTTAAGCCACCACTCGGTTATATCCCTATACTTTTCCAGTCTAGCTGTCACTATACCCTTGCAATATGTTTTGGGAATTCTATGCGGAAAAGGTTTAACATTTTTTATATATTCAATATATCTTTCTTCGTCTATACAGACATCATAGGGAACATTTGGTGAAAGAATACCATCAAAATCTAGCAATGCATGTTCTATATATACGCAATTAAAGAGATTCCATTCTAGCAAGTGGGGAGGGTTCAGCTCCCTAGCATAAAAATCTGGTTTTAATTCTGAAGCTGGTCTGAGGTACACCGAACAAAAATACGCATCTTCGTTTAGCCTACTTTTAATATTTTTCATAGCGGTTCCGGCATACACCGTGTCGTCTACAACTAATAACGTACCATTAGAACCCTTGTAGTGCGACATCCTGATGCCACCAAATTTAGTCGCTGCCGACATTGGTAGTAAATTATTTTGGGGGTCTAAGAAGTAAAGTGGTAGATTAAGCCACATAGCAATCATGCTAGCTGGCAGCATACCAGATCTTGGAATACCGATAACCCCCTTTAGATTTAGATTTGACACTTGGGGCAATAATAAGTTTTTACAGTCTCTTATAAGCTGTGCGGTTGTAATGTACTCACCGGCAAGAAAAGTTTTTCTTCTTTCATGCTTTTTATCACAATCAATTTTGTAACTAGCCCTTTGTTCTGGGCTGGCCTTTTGGCACCACTGCCAGTTCGGTGGATCGTATGTCATTTCCTGTTTAAAATATTGGCAATACCCAGATTGAGGGCATTGGCATTCCTCTGGTCCCATTGATTATTCCTTACATAAACATTGAAAAGGCTGACCCTAGCACCATAACAACCTTGTGGTCTGCAATTTGAGGGGAACCGGAGCTTCCTCCTCCTCTGTGAAGATCGGCTGGGGAATCGTCTCCAGTCCCGGCGGTATCGTACATGTATTTTAAAGTCATCTCAGGTTGATCGCCAAACTCTCCGGTCTCACCAATTGCTGTGATTAGATAAACATACGTAGATGCAACGGTACTGCTAGTTCCCGCTCCGGCAGTTCGTTTTTCAACATATACAAAGTGTCCAACCTTTGCGACACTTATATCTTGATCTGAATCGTATGAAACCGTATAGCTTGGTCCAGAACCGGAGACTGAACCTTCACTGTATGCTTCTACGGTTGCTATTATGACAATGTGATTTCTTAAATTAGCCATTACGCCTTAATGTCCTGTCCAATTATAAATCCGTAAGCTGTAGTGGCCGTGCTAGTAAACACGATACCATACATATCCTTGCCGCTAGCGGTTAAGGTGGGTTCAATTCCTCCCGCCCATAATATATCTCCACCACTATTGCCATTAATTGTTATAGTGTCCCAACCGTTGGCATCACTAAGATGAGCAGAACTTGTGCTATTGGTAATAAGTAAGATTATTCTTTGTCCAGCAGTAGCGTTAGTGAATGTTATGCTATTTACTTGAGCATTAACTGTTGCTTCAAAATAATTAGACTTTGAACAATCAAAAGATAGAACATTACTAGACAATGATCCTGCTTCATGGGCTTGGTTTATTGACTGAGCAAACGTGACAGCTCCACCATCGGCAATAGTTATAGCATCATCACCATCTGTGTAGGAAACCTTAGCTGTGTTGACTTCGCCTCCGCAGGTAACATCGCCAGTAGTAGTTAGGCTGTCAACATAAGCATCTTTCCATCTTTTTGCACTAGTACCAAGATCTACATCGCTATCAGCTTCTGGACCAAACACGTTATCAATTAAGCTAACTTGGTCAACGTTATTTGCTCTAAGTATAATTTTATTGTCTGTCGTAGCAAAGTCAATTAAGTTCTCAGAGTCTCTACCCATCTTAAGGGAGGCGTTGTATACAGAAGTAATTGTAGTTTGTGCGGCAGTAATTGCTATGTCGTTAGCGTTCGCTGTAATGCCATCGCCACCAACAACGTTTAGTGTTGCGTCTCCAGTGGTGGCTCCGCCTGTTAAACCGTCACCAGCAACTACAGATGTGATATCTCCTCCCCCGCCGCCGCCAGAAGCGTTCTCCCACTGAGGGGCATTGCCAGCATCGTTAACAGTTAAGACTTGACCATCACTACCTATGCCCAATCTAACATAATCAGTACCATTGTAGTACATTATATCGCCCGCAGCATCAGAGCCAAGGGCTATCTTTGCACCAGTAATAGCGTTGTCAGCAATGTAAGCGGTAGCAATTGCAGTGCCATTCCAAACTCCGGTGTCGATAGTGCCTACCGTAGTGATTGCTAACCCGTTGATATCAGCTTTAGTTTGGTCTGCTGTAGCACCATCTTCCACGTTGGCTATAGTTCTGATATTCGCACCAGTCAGCTCTTCAATTACTCCAGCTCCAGAAGTGATTCTACCCAACACCCTACTGGTGGCAGATACATTCTGAACCTTAGCATAAGTAACTTGATCATCACCGATATGTGCAGTATCAATAGAGCCGTCTACATAATGTTCACTGTTAACAGCGTCGTCTGCTATGTTATCTCCATCAATAGCATCAGCGCCAATATAAGCATGTGCTATCGCCGTACCTTGCCAAGTACCAGTTGCGATTGTACCCAGCGTTGTTACATTAGTAGAGCCTTGATAGCCATCTTTCAGACCATCTGGTGTTACTGCTCTTGCTGTATCAGTACCAGTTGTTGTTTCAGCAGTTGTTGCTAATTCAACTTTACCAGCAGCCGTAGTAGATGCTGCGGAGACAATAGCTGTAGCATCTCCGGCAGCTAATGTGCCAACCGTAGTAATTGCCAGACCGTCTATATCAGATTTAGTTTGGTCTGCGGTAGCCCCATCCTCAACATTGATCATAGTTCTAAGGTCTGCTGGCGATATTTCTTCTATGACGCCTGCTCCTGCACTATCTCTACCAAGAATTCTATTTGTAGCAGTCACGTTTTGCATCTTCGCGTAAGTAACTGCATCATCAGCTATAGTACTGGTAATTGAGATGCCTGCCGAACCGTCGAAGTTTGCTGTACCTGTTACGTCTCCAGCTAGCGCTATAGCTCTTGCGGTAGTAAGAGTGGCTGCACTTCCTGTCGTGTTTTGGTTTAATGTTCCTATCGAGATATTGATTTCTGTATCAGGTGTCTCAGAAACTGAAAAGTCGGATGAAAAATCCAGAGTGACAATATCAGCACCGCCAACCTGACTACCATTTGCTTTTACGGTAGTCATAGAACCGCCGCCTCCGCCACCACCGCCTACAGCAGAGCCGTTGAACTTTAGTGTTCCGCCATCGTTATAAAGTCTGTTTGTGGTGGCATTAGGGACTAGATCATTTAAAATTAAACCGCCGCTCGCACTAATTGCTCCGCTAGTAGCGATGGTTCCAAGGGCAGCAATACTAGCAAGAACCGTGCCAGCACTATTTTGCCACTCGGTTAGATTCGCAGACTGAGCAGATGCCCCTTTTATCACTACACCTTTATAGGCAGCAGCCAACGGATATACGGTAAATCCCCTGTTAAAGTGAGGCACATGTGATGCAATCTCACCGCCAGCACTGGATTTTGAATCAAAAACCTCGGTGCTTTGAACATAAATTTTAGTTCTATTATAGCTTCTTATTTTTTGTACATTAACGTCTACGAGTAGCTCATGATCTCCACCATTTGTTGTCATGGTAATTCCAGAGCTGCTGTGTGTGCTTGAACTCCTCATATTAGAATCAAGTATTATGCCCCTGTTGGTACTATCATATGTAAAATGATCGCCGCTAGTTAGAACTCCGTCATCTCCGAAGAACGCAATGCCAGACGCACCACCAGTAACTGAACCACCTGTTCCATTAGCAGCGGCGGTGATTCTACCTTGAGCATCAACGGTTATATTTGTGTTTGTGTAACTTCCAGC
>Ga0115011_10002196_pt1 | contig 13680 bp, 12 predicted proteins | sample TroAtlMetagenome_2_FD_88705 | JGI IMG/M metagenome (GOLD analysis project Ga0115011, IMG submission 88705) | Marine eukaryotic phytoplankton communities from Atlantic Ocean - Tropical Atlantic ANT8 Metagenome | ecosystem: Environmental > Aquatic > Marine > Oceanic | place: Tropical Atlantic... | reverse complement strand
TACAAAAGGTACACTTTTGTTTTTCTGTTTCATTGTTCCTTTTCAGTTCCAAGATGAACTCAAAGTTTTAGACACAATGAAAGTATCATAAACTACGCGCATCCCCTTCAATAGTTCCTACACATATCTAATTTATCCTTGATGTGAACTCATTTTTGTGCATTTCATGAGGTTATACCACTCCAGGTGGCCAGAAACACCATTTCCTTAACAGATGATGAGAAGAGGTCAGCACAAGAATAATTACTGGTGTGAAGATTTGAAATAAGATTTGAAATAACAACTGACAGAATCATGTAAAACTTCGAAAATTGACTATAAGACTTTTCCCTCAATAACTCTAGCTACGTTGCACTAGCTTTAAACATATCAGTGAACTCAATTATCAGAAGTATACATCTGGATTCCTGAAGCAGAAACAGCCACATTTGTTGGATGGTCAATTATCGCATCAATCAGACCGTAACTGACTGCATCCTTAGCAGACATGAAAAAATCACGATCAGTGTCCTCCATTACTTGCTCAAGAGGCTTATTTGTAAACTCTGCAAGATATCCATTCAGCGTGGATTTGTGATGCATGATTTCGTTAGCTTGAATTTCAATATCAGCAGCTTGTCCTTGTGCACCTCCTAAAGGTTGATGTATCATTATTCGACTATTTGGAAGACTAAATCGTTTCCCTTGTTGTCCCGATGCCAAAAGAAATGCGCCCATCGAAGCTGCAAGACCAACACAGACTGTTGAAACCTCGGGTCTAATATGTCTCATCGTGTCAAAAACAGCCATGCCTGCAGTCACTGACCCGCCTGGAGAGTTGATATATAAAGTAATATCCTTTTTCGGGTCGATGCTATCTAACCACAACAACTGGGCGACTATTAAATTACAGCTATCATCGTCAACAGCTCCACCCAAACGTATGATCCGCTGAGTCATAAGTTGACTGGCAACCCCTTGAAACCTTTCCATAACCTGAGCCGGTGGTCCTCTCCCTTGCTGTGCATAAGCACCATTCCCAGAACACACTTCAATACGTTTACTATATTCTGCGGGTTTAAACCCAGGGTATCGCTTCGAATTGCACATGCCTCTGATGTTTTTCTTCACGCTGCATTTAGTTTGCTCCCTGAGAGGATTGAGGACTCCACGAGACGACGCGATCGAAGCAACGCTCATGTTGGATCGTTTCGAAAATGCTGTGAACCTACTTTATCTCAAAGGCAACTTTTCTTTTTCTTAAATTCTTTTCTACGAAAAAAAAGTTCAAGTGTTCTTTAAATGGACTTTATGGCCATAAATATTACCACTTTCTGTTTTATTTTGTACAGTATGCAACAATTTACGATACACAAAAATTCATTTGATACCCCACCCCTTTTTTCCCATTTTTCCCCCTGCGTGGGACCTCAGAATGCTTTAAATTTTTCTTGTCGATAGAACTGAAAACTGCAGATTCGGAGAAACTGCAGAGTGATTTGTTTTGAGTATGCGGACAAGTGCTGAAATATATAACGCAAGCTTAGCCCACCCTATTCGGACCAGTCCTTGGAGAAATATTAAGACTAGAATCAGGAGCAAAACTTTCAGTATGAGTTCGATTTCTTCACTTTAAACTAAGGTATGATTTACGCACAGGAATAGAAGCCTGAAAGCTTGATCACACGCTTTTGAGATGTATTGCTTTCAATTCGTTTTCCTGGCTCTGTGTTCTTTGATGATTGCTTCCTTTCAAGTTGATGTTCAAAAGATTGGTGATCTCGGTATCCTATCCCGAGATTTTAGTCAAAAGCCATTCTGGCAGTCTTCTGAAGAAATTCAAGATCGACTTAGTTCTGAAGGTCAGTTTCATACAAGTGATTCCGTATTTGACACCTCTCTTGAAGAAGAAATTGAAGCTTTAGAAAAGAAAAATAGTAAAAGACAAAGTTCTCCCTCTGGACTAGAGACTTTGAACTACAACAATAGTGATGTGAATGCAAGAGACCAAACTTTACGCAGATGGCCTCCTCCACACTGCAAAGGATCATACCCTGCATATCCTCCCAAAGTGAAGAATGTTGAGTACGAAAAAAGTACCGAGAGCTTTCGCAGAAAACTTTTATCTGAGGCTCCAACAGAGTTGCTCTTAGATAAAAATCCCCCAGATATGAAGTTTCAAGAAGAAATTTATGAGTATATAAGAAATTTCATGGCATCTCCTACCCCGTGCACTTACAAAAAGTGTCCAGAAACCAGTAATGACTTGCAAGAAGGAAAATCGCATGTGTACCCGTGGCCCTGTATCTTTAGAACCCGTAACGAACAGTGCTTATTCAAGGAGGAGGGAAAGTATAAGTTGCCACCAGCTTTGGAAAAAGATTCTTTAGGAAGTTGTGCATTCATCGGTACTGGTGATCAGCTTCTTCAGGCCAAGTTTGGCGATGAAATAGATGCTCATGATACTGTTATTCGTTATAATACTCCAATTAAAGGTTATGAGAAGAATGTTGGGACAAAAACAACTTTAATGTTTGTGAAAGGACACTATAAGACTTCTGCTAAGCCAAAACTTGGTTATTTTGATGCTAAGGTACCTCTTCCCAAAGGAGCAAACGTTTATGCTATCGACACTGACGTTGGTATGCGACCGATGAGAACATTAAGAAATGAACTTGTAAATATTTGGCTGAAAAGAAACAAAATTAAGGATGGCAAACCAGCAGCTGGACTCATGCGAACTCAGATGCTTATAAAATCCGGCTTATGTACCTCAATTGATCTCTATGGGTTTTCGACAAAGGGGAGCATTCGAAGTGGGAAATACTTTGATAAAAAAGCCATCGTGACAAAGGGTCATACGATTGATTGGGACGGCTGGATCTTGTCTGCTATGATGGACTTAGGTTATATTTGTGTGTATGGATCATAGAATTAGATTCCGCATAGAGAATTGGATCCGGAGATGGGAAATCAGGAAATGAACAGAGTTTCAGAGCGGTTTGTCTATGTGAATGGAAACTCTCGTTGAAGAATGGTATTTATTGAAATATAATAAAAATTACTATCTAAGGGTCACCCCTAACTCTTCTACCATTTTCCTTCTCACAGAATCTTGCAGCTCATTCACCTCTTCATCAGTAAGAGAACGTTCCATGGATCGATATACTATTCTAAAACAATTCGAGGTCTTCCCTGTTTTTGAATTGTGAAACTCGTCTATGAGCTTAACTTCTTCTACAAGATTTCCAGCTATCCCACGGACTAATTCACACAAGTTATTTTCAGTAAAATTCGTCAGATTTTCTGGCAACCAAAACGAAACGTCTTTCAAGCATGGCGGATATTTAGAATAGCTTTTAAATTTTTTCATGCCAAGACCGCCTGCACGGAACATTTGAGCTCTGAACTGATTGCTAAATCGAGGATCATCAGACCAGAAAAGTCGGATATCAGGGATGTCAAATAGCACCATTGCCAAACGCTCCAGACCAAGCCCAAATGCCCAAGCTTTTTTGCCTGGATTGCCAGAGTCGTCTAATATAGACTGCTGCATGACACCACATCCAAGGACCTCTAACCATTCTCCGTTAAAATAAATTTCCAACTCATAGGAAGGCTCTGTAAAAGGAAAGTATGCATCGACCCAACGCATTTCCACTTCACCAAAAAGATGCTGAGCCAATCCTTCTAACGTTTCTTTTAATTCTTTGCTGACAACTTCGACTTCGCTCAAATTGTCTGAATTAAGTTCTGACGCTTCAAAAACGCGCACTCCTTCCATTTGATGAAAAACTGGAAAGTGCGTAGCATCAATGGTGTCACGACGATACACGTCTCCTGTGATTAGAAATTGTTTTTCTCCACTCTTCAGCTTCTCATGTTGATGCGCAGAAGTGTGACAGCGTAAGACGCTGTCTGCATTGACATAATATGTATCATTTACTGACCGAGAGATGTGATCTTTAGGCACCAATACAGAATCAAAGTTCTCGAAAGTTGATACTATTGGATAGATGTCATCGAATCTTTTGAACGTATCGTTTCCGAACTTGGAGTCGAAATAGTCGCCAATCACGTTTTTTAATATTCCAAGAGGGTGATCAGGTCGTTGGTGTAAGTTTATTCCAAGTCGTTGATAAATATAATCTGAGACATTATTGTGTGGGTCCCCTGTGATGACGTCTGTTCGAGAGAGAGGAGATAAAGTATTATTAGTAAACTATGAGAGTATCCTCCGTGTAGTAATTAGGCTCTTCACCTTCTCTTTTTATTGCCGAAAATGGCTTAGAATACTCGCGTCCAGAGTTCTTTCGAGTCGTAATAGTTGAATAAGTGTTCTGTAATACTCTGCGTCTTCCGGTACAAAGATAAGAAGGAACTGAAATTCTGCCCCTGGTGTTTCCACAAGAAAGAAGGAAAGACACAAAAACTTTTAGATTGAAAGAAGAAAGAAAATGAAGATATCCTTACCCCCGCAAGCGACTACCCATCATGAATCTCAAATGTACTTTCGTCTTATTCACACCACATTTAAACATTTGTTTTACTCTCTGCGCATGAAATTCTGAGCGGATTCGGCCCGGCTTTGTTGTCTCCTAAAATCCAATTTGGTTCAACCTAATAAAATACCCTAAACTGCCACATTGCGGCGGAAGGAAAAGCTTTAGAAAGAGTAACTAGTTACGTTTCAGTCATAAAATTGAAGTATCTTTCTTTTCTTAACTCAAAGTTTTAACGGGTTTACCAAATATATAGACAACTTACGTGACAAACGCGGGTCCATATTTTACAATTCTCCCCAACGATAGTTATTCCGATACTGCTGCGTATTAGCATAAAGCATTAATTCAGTTCTCGATTCTGTTAATTTTCACTCCCATTCTCAAACCAACATTCCGATATATAATGGCTGATTACACAATAAAGCCATCCGATGAATCTCACGTCTATGATGCATCTACGTGGCCATTATTATTGAAGAATTACGATCGCTTGATGGTAATTTGATCATTATTAGATCTCTCATTATATTTATAACGTTTTTTATAGGTTCGCACCGGACATTATACCCCCATTCCCTGTGGTTATTCACCCTTGAAACGTCCTATATCAGAATATATCCGTTATGGAGTTATTAATTTGGATAAACCAGCTAACCCCTCCTCACACGAGGTTGTTGCTTGGTTAAAGCGTATTTTAAGAGTAGAGAAGACCGGTCACAGTGGGACCTTGGATCCAAAAGTAACAGGTTCCCTCATAGTTTGCATTGATCGTGCCACGCGTCTTGTGAAGGCACAGCAAGGTGCTGGAAAAGAATATGTTTGTGTTTGCCGTTTACATAACCCTCCTAAAGATGGGAAAACTTCAGTGGAACGCGCTATTGAAACGTTGACTGGTGCGTTATTTCAACGTCCACCACTGATTTCTGCGGTGAAGCGCCAACTTCGAGTTAGAACTATATATGCAAGTAAATTACTTGATTATGATGCAGAACGTAATCTTTGTGTTTTCTGGGTATCATGCGAAGCAGGAACGTATATTCGAACTTTATGCGTTCATTTGGGTCTCGTTCTTGGCGTTGGTGGCCATATGCAGGAGCTCCGTAGGGTACGTTCAGGAGCATGCAATGAAAACAATAATTTGGTGACAATGCATGATGTTCTGGATGCACAGTGGTCCCGAGATAATCTACAGAAAGAGGATTATCTTCGACGCGTGATTATGCCTCTTGAAGTCTTATTGACCAATTTTAAACGCCTTGTAGTCAAAGATTCGGCTGTGAATGCAATTTGCTATGGCGCAAAACTAATGATTCCTGGTCTCTTGAGGTATGAAAGTGGAGTTGAAGTTGGAGAAGAGTGTGTCTTAATAACAACAAAAGGAGAGGCAATTGCGGTAGCAGTAGCTCAAATGAATACTGCTATAATGGCTACGTGTGATCATGGCTGCGTAGCAAAGATTAAGCGTGTTGTAATGGAACGAGACACCTATCCGCGGCGTTGGGGCCTTGGACCGACAGCAATTGCAAAAAAGAAATTAGTTGCTGCTGGAAATATGGATAAATTCGGTATCAAAAGTAAAAGTGTACAAGATAATGATACGAACAAGTCCATTGAAGTTACGAAAGAGGGAAAAAAGAAGAAGAAGAAAAAGGACGAAAAAGAAAAAAAGTAGTGAGACCAGTAGACTAATTAATACAAAGCCCAAAGCAGAAACTGAAGCTTTGCCTTTAAAAACTGCCCAACTATGTCCCACTTGTTTATAAAACTAAGTATCAGCTTAAAAACATATATGATGAGAATAAATGTAATAGAAATCTATCTTGAATGAATTCGTAAAACAAAAATACACCCGTCGGTTGTTTATCTAGTTCTGTAAAACATGTAAAAATCCACTGCAACTACTAGTATCGCAAAATTGCTGAATATTTTTACTTGTGCTCAGAATACCGCCATACTTTCAATTCATGATCTATTTTATTTAAAAAGAAAGAAACTATAGCATTGTTGTTTCTACCAGTGGTGACTGCCACGACTGATTTAAATGATTTTTCATGAGCTCTTTTCACCGGAACAGTATATAAAACTTGTTGTGAATTTGAATCCCACACATAGATTTGCCCATTTTCTGAACCACACATGATCAGTTCAGCTTCCTCGATTTTCATGTAGCAGGTAGGTAAGCAAAATTCTCTGTTCTTATGAGAAATGTATTTCTTTAGACTTCTACCTGATTTGATATCAATCAACATAATGGAATCAGATAAAGTTCCAAGCAATATGTAAGATGGATTAGGTGTGCAACAAAGGAATGATACAGGTATTACTTTATCTCCTGAAACTGAAAGAGACTTTAGGCAAGCTCCACTATGTTTATCCCAAAAGCGACAACTTCCGTCATAGCTTCCAGTCAATATCATAGTCCCATCCACACTAAAACAAATGGTAGAAATAGGGTCGGCGTGAGCTGGTATAACTAGTATGCATTTTCCATTTTTAATGTCCCATAAGCGTAAAGTTTCATCCAAAGAACCACTTGCTAACACGTTACTACTGGGTAAATTGAAAGCACAGCAAGTAACAGAACATTCATGACCTGCTAGTAAACGAATGCACTTGCCTGTCCAAGAGTCCCAAAGCATGAGAGAAGTATCATCTGATGCAGTAGCAATAATTTTATCATCACTACTCCAAGCACAGTCACACAAGCCTCCGGCATGACCCACAAGAATCTGAGCCAAGTTATGTGTTTTCATGGACCAAATTCGACAAGTTTTATCTCCAGACACACTTGCAACTCTTAACGAAACGTATCGAACGTAAAAAGGTTATAATTGTTACGAAATATAATTCATATACCTACCTGGATACATCGTTGGAAAATTTTGCTGATGATATCGTTTTTTCATGCCCTCTACAAGCAAATTCGAACTCAAAACTCCGTGAAGGAACAGAGTCTGATAACATCATCACTTCATAGAAAAATTGATTCAAACTCTTCGTGGAACATATCTATCGATATAGTTGGTTATGATAAGGATTCAAAATTCGAGAATGTATTTAATTTGACTCACAGTTATTTTTGTGACTTGAATGGGAGTTTCGAGAAATATGATTTTTTTGTGGATTTGATGTAAATGGAGACATCCCCGGAATTGAATACCCCAAATCGCGCCGAAAGAGTAAAGGTAAATTTCTAAGTTTATAGGCCAATATGATCATAAAATTTAATCAAGAAGCTATTCAAGAAACTGAACGAATCGTCGAAATGGATTCCTGACAAAAATCCATACACAGGCAAAACGAAACGGAAAGTTGAGGCAAAAAATATGTGCACCATCCGGGAGTCGAACCCGGGTCTCGAGCTTGGAAGGCTCATATCCTAACCGTTGGACTAATGGAGCGTGTTGCAAACGACGATTGTAAAATATATGTTGTTTTTTTGTTTCCATGCATTTCACGTGTCTAAATTTCAAAATCTTTACAAAATAATATGCATACAGGTACTTACCACATCCCATTCAGGGATAGTATGCCATATTTGAATTTTGAACTTTTCTACTCGTAAAATAATATTCACTCATTTTTCGTATGGTATATAGTCCTCCTCAAAAGCAATATTTCACATACATTAAAGCCTGACGTACAAAGACAAACCCTAAACAAACCGCAAAAAATTCGGTTTTGAATTTTCGAACGGCGCATTTCACTTTGCACGTTTATCATATATCTATCTAAGATTCATTCCTCACAAAAAGATAAATAAATATAACGTCTCCTCCTTATATCAATAATGGAATCTGAGAAGCAGTTTCGTGAGTTACAGGTATGTTAAGGGTGTTGTTAATTTAAGTCCCTGCTTATTAACGTCTCATTTTCCAGACCTATGCAAGACAAATCGTGGCGAAATTAGAAGATTACAGAGAAAGAGATAAGATAAGGGATGCCGAACTAGCATTGGTTAAAGAAAAGCTTGCAATAGTGATATCTTCTTTTGAAACAGAAAAAGCAAAGATTATTGCAGAATATACGCTTAATTTTCACGAGAACAAAACGAAACTTGCTGAACAAGAATATGCTTTGGCATCTTTAAAGAACTCTTATGATGAGTCTCAGCGAGCGAGATTAAGCTGTGAAGAGAGAATAAATGAAACACAAGATGAGTTAATGGTGACCATGAGAGAAAATGAGATTTTAAAGGCTAATAACGAAGAGTTGCGGGAGACTATAGCAGATCTTTATGATGACACGGAAATTTTGAGGAAAACTCTTCAAAAAGCATATAATACCATGGAAATGGCATATCATAGCCATAAGAGGGGTAGTGCCTCTAATATGATTGGCAAACAAAATTCAAATGTTAATCAGAATCTCGACTCGGAGGATGAAACCACTCAAGAAATATTGGTTGCATTACAGAAAGAAATAGCCCAGAAAAATGAAAAGGTTGTAGAAATGACTAAGTTACTTAGAGAGAAAGGGGATGAGATAGTTGTATTGAAGGCAGAGAATATGAACTCTCTGAATAGAGTAAAAGATACTGATATTTTAGCTAAAGTGAAACCTACCAAAACTGGAAATAGTCTTACTTCCTCAGGAGTGCGCGGAAGAGACGTCAGTCAAAATGATATGATTTTGAAAGCACACAAACCTGGATCAATAAGAAGTAATGCATCTGATACCAAAACTTTACCACAGCAGTCTTTACGTAAAAAAATGGGATTCGAAGCAGGAAAGGATTTGACGAGAGGCAAGCACGAAGAAAATTTAGTACAAGAAGTGAGCAAATTAAAGAAGAGACGGCGACTACTGAACCAATCGACCATAGAGGACATACAGCGAGTGTAGTGCTCATTAAATTCAATATTAGATATGATATATTTCACTGAGTAATTTTAAGTACTTCTATTGTAATATTTGAAAAAGTTATCGGCGCACTGTGACAGGAGCATAGAAAATTAAAAATTTACCAGAAAAATTTAAAGCTCGTCATGGTCATCAACATCCCCAGACTCTGAATCCTCCTCATTCTGTTGATATGCTTGCGAAACAATTGGGTTGCAGATCCCCTCAATTTCTTTCAGTTTCTCTTCGTATTCTTCCTTGTCTGCTTCTTGGTTCTCATCTAACCACTCAAGAACCTCCTTCACTGCGTCTTGAATAGTAGACTTATCGGACTCCTCAAGTTTATCGCCCAATTTATCGCTGTCTGAGACAGTATTTTTCATGTTGTAGGCGTAAGTCTCCAAACTATTCCTCGAATCAATTCGCTCTTTAATTTTTTTGTCCTCCTCTGCGAATTCTTCAGCTTCTTCGACCATACGTTCAATTTCTTCCTGAGAAAGTCTCCCTTTATCGTTTGTTATCGTAATTTTCTCTGATTTACCAGTTCCTTTATCTTCCGCACCAACGTTTAGAATCCCGTTTGCATCAATTTCAAACGTAACCTCAATTTGAGGCACACCCCTTGGTGCAGGAGGAATCGATGTGAGTTCAAATTTGCCCAGTAAGTGATTATCCTTCGTCATGGCTCTTTCACCCTCAAAAACCTGTATCATTACAGTTTGCTGATTATCTTGATACGTTGTGAAAGTTTGAGACTTTTTTGTTGGTATCACAGTATTTCGTGGGATCAATTTCGTCATGACCCCACCAACTGTTTCAATACCTTGTGTTAAAGGTGCTACGTCAAGGAGAAGTATGTCCTTCGTTTCATCTCCCCCTTCGCCAGATAAGATCCCACCTTGGACAGCCGCACCATATGCAACAGCTTCATCTGGATTCACACCTTTGCTCGGTTCCTTGCCATCGAAGTAATCTTTTAAAAGTTCTTGAACTTTAGGGATCCTTGTTGAGCCACCGACTAAAACAATTTCATCGATTTGACTTTTCTTCAAACCAGCATCCTCCATCGCCTTTTTGACAGGCCCCATCGTTTTGAGGAAGAGATCATTGTTTAACTCCTCAAACCTGGCTCTAGTGAGAGGCTCAGAAAAATCGATACCGTCATAGAGAGATTCTATCTCAACTCTAACTTGGTGTTGGTTGGAGAGGGAGCGCTTCGCGCGCTCAGCCTCACGGCGAAGTTTCTGCACAGCTTTCTTCTCATTCGAAACGTCTTTACTGTGCTTTCTCTTTATGAGCTTAATAAAATATTCCATGATTCTTTGATCAAAGTCTTCACCTACAGAGATTTGCGGATTGAATGGATGTAACAATTCTATATAGTATCTTACCACCGAGGTGCGTATCTCCATTTGTTGAAATAACTTCAAACACACCGTTATCAATAGTTAAAATGGAAACATCGAACGTGCCTCCACCGAGATCAAAAACAAGAATATTCTTCTCGCCTTTCTTATCAAGACCATAGGCAATGGCGGCCGCAGTAGGCTCGTTGATAATTCTAGCGACGTTGAGTCCTGCAATTGTCCCAGCATCCTTTGTTGCTTGACGCTGTGCATCATTGAAATATGCTAACAAAAAAAGTAACTTCAGTTCATATTAATGATGAAAAATGGAAATACCAGGCACGGTCACAACAGCATTTTTAATTTGCTTCCCGAGGTATCCTTCTGCTGTTTCTTTCATTTTAACAAGAACCATGGCTGAAATTTCTTCAGCTTGAAAGACCTTCTTTCCCTCGTTCAAGTCAACTTCGATGCAAGGTTTGCTCTCTTTATTAACAACTTTGAAAGGAAACATTTTCAGATCGCGCTGGACATCTTTGTCAGAATATCTAGCAAAATTAAAGATTGCATTAATAAAGAGAAAAGGATGTGTGAGTAGACTTACTTTCTACCAATCAATCTTTTAGCGTCGAAAATGGTTCGTGTTGGATTAGAGGTGGCTTGATTTTTCGCAGCATCTCCGATCAGACGTTCATTATCCGTAAATGCAACGTAAGATGGAGTAATCCTATTGCCTTGGTCATTTGCGATTATTTCAACTTTCCCATTAACGTATGCTCCCACGCATGAGTACGTAGTACCCAAATCGATTCCGATCACGGTACCAAGCTTCTCACCGGAGTCATCGGCGAACGCTGATAAAAAAAGCAGCGCAAAGGAGACTGGAAAGAAAATATAAGTCAGCATTATTACGAATAATTTAATTGTTATGAGCCGTACCGAGTGTGAATTGATTTAAGCGCAACATCGTACTTAAACACGACTGTTAAGTGCAGTACGGCGGTAGTGGGACTCGTTACGAAGTTCAGTAATTTTGCAGTTTTGGCGCTTACTATTTATGACAACCTCCGAACCAATCAAATTTTGCCAAAGACCAAATCGTTTACATGATTTAGGGTTACAGCGTCTGAGCGTATCCGAATAAAAAAAAGAATTTTTTGAAAGATTTTTTTAAACTGAGGCCGGAAAAACTTCCTAAATTAAGAAAAGTTGCACTTAGCTCCATATTCTTCGCGCGGGTCTCTTGTACTAAGATAGACCCTGAGCGCAATCGGTGCTGAAAATATGTTTGCATCTGCTGGATTCAATTGCGCTATTTCGCGTGTGAGGGTAAATCGCACAACTCTTTTTTCCTTACTTGTCTAACGTGATTAATTTCGCATAGTTCAACCTTGCGCACGCGCGTCAATCGCGTACAAACGTTAGTTACAGGTAGGGTACTCTGAATACGTGTGCTAGATTCTATCGATTATTCGATATGTTTTCAAGAATCCTTCCCCTTTCCTTCTGATAAAATTCGTCTTGAAGTTCAATGTATTATTCTAATCTCTTTCTCGTAGAAATGGCAGGAAGTACCATCCAATTCAAGCAAGTGCTGATAAAGCCCAAGTCATAAAGCCTATCAATGGCGACCCTTTTATTGGAATGCTGGAGACACCTGTCACGTCTGCTCCTATCGTATCGAACTTTTTATCGAATCTTCCTGCATACAGAACTGGAGTGTCACCCTTATTAAGAGGTGTTGAAGTTGGCCTTGCGCACGGTTTCTTTGTAGCTGGTCCTTTCATTAAGCTTGGACCACTTCGAGCATCTGATGCTGCCGAAGTAGCTGGTTGCCTATCTGGTGCTGGTCTCATTTTAATTCTTACGGCATGCCTAAGCATCTATGGTGCCACAGCTTTTCAACGTGATGATGTTGTCGGTGTGAAAACTTTAAGTGGACGAGCTATCAATCGCGATCCGTTGCAAACTTCTGACGGGTGGGCTTCCTTTACCTCCGGATGGCTTGTGGGTGGATTATCTGGCGTCGCATGGTGTTATATCCTGACCCAAGTGCTTCCTTATTACTCTTAATTTATGTGATGAATTTTAGAGATGAGCTAGTTGTAAATATGTTTGCCACTAGTATCATACGTAGTGGGTACCAATATATATATATATACGAGTATATACGTATGTATTCCAATTTCAAACTCCATAAAGCAATTCTTAAATTACTTTCTTCTTTTGTCTCGATAATTGTGAAGCTTTCCGAACGTTCCTTCGAATTTTAATCCTCAGGACTTCGTAGTCTCCAGTACAGCCATCACGGTAATTCAGAGTAATAGTCTCCAGGACACTCAAGTGAGTCAAAGTAATAGTCCAGGCATCATGATTCAGAGTCAGTCTCCAGTACAGCCATCAGTGTTTCAAAGTAATAGAACGGTTAGTGCTAATAGATTGAATAAATATGGCCAACACAAAAAAAAGAGACGCATATTGGCGCCACCGCGGATCGAACGCGGGACCTTTAGATCTTCAGTCTAACGCTCTCCCAACTGAGCTATGGCACCGCTAATAACTATTTTATAGTTCGCACACACTCAAAAGAATCAAATTTAAGAGTATTGAATACTTTTTTTTTCATTTTTTCTTTAAAAATGGGAAAAAATGGGAAAAAATGGGTAAAAAAGGCGTGCCAAAAGAGAGATTTTGCCAAAAGAGAGAATATGGCATACATGGACAACGGCTCCTTCTTCACTTTTTGGTGCAATTCTTTCCAATTGTCGCTCCCTCCTCCCTCCTCCCTTTTCCCTCCCCCTCCAAAAGCAAAAGCAACGAAAAACACGAACTGAATATACTGGTGCACACTTGAGCACAAAACGCGATAAGTGCAGAGGAAAACCGTAAACACATCCTGTTATTGAGCAAAACAGTAAGCGATCCTCTCTTTCAAATACTCGTACGAGTAGTAGAACAAAATTCTGCAAGGATTTTATTATTTCTGCTCATAAAAAGTGTAAGGTTGG
>Ga0115011_10002195_pt1 | contig 13681 bp, 4 predicted proteins | sample TroAtlMetagenome_2_FD_88705 | JGI IMG/M metagenome (GOLD analysis project Ga0115011, IMG submission 88705) | Marine eukaryotic phytoplankton communities from Atlantic Ocean - Tropical Atlantic ANT8 Metagenome | ecosystem: Environmental > Aquatic > Marine > Oceanic | place: Tropical Atlantic... | reverse complement strand
TGAGAAAACTACAAATCTTGAATCATTTTTTGTCTAATGGATTTACCTATTGATGATAAAGAATTAGAAATTATTGTAACACAACTATGGAAGTCACGTAAGAATGGAGGAGAACCATTGGTTGCTCCTTTATATGAGAAGATAAAATTGGTTAAGGAAGTCAGAGATGCTAATCCTGGCGGACCTTATAAGAAAATACTTAGAGAACAACATGATATGGTAATTTGATGGCAATTTACAGAACAAATGAGATCAGAATTGATCTTAATGAATTAGTATCTATTAGATCATCATTCCTTGGTGAGAAATTATCCGAAGAGGATATAGAGAGTCTTGGTGATCAACTTAAATATAGTCTCACGTTTGATACCTTATATGGTATGATAGATCAAGCAATTCTTGAATACCTTGATAAGGATGAGAATCATTATGGTGAGATACAACCTGAACCTGGCCGTGAGGCTATGTTGAATCAGATTGAAAAGAATAAAAAAGAGTTTGAGATGGTTGATTTAGTATCACCATCATGGACAATACAAGTACCAGTCAGGAAAAAGAAATGAGTAAGATTGACACTCAGGGGATGAGTGGCCCTGTTGATCCTAATTACAAAGGTAAGGCAAAACCACAAGAATATAAACCTATGGAGATACATCCTCGTAGGTTATTTACTCCTGAGTATGTCAAAGAAATGAAGATACTTATTAATGAAGTATTAGACGAAAGAGAATATAAGAGAAAGTTAAGAATGAATTACGATGACCCTACTCCACCAGGCGTTTCTTATTTTGACACAGAACACTTTAAGCATCGTATTAATGAACCAGAACCACCATATAAGGATTGGAGTCAGTAATGTATCAAGCACTATATGATGGTCTTTTCGTTGGAAAGAGTCCTATTGCAGGCCAAGGACTGTTTACCAAAAAGGAATTATCTACTAACACAGAATTAGGTCTATCACACGTTTTAATTGATGAAGAAATAATAAGAACACCATTGGGTGGCTTCATCAATCATAGCGAAAATCCTAACTGTGAAAAATACTTAATAAATAATAAATATTATATACGAACTATTAGAGCTATTAAGCCTGAGGAAGAACTCTTTCTTAAGTATACTTTTTATAAAGTAGTATAAATATATTGAGTAATATTGTACTGGCATACTATGCCCATAGTATCACAAAGACAATCACGTGCATTTAAGGACATTTCACTGTCTTTTAAGAAACATCCTGTCACTAATGACATAATTTCTCTTACAAATGAGAATGCAATTAAGAGATCTGTCAGAAATTTAATCGAAACTATTAATGAAGAGAGGTTTTTTAACCCTCTGATAGGTTCTAGTGTGAAAAATAGTCTATTTGAACAGGCTGATAATACTGTATTGGTTACATTAAAGACTCAAATTGAGACCACAATCAATAATTTTGAACCTAGAGTTGCATTAACTGCAGTTAATTGTGTTCATCCACCTGATACTAACAATTTAGAGGTTAGTGTTAGTTATAGTATCATCGGACAAGAGGCAAATCCACAAGAAATTACATTTATCCTTCAACCAACTAGAGAATAATGGCATTTACACAATATACTAACCTAGATTTTGAGGAGATTAAGGTTTCTTTGCGTGAATATTTACGTGCCAACTCAGATTTCACTGATTTTGACTTTGAAGGATCGAATTTATCCATATTAATAGACACTTTAGCGTATAATACCTATACTACAGCCTATAATACTAACATGGTCGCCAATGAGGCGTTCATTGATAGTGCAACTTTGAGAGAAAATGTAGTTGCATTAGCAAGAAATGTTGGTTATGTACCCTCTTCTAGAGCAGCTGCAACTGCAAATGTCACTTTTACTGTTGATTTAGGGTCTGGAACCACTAGATCAAGCGTAACACTTAAGGCTGGACTGTTTGCATTGGGTGATTTTGAGAATACTAACTATACTTTCTGTGTGCCAGAGGACATTATATCACCTGTAAACGATGGATTTGCACAATTTACTATTGATATTAAGCAAGGAACCTACTTAACGAAACAATTTATTGTAGATACTGCTCAACCTAACCAAAAATTCATTATTCCTAACGCATATGTTGATACTTCGACTCTAAGAGTCAATGTAAAGGACACATCAACCTCCACTTCACAGACAGTTTACTCACAAATTGATAATATTGTAGGAATTACGACATTTTCTGAGACATATTTGTTACAGGAAGTCCAAGATGAGAAATATGAGATACTTTTTGGTGATGGAGTGCTTGGTAAGAAGTTAAGTAGTGGTAATGCTGTTAGTGCAACCTATATTGTATCTGATGGGCCTGGTGGAAACGGTGTTTCTGCGTTTTCTTTCGCTGGAAAACTGTTAGATAATGATGGAGGACTCATTACAACGGGTATTTCTGACATAATTACCAATGAACCCGCTCGAAATGGTGCAAATATTGAAAGTTTGGACACTGTTAGGAATTTAGCGACTAGAATTTACTCAGCACAACACCGTGCAGTTACAACTAATGATTATGAAGCAATAATTCCGACAATTTTCCCTAATGCAGAGAGTGTAATTGCATATGGAGGTGAAGATTCGAATCCACCACAATTTGGAAAGGTATTTTTGTCAATAAAACCCAAAAATGGACGATTTATCTCTGATTTTGACAAAAGACAACTTACATCTAAGTTAAAAAGTTATTCAGTTGCAGGAATTAGACAAGAATTTGTCGATCTGAAGTATTTGTACATTGAATTAGACTCTACAATCTATTATAACTCAAATATTGTTGGAGATGTGAATAATTTGAAGTCTAGTATCAGAAATTCTCTTGAAACTTACTCAAAATCTGCAGATTTGAATAAATTTGGTGGTAGATTTAAATATAGTAAAATAATTAAGATAATTGATGAAACTAATAATGCAGTTACGTCAAATATCACAAAAATAATTATTAGACGTAATTTAGATGTAGATACTGATAATTTTGCACAATATGAGCTTTGTTATGGTAATAGATTCCATAATCGCAGAGAAGGTTATAATATTAAGTCAACTGGATTCACTATTGATGGTGTTTTAGGTACATGTTACATTTCAGATTCTTATATTGATGATAAAACAGGTCAATTATTCATATTTAAATTATCAAACACAGGTGAAGTTGAAAAAGTTGTTAATAATGCAGGTATTGTTAAATATGATATTGGTGAAATTCTTATAGATACAATACGGATCTTATCAACAGTTAAGGCTGATAATATCATTGAGATAGAGGCAATTCCAGAATCTAATGATATTATTGGATTAAAGGATCTATATGTTCAACTTTCTATACCAGATAGTAATATTGGTTGCGTTGAAGATACTATTTCCACTGGTGCAGACTCATCAGGTGCTAATTTCATCTCTACATCTAGTTTCTCAGATGGCGACTACATAAGGAAGACGGATTCCGCTCCCACTTCTAGTAGATACACTTCTACTAAAGATATATTATCTACATCAACAGACGTTAGCTATTAATCCTAATAATGGGTATCGATACAGCCGCTAAAAAAGTACAGATCAATAAACTTGTAAAAAGTCAACTACCTTCATTTGTAGTTGAGGATAATCCTTTATTTGTAGATTTTTTAAAACAATATTATATTAGTCAAGAGAATCAGGGTGGTTCTATTGATATTATTACTAATTTTAATGAGTATCAGAAATCTGAAACTTATAGTGAAACTAGTAATTTAATAGGGTTTTCTACATGTACTAGTCTTGTTAATTCATATGATGCAACTATAAATGTAAGTTCAACTGAAGGTTGGCCTGCAGATTATGGACTTTTGAAGATTGATAATGAAATAATTACATATACTGGTAAAACTGCAACATCATTTACAGGCTGTGTACGTGGTTTTTGTGGTGTAGATAATTTAAAAGATCCAAATAATCCCGAAACACTAATATTTTCCAATACTAGTTCTAGTAAACATGAAAATAATACTAAAGTTATTAATTTAAGTAACTTATTTTTACAAGAATTTTGGCAAAAAACTAAAAAATTATTCTTGCCTGGTTTTGAAGATAGAAAATTACATGATAGTGTAGATAAAGCTAATTTTTTACGTCAAGCTAAAGATTTTTATTCAACAAAAGGTACTGATGAAGCGATAAAAATATTATTTGGTGTACTTTTTAACTCTACAGCTGAAGTAATTAAACCAATTGAGTACTTATTTGCACCTTCAGATGCAGATTATGTAAAAACTCATGATTTAATAGCAGAACGTCTTAGTGGAAATGCTGATAATGTAGTTGGTCAGACGTTATTCCAGACTGATAATACCGCAACTAGTGGATCTATTTTTAATACACAGTATTTTCCGAGAGAAGGTAGACATTATTACATAATAAGCCTGAGTCAAGGATCTACTGTTGGTGAATTTTATCCAACTGGTTCTTCATCTTTGATAAATGCAGTTGGTATTGGTTCAACTGTAATTACAGTTGATTCTACTTTAGGATTTCCTGAGTCTGGATCTGTTTATGTTGGTGCTGGATTAACTGTTGGTATCGCAACTTATACAAATAAATCATCAAATCAATTTTTTGGAGTAACTGGCATATCATCAAACTACAGTGATTCTGATTTTGTACGATCATCTGCAACTGTATATGCATATGAAAATGGAGATGTTACGAAACCCGTATATTTCAGATTAACAAATGTAGCTAATGGTGCTAATATTGATGATGTTGGGTTCTTATTTGAAGGTGACGATATATTACCAAGACAATTAGGTAGGGTATCTGATAATGCAAATGATCATTTAAGTAGTTGGATTTATAATATTAAGACAAAGAGTGATGTTGCTAGAGATATTGAGACAAATACATCTAAAGTTAATACAAATAGTAATGTTGTAACTACAATATCTCCACATTTATTAAGTGAAGATGATGTTGTAACATTACTTGATGTAACTAATGATGATCAAAATCCAGATAATGTTGAAGGTATTGTTAAAAGAGCTCTTACAGAACTAGAATTTGAGATTGATATTAGCTCTGGAGTTTTGAATCCTACAAAACTTTATAAAGTTGAAAGAGATTTGAATTATGCAAAGAGTTCTAATAATGTTTTAGGTATATCTAATTTTACTTCAGATATTCAAAATACTTATACTTCTAAAGATAATAAAACAGTTTATGTAACATCTGGATCTTTACCGAGTTATGAGATAGCTTCAGATACTAGAAGAAAGGAATTTACATCTGCACATAATACATATACCTCTAACGTTGATGAGTTCACTGATAATATTACTATTAATAATCATAATTTCTTACAAGGAGAATTAGTTAGATATGCACCTCTTGTTTCTCCAGGAGCCACTGTAGTTGGATTAGAAACAGGATCAAAATATGCAATTACTAAAGTAGACAATAATACAATAAAACTATCTCGAAGTGTTGCTGACGTAGCTACAGGTAAATTTATTTCTATTAGTGGTGCTGGCACTACTACTACACATGAATTAATTCCTGCTGATTTAACTGGAAAGAATGTAAAATATCAAAATTTCTTAAGAAAATTCCCAGTAACTCCAGAACCTAAAGAATCTGAAGTAGAACTTAAGAATGAACCTATTGGAATGCTCATTAATGGAGTTGAACTAATTTCTAATCAATCTGGTGATAGTATTCATTATGGCCCAATTGAATATATTGATGTTGAGAGTGGTGGAGATGGTTATGATGTAATTACACCACCTAATATTAATATTACAGATAATGTAGGTACTGGTGCAACTGCATATGCGGTAGTAGAGGGATCATTTAAGGGTATTGAAGTTATTTCTGGTGGATATGACCTAAAACAAGTTCCCAACGTTGCCATACGGGGTGGCAATGGTCAGGGCGCTACTGCATCTGCAAGGTTGAAGGCAACAAGAAATTCTAGATTATTTGATGCAAAGATTGATGTAGCTATTACTGCAACTGGTACACCAGGAACAATTAATTTCTCAGATGATCATTTATTCTTTGATGGAGAATCTGTTGTATATGAAAAATCTACAACAGATGCAGTTATTGGTGGTCTTGTAGATAAATCTGTTTATTATGTTAATAAGATTAGTGAAACTCAAATTAGTCTTGCTACTAAATTTGATGATGCAGTAGCTGGTATTAATAGTGTTGCTATTTCGAGTAAGTCTGTTGGTAGTCATAAATTTACTTCAACAACATTCAGAAATGTTTTAGATAAAATTATTGTTGAGACTGAAGGATCTGGTTATTCAAATAGAAAAATACTCGTAAATTCTACTGCAGATCCATCACCTTCATATTACGAAAGAAATAATCTTAGATCTGGTATTAGTACTGCAAATAATTATATCTTCTTTAAAAATCATGGATTTAATTCTGGTGATGTTGTTGAATATAATCATACTGGTACTGCAGTAGGTGGTTTACATACTACACAAAATTATCAAGTTCTTGTTTTAGATGAAGATAAGTTCCGTGTTTGTAGTGCTGGTATTGGAACTACTACAACAACTAAGAATTATCATAAGGGATTATATGTAGATCTTGAAACTGTTGGTGTAGGTACACATACTTTCAAATATCCAGATATTGCAGTTTCATTGGAAACATTATCTGGTGTTGCTCTTACAGCTACATCTGCACCTGTTATTAGACCATTATGTCATGGATCTATTACTGATATACATTTAACAAGTACTGGTGTTGGTTATGGTACTGATGCAACACTTAATGCACATAGAAGGCCATTAGTTACAATATCTAATGGTCAAGATGGATTAATTACTGTTAACCAAACTGATGGACAAATTACTGGTGCGTTTGTAAAAATTGCAGGAAAAGGATATGTTACTCCTCCAGAATTAATTGTTGAGGGAGAAGGTAAATATGCAAAACTTCTTTCTAATCTTGATGCTGAGGGTAAGTTATCAAGCGTAAATATCATCGATGGTGGTAAATACTATAAGGATCAACCTGCGACCACTGTGAGGGTCAAACAGCAGGGTTCTGGCGCTGTTTTCAGAGCGGATCTAAAAGAGTGGAGAAGTACTAGTATTAACAGATATAGGAAATCTATTAGTCAGGATGATGATGGTATTATTGTACCAAGTCAAAATACTGATTATGGATTAAAATTTGTATCCACATACTTACCTAGAAAGTTAAGATTGAAATTAGATGATAACCTTTTTGTAGATATTAATGGTCAGTTAAAGGAAAATACACAATTAGTTCATTCTCCTATTGTTGGTTGGGCTTATGATGGATGTCCAATATATGGGCCATATGGACATGATACAATTACTGGAGGAGTTATTCGTAGAATAACATCAAGTTATACTGCAAATACGAAATCGGACAGACCGTCAGTTTCTTCAGAATATCCACTTGGTTTCTTTGTTGAAGATTTTGATTATACTGCGGATGGTGATTTGGATGAATATAATGGAAGATTTTGTAAGACTCCAGAATTTCCTGATGGTGTGTATGCATACTTCTGTACCATTACTGATGCTGATGGAACAGAATCTCCATTTATAGGTTCCAGAGAACCAGTATTCCCATATATTTTAAATGGTTTCCGATATAAGAAAGTTGAGATGAATGGTAAGCCATTATCATTACAAAATATGGCAATTCTTAATAGTGGGGATATATTAAGAAATACTCTTCCATACAAATTAGGATATCTTGCATCTGATTATGATTATTTTGTTTCTGGTGGTATAGAAGATACTGAATTATCTGTTAAAACAATAGCCACTAGTGGCATAAGTTCTGTAAAGATATTATCACCAGGTATAGAGTATAAAGTAGGTGATAAAGTTGTATTTGATAATGCTGGTAGTGGTGGTAATGGTGCAAGTGCAAAAGTAAAGACTTTAGTTGGTTCTGGAATAACAGAGGTTACTTATAATCAAACTACCATTGATCATATTGCATTTGATTATAAAAATGGATTAGGTGTCGGTGTTGGATCTACTTCTCATGGATTACAAAATGGAGATCTTGTTAATCTGTCTGGGATTGGAACGGGAGAATTGAGATTTCTTGAAGGCCCATCAACAATTTCTATATCTTCAATTACATCTGTATTAGGTGTTGCATTAACATCTAGAACAACAGCCAATAATCATACTACTGCAACTGGTGATAATGCTTGGATAGTACTTACTGATGTTATTGGTGGAAATACTGATGATGATATAGTAGTTGGTGATTGGTTACAAATTGATGGTATAAAGGATGGTTGGAGTTCTGAGAGATTAAGAGTCTTGGAAGTTGATAAGACTTTAAACAGATATAGAGTTTGGCGTCAACCAGGTATAAACACAACATTCCCTGCAGGAACAAGACTTTCTGTAGATCAAAGACGATTTACTTTTAATATTGGTATTCATACAGATTTACCTATTATACTTGATAAATTAATCACATTTAATCCACAGAATAGTATAGGTATTGGAACTGTATTAAAGACTGAATCTGGCCCATTTGGAAATGTTTCAGTTGCAAGGGTAGTTGCTAAAGATGGTACTGTATTATATGATCATGATCCACAAAATAGACCTCATAATGGTCAACCAGGTAGTAATGCAGATAACGTTATTTCTCTTCCAAATCATGGATTTTTAACTGGCCAGAGATTGAAATATAATAAGAGTTTACAAGGTGAACCATTAAAAGTATCAACTGAGAATACGTTACCAGCAACTGGTGTTGGAAAGACTTTTTCTTTGGTTGATGGTCAATATGTATATGCAGTTAAGAAGAGTAATGATTTATTAGGAATTAGTACCACAAGAACTGGTATTGGTAGTACTGGTACTTGTCTTTATATTGTAACTGTTGAAAATAACTTATTAACAGATCATACTTTTGAAACAACAAATGAACAACATAAAGGTACTCTTGATCGTTATGATGTTCTAATTTACAATTCATCTGCACATAATTTAAGAACTAATGATAAGATAACAGTAGATATTGCTCCCAATACTACTGTTAGTAAGAGTATTGAGTATGACACTCTTGCAAGAAAAACTATAGTTAATCCTGCATATTTTAATAGTAGTGCTGTATCTACTACAGATTCTACAATTACATTAATTGATCATGGATTTAAAGATGGAGATAAGATACTTTACTCCCATACAACAAATATAGCTCATAGAATAGTACCATTAACAGATAGAGGTGAATATTATGTTAAGAGAATCAGTAGAAATACATTTAGATTATTTAATAATCGTAAGGATTCCTTAATTAATCCGATTGCATTTATTAATTTAACTAATGCAGGATCTGGTGTTCATAGAGTTGCAAGAATAAATCCTCCAATTCAAGTTATGAAAGGAGAGACTATTGGATTTGCAGTTTCGGATACTTCTCTTGATGATTTTAAACTTGAGTTTTATAAAGATCAAAACTTTACTAATAAGTTTAATGGTGCTGGAATATCAACAGAAATAGTAAGAACTGGTGTAGCTGGAGCAACAGGTTCTATAGTTAATGTTAAACTTACTGATAATTTACCATTACCATTATATTATAAGTTAGTTCCATCATCTTTAAGTACTATTAATGTTACTAAAAGGGATAGTGAAATTGATAATGAAGTTGTTAATGCAGGTCAAATAACAATTGATCCTAGTATATACGCTGGTAATTTTGGTATTACAACTACTGGAATAACATCATTTTCATATCAAGTACCATATAAACCAGAAAGATCATCTTATGTTAAATCTGGTATTACTACATTTAGATATTTAACTTCATCTGCCAATGCTACTGGTGGAATTAATGAAATTAAGATAGATTTTCCTGGTGTTGATTACTTTAAGAATCCAGGAGTTAGTACTGTAAGAACTACTACTGGTAGAGATGCAAATCTTAGTATGTTTGATGATACACTTGGAAGACCAGGTTATAAAGAAGTTGTAAAAATTGGATATGATTATCCTACAGATAAGTCTTTAAGTCCAAGAGCTGATACACCTGTTCATGTAGCTGTAGCAAATAATTATGTTATAGGTAATATTGGAGTAGAGACATCAGGTAGAAATTATAGTACTGCACCTGATTTATTCTTCCCATCTAGACCAAATGCAAAAACTGAAGTTAGTCTTGAAGGAACTGGTATAGGATCTGTACGTATATTGTATGATAGTCTTACTGGATTTGATTTAGTTCCTAATCCACCAAGAATTATTCCTATTAATAACAGCAATGGTGTTGGTGTTGTTACCGCAACTTCTAATGGTGTTACACAATTTATTACTATTAAATCACCTCTAGGTGGTTGGAGACCTGAAGCTCATAGATTAGGCACTAATTTCCCATTTGAAGTTGGGGATGAAATATTTGTAGAAAATATTAATATTCAAGGCCATCCTGATGCTAATGATGGTACTGTATTCACTGAACCAGTACCTAGTACTGATCCACGTACATATAATGAAGGTGAGATTCAGGGTTATAACTCTGACATGTATGATTATAGAACTTTCACTATTGCATCAAGAAATATTGCAGATTCTAGAATTACATATAGTCTTACTGGAATAGGAAGTACTGGTGGTTTCTTTGATCCAGAAAACAGTGCTGGTAGAATAATTAAGAAGGTAGATTTACCAACATTTAATGTAAGATTCGATCAAAGAGATTTTATTAATGGAGAACCTGTAACATTTGGTAATGGATCTGCTATAGGTCAGATGGTTAAGAATGAGGGATGGGATAAAAGTACAAATTCATTTAGATTACGTAATCTGACTAGAACACCATATATTGGTGATACTATAGTTGGTAAAATATCAAATGCCTCTGGTGATGTTGTTAAATCTTCTTACTATGAGAGATTCTTTAGTCTTTCACATCAAGCAGATAGAGTACAAGGTTGGCAAAAAGATACTGGTAAATTAAGTAACGATTTCCAAAAGTTACAAGATAGTGATTATTATCAGAATTTCTCTTATTCTATTCAAAGTGAAATTCAAGAAAAGGACTTTAGTGATGCTGTAGACAGTATTGTTCACACATCTGGTTATAAAAATTTCTCAGATTTGGTTATAAAATCAGAACCTACAGCTGGTTATGCTAGAAGTACCACTCTTACGGCTAGATCTCCACAAAATGCTTCAGATATGAAGGTTGATATTGATAATGTACATTCATTCTATGTTAAAAATGACTTTGATTTTGCTACAGAAACTACTATATCTAATGGATTATCTAAGTTTATCAGTTTCCAGAATAGAAAAATTAGAGATCTATTAAGTATTGCAACTGCTAAAGTTGAGTTAATTGATGATATCAGTAATAAGTTTAATGCTAAGAGTCAGACCTTTATGGGTATTCACATATTCAAACGGGCAACTCCTAATGGTATTTCAAATCAGACAGGTGGAGGTTTATTAACTGCAACAACAGGAACCGCATATAATCCTGCAACTGGTGTATTAACAATTACTACTACCACTAATCATGGATTATCCAATGGGAATAAAGTTAATTTGGCTGATGGATCATTAATATTTACTTGCGATAAAGATACTCATCAGACTGAACATCCATATCCTCGTTCAAGTGATCCTGCATCGGGTACTGATTTAACAATTTCTAATAAAACTAACAATACATTTGAAATTACTGTTAATACTCCTATTGTTGGTGGACAGATTGTTGGTTTAAGTTCATTTAGACTTACTTCGCAGAGTGGTGCGGTTCCATTATTCAGTAATGTATTTGATCCAAATGACTCCACTAAAGTATCTGTAGGATCATCTATTATCAGACTTAACAATCATGGATTCCAAACTGGTGAAAGAATTAAGTATGATCCTGGTAATGGTGTATATGGAAATAATAGAATTGGTATTGTAGCAACTAATGATGTATTAGGTGGAGTTTCTACAAACTTCATGCCTTCTGAGATGTATGTTGTTTCTAGACTGGATCAAAATAGATTTAAAGTTGCTGGATTATCAACAACATTGACAGATGAAGCCTTTAGTTTACGTAGTCTTGGATCTGGAACCGAACATTCATTTGATACTATTAATGCAGAAGCTAAATCATTAATTCAAATTGATAATGCGATACAATCTCCATTGTATAGAAGAAGTGTTTCTGTTGCATTAAGTGATGCTCTTGTTGTTGGAGTTAGTACAATTAAAGTTGTTGGAATTACATCTATTAAACTGAATGATATTGTTAATATTGATAATGAATTAATTAGAATTAAAACTGTTGGAGTCGGAGACCCAAATGTAATTACAGTTGATCGTGGTATTTTAGGTACAAAAGAGGCTGCACACTTAGTTGGTGCTGCGTGTACTATGAGAGGTGGTAATTATAATATTGTTAAAGATGTTATTTACTTTGCAACACCTCCTTGGGGGCCTACTGGTGATGTAGGTGTTAGTACACAATCTAGTTTCTCTGGTCGTGTATTTAATAGAAAAGATCAGACTAGAAACTTTGTTTTTGATGATGTTTCACATAAATTCACTGGAAATGTTGCAACTGGAAGAACATTTACATTAACTCAAAATGGTGCTGATGTAACTGGTATTGTTACAACTACTAGTGGTAGTGGTGGAAGTGATGAAGTCATTAATTATGGTGTTCTGTTGATTAACGGCGTATTCCAAAGACCAGGTGTTGATTATGATATAGTTGCTAGATCAACTGCACCTAATATTGGTATTGGTGGATCGGTTATATTTACTGGTGATAACTTATATGATTTACCTAGAGGTGGTAAAGTTGACTTAGTAGATATTGCAAATGGTCAGAATTATCAACCAAGAATACCTGCAGCTGCAACAGCAGTTATTAATGCCGCAGGTTCGATTCAAAGTGTTACTATGTTGGCTGCAGGTTCTGGATATCAATCAGGGCCAGTTAATGTAGAGATCTTTAATCCATTAGGAGTTGGTTCTGACGCAAAACTTCAAGCTACTGTTGGTACTGGATCTAGTGCTGGAATGATTACTGGTATTACTACTATAAGTGGTGGTACTGGATATTCATCCTCAGATCCTGCATACAATACACATATTCCTGTGGTTTCTACTACTGGAACTAGTATAACAATTAATGTAGGAACTGCACTTCCTAAAGGAAGATATCAACATACATTTGTACGTGATAGTGGTACTCATACATTTGTGAGTGCTACTACTGATTGTATTGGTATAACTGGAGGGGCATCAAGAACTCCTACAGGAGCAACTTACAATCCTTTAACTGGTGTTTTGGTACTAACATTTGGTGCAGCACATGGATTGAATACTTCAAATACAGCTACTATTGCAAATAATTCATTAACATTTACTTGTGATGCTGATAATCATGCAACTAATCACTCATATCCTAGATCTAGTGATCCTGCATCTGGACAAACACTTACAATTACTGCAGTAACTTCTACAACAATTACTGTTAATGTTGGTAAAGTTAAAGGTGTTGATTCAGTAGTTACTGATACAACTGCTGTTGCTGGTTCAGGTTCTACTGCTGCATTTACTCCTAGTACTGCAGTATATGATCCTACATCTGGAGATTTGGTACTTACTAAGGCATCTGGTACATGGACTCATGCAACTAATGCAGGA
>Ga0115011_10002193_pt1 | contig 13691 bp, 14 predicted proteins | sample TroAtlMetagenome_2_FD_88705 | JGI IMG/M metagenome (GOLD analysis project Ga0115011, IMG submission 88705) | Marine eukaryotic phytoplankton communities from Atlantic Ocean - Tropical Atlantic ANT8 Metagenome | ecosystem: Environmental > Aquatic > Marine > Oceanic | place: Tropical Atlantic... | reverse complement strand
GAAGGAGTTAAACCCCTCGAGTGTTACTGGAGTCCACAATTCTTCAGCGACCACCGGGGCGCTGATAATCCGTTCATCGTAGATGATGGCAAGTCGGGAGCGGCCTTTTTGCATTTTTTCAGTCGCGGACCTTATCCGTCGTAATCCACTACGGGTGAGTGATATATGCACCATATTGTTGCCGTCCGGGGTTGGAAGGGCGCTCTCAACATGCGAATTATTGAGGATCTCAGCCCGTGAGACGGCTAATTTTTGTCCGTTTGCCTCCCCTTTGCCTTGGGCGTCATAGAGGAGAATTTGGTGGTCCGAAGGGAGCTGAGAGGGATCCTTGGAGGCGATATCAGTGATGTAGGCGCTACGATCGTGGATGGCTCTGATGCTGATTTTGCCACTCACGCACAGGCGGTCGAGACGGGACAAGGCGTCGTTTCGATCCGTCCCGTAGAGCTGGACTTCGAGAAGACGGGCAGATCTTTCCGCTACGCGGACTCTTGCTGGTAGGCCGAGCAGTTCGGCGCGAGCGGTGAGTTCTTCGACAAGAGACGATGGAGAGGTCGTCTGATCGTCGGGAGGGAGCGAGAGGATGGCCTCGTAATTCAGTTCCTCCTTAGGCTTACAGCACGTCAATATGATGCAGCCCAATGCAACGAGAGATCCGGCCAATGAGGAGGCTTGAGGCATCGAGTGAGAGACGAGTGGGCAAAGTCTAGGACTCTTCCTCCGCGTCTTCCTGTTTCTCAGAGCTATCCTGCTTCGAGGAATTTCCAACCTTGGTCACGGACCGGATCGCATCCTTTTCAAAAGGGACAAAGACGTTCTCGGAGAGTTTCACGGTCACTGTGGTTTTTGAAATGTGATGAACCGTTCCGTGCATGCCACCGATCGAGATGATCTTGTCTCCTTTTGACAGAGAGGCCACTCTCGCTGCCTGCTCCTTCCGCTGTTTGCTCTGAGGCCGGATGATCAGAAAATACATGATCACAAACATCAGAATGAGCATCACCCACATGCTTCCGAGAGGATTTTGATTTTGGCCGCCAGGTGTCTGAGGCGGAGCAGCAGCGATGGTAGAATAACAGTTCATGTTCTTTTGTGGTTGTAGCGTTCGCAGAAAGAGGAACGAAATTCCTCAAATTGACCCTCGCTGATAGCCTTTCGTGCATTACGCACGAGGCGGAGGTAAAAATCAAGATTGTGAAAAGAAAGCAACCGTAAAGCCAGCATTTCTCCCGCCTTGAAGAGATGGCGCAGGTAAGCGCGGGAAAAGTCAGCAAGATGAGGGTGGCAATCTTCGGTCAGAGGTGACTTGTCGCGCTCGAACCGGGCATTCTTTATATGAATGGGTCCATCGTTTGTGAATGCGAGGCCGTGTCGGGCCGATCGGGTTGGGTGTACACAGTCGAACATGTCCACTCCCCGGGCGATCATTTCAAGCATTTGGGGAGGAGTGCCGAGTCCCATCGCGTAACGGGGCTTCTCCGGTGGGAGGAAAGGCTCGCTGTGCTCGACGGCACGAAACATTTCCTCCTCTGGTTCGCCGACAGAGACTCCCCCAACGGCATAGCCGTCGAAATCCAGCATGGCCAAGTCTCTTGCAGAGGCGGCTCGTAAGTCCTGGTAGGAAGAGCCCTGGACAATCCCAAAGCAGAGTTGTCGCCTCGCGGAAGGAAGAGAATTCTCGTCCCCATTCGTATTTGTGGGGGCGTCGGGAAAGAAGTCAGGGGAGTAATCAGCATGCCAGATCCGGCATCTTTCAGCCCATCGGGTGGTGAGGGCCGTGGATTCCTCAGCATAGGAACGCTCGCACGGGTAGGGCGGGCACTCATCAAAGACCATCGCGATGTCAGAACCGAGGGTGGCTTGAATCTCCATGCTTTTTTCAGGGGTAAGCAGGGCGGGAGAGCCATCGAGGTGGTTTTGAAACTGAACCCCCTCCTCGGTGATCTTGCGTGTCTTGGCGAGGGACCAGACTTGGAATCCTCCCGAGTCGGTGAGAATAGGGCGATCCCAGCTGGTGAAGCGATGAAGTCCTCCGAGTTCACGGATCGTCTCCTGTCCAGGTCTGAGCCAGAGGTGATAGGTATTGCCGAGAATGATTTCCGAGCCCAGAAGCTTAAGTTCGTCAGGGTGAAGGGTCTTGACGGATCCCTGAGTGCCTACGGGCATGAATATGGGGGTCTCAACTGTGCCATGAGCAGTGGTAAGACGGCCGTATCGGGCCTTGGTGGAAGAGTCGGTGGCAAGAAGCTCGAACACTACGGAGGAGAAGTTGCCTTCAGGTAACATGTTCCTGCCGTGAGACCACGTACGAAAAACGGATTGTCTTGGAATAGGATCTCCCAACAACTGAAGTTCCTGGTCGTCCTCATGCTTGTTTTACCCTTGGATGAGGTGTGGATCGTGAATACTGGGACTCACTTGCTGACAGTTATGAAGAGGACTTGTTAGAAATTTCCCGGGAAGACCTTGAAGGAGCCCTGAGCGAGGAATTGAATAGCCTTGGGGAAAAGGCCGTGAGCGTGGCTGATCTGGGTTGTGGTCCCGGGAGCCTGCTCCCTCTCCTTGCAAGGTATTTCAATCAAGTGATAGCCGTTGATTATGCTGAGGAGTTACTGAATCAGGCGCGTCGCCGCTGCAGTAGTAGAAAGATAAGGTTCGTGAGCCATGATCTAAGCAGAGGTCGGAGGTTGCCGTTCACAGTGGAGGTGGTCTGTTGCATTAATGCACTGATTGATCCCGATCGCGATAAGCGCTCGGGAATGCTGAAGACCTTAAGCTCGGCAATGAAAAAAAAGGGAGTGGCGGTTATTGTTGTCCCAGCATTGGAATCGGTATTTCACGTTTATCACACGCTCCGGATGATCAGGGAGCGAGCAGGGGCTCCGGGTGGACTTGGTGGGAGTGAGGCCGAGCGGATGCTGAGAGAGGAGGTTCTATCGTTCTCCGATGGAATTGTTCGGGTTGGGGGAACGCCAACGAAATACTGGATGAGAGAAGAGCTGATCACGAGCTTGTCAGAGCAGGGACTGGGGGTCCGAAAAATCAGAAAAGTGGAATACAGATGGTCCGAGGAAATAGAGAATCCACCCGGGTGGTTGAAAGGAGCTCCTCCCTGGGATTGGATGGTCCTTTGTGAAAAATAAACGGTCTTGTTATCCTAGGGGTGGCTAAATTGAGGTGGGCAAAGTCAGTGGGGGTTTCAGGGGTGGGGCCTCCGCCTCTCGAGAGGGTTGTTACCCGGTCATTTAGGCACTTGACGCTTAATACGAGAGGCTTGAGGGAGGAGGCCGAAGCAAGGCCTGAGGAGCAGAAACAGGTGGGAATATGGGCTGAGGGGCCTCTCGCTGAGATTCTTGAGGACAGAAGATGGGATAATGCGCTTGCGGTTGTCGGTATGGAGAGCTAGGCACCGGTAAAATGGCAATTCAGCGTGCGCTCTTATCGGTTTCAGACAAGGCAGGGTTGGAAGGCTTTGCACGAGCACTTCACGAGGAGTTCGGTGTCGAGCTTCTTTCAACCGGAGGAACGGCTAAGGCCCTGCGAGACGCCGGTTTACCGGTAATTGATGTTTCTGATTATACGCAGGCCCCTGAGTTATTCGAAGGTAGGGTCAAGACTCTGCATCCGAAAGTGCACGGAGGCCTGCTCCACAAGAGAGATTCCGAAGAGCACACACGGCAGGCAGCAGAAAACGAGATCAAGCCTATCGATCTTGTAGTAGTTAATCTTTACCCGTTTGAGGAAACGGTTGCAAAGGATGGCGTTACCATCGGAGAGGCAATTGAAAACATTGATATCGGAGGGCCTTCAATGTTGCGAAGCGCGGCCAAGAACTCCGCCTCGGTAACGGTGGTGACCGATCCCGGTGATTATACCGCGGTCATAGAGGAGATGCGCAGTCATGATGGAGACACAAGTCTCCGGTTACGGGAGGAGCTTGCGGTAAAGGTTTTCAAGCGTACTTCAGATTACGATGTCGCCATCGCGAATTATCTTGGGAAGTGCGATGAGAGCACGGCTGCCTGTTTCTCGACCACGATACCACTCGAGCGAGAGTTGCGTTACGGAGACAATCCTCACCAGAAGGCTCGCCTGTATGGCTCTTTCAGTGATCATTTCACCAAGCTGCAAGGGAAGGAGCTCAGTTATACCAATATCCTCGATATTGAAGCGGCAGCTGATCTGATCATGGATTTTCGCCGGCCAACGGTGGCGATACTCAAGCATACCAACCCGTGCGGAGTGGGCCAGGACGACGAGGATTTGAGAGTTGCCTGGCAGAAAGCCTTCGAGACGGACCGTCAGGCGCCCTTTGGGGGGGTGATTGTGTGTAACCGTCCCCTGACCGAGAGTCTGGCTCGGGTGATAAGTGAGATTTTCACGGATGTCATCATCGCTCCTGAGTTTGAGCCGGAAGCGCGGGCGATCCTGCAGAAAAAGAAAAACCTCAGACTGATGAAGATTAACGAGGTCTACAAACAGGCAAAGAAGGAGCCTCTTATTCGGTCTGCACCCGGTGGGTTAATGGTGATGGACCGTGATCATACGGTGATGGGTCTCGAGAATTTGGAGGAGAAGGTTGTGACTGAGCGCCCGCCGACCAAGGAGGAGATTCAGGCGATGCGTTTCGGATGGAGAGTGGTCAAGCACGTGAAGTCCAACGCCATTGTTTTTGCTACCACTGATAGTACGATCGGAATTGGGGCAGGGCAGATGAGTCGAATCGACTCCTCGCGGATTGCGGTGTGGAAGGCCGAGGAGTCTGGGTTGTCGCTCAAAGGCAGTGTCATTGCTTCAGACGCTATGTTCCCCTTTGCTGATGGCCTTGAGGCGGCTATTCAGGCAGGGGCAACGGCCTGTATCCAACCAGGAGGATCGGTAAGAGACGAAGAGGTAATCGCTGCGGCCAATCAAGCAGGTCTTTCAATGGTCTTTACAGGACACCGTCACTTCCGTCACTGAATTACAAGTTGCCGGGGTGCACCAGTTCAGGAGGTTTTATATCTGGCCTTAAAATGCTGAAGCTAGGAGTTAATATTGATCACGTGGCGACCCTCAGGCAGGCCCGTTATGCCACTATGCTGGAATCGAAAAATGCAGAGCCTGACATCGTGATGTCCGCGATGGCGGCGAAGAGGGGAGGGGCGGATTCGATAACGATGCATGTGCGGGGAGACAGGCGGCATGTGCAAGAGGCAGATGTGTTTCGAGTCAAAGACGCCTGCGGCCTGCCTATCAACTTTGAGATGGCCAGCACGGCTGAGATGGTCGCCATGGCTCAGAGACTGCGCCCTGAATTCGTCTGTCTGGTTCCAGAGAACAGGCAGGAGATTACCACTGAGGGAGGACTTGATGTATCTGGGCAGAAGGAGACTTTACTTTCAACGGTCGGAGCTCTGAAGGATGGAGGAAGCAAGGTGAGCATGTTTATTGATCCGGCGGAAGAGCAGGTCAGAGCGTCACGGGATATTGGAGCTGATATGGTTGAGCTGCATACGGGATCTTTTGCTAATTCTGAAGGGGTCGTAAGGCGGGAAGAACTTGCAAGGTTGACAAGGGCTGCACGAATCGGCAGCCAGCTGGGATTGGGTGTTAATGCCGGGCACGGGATTAACTATACCAATATTGAAGAGCTTTTTGAGATTCCCCATCTGGTAGAGCTGAACATTGGGCATAGCATTGTTTCACGAGCTATTATGACGGGAATGGAGCAGGCGGTGCGGGAAATGGCAGAAATAATGGCGCGATACACGGTGTAGTAATGAAGATCTTCGGGATTGGTATCGACGTCATCGAAATTGAGCGCGTTGAGCAGGCAATTGAGGCCTTTGGTGACCGCTTTCTTGCTCGGATTTTCACCGCGGATGAGCGGGACTACTGCTTGAAACAGAATCGACCTGCCGTCCATTTTGCTGCGCGCTGGTCTGCCAAAGAAGCTACATCCAAGGCCCTTGGAACAGGAATCGGAGAGTTGCTTTCGTGGGGGGATATGGAAGTCGTTCGCAGGGAATCAGGAGAGCCAGAGATGGTTCTGAGTGGTGATGGGCTGGATTTCTGCGATCAGCATGGAGTCGAGCAGATCAAAATCAGTCTCACTCATGCCAAGAATTATGCGGCGGCGAATGCGGTGGCACTCAGTATCTCCTGAGAATGGGCCACAACCTCGTTTCAGAGTTTTGGAGGTGAGGGGAGGGACAGGAGGATCTCCCGGATAATCTTAGCTGCGAGGATCGATGAGCGGCCAGTTGGATCAAGATCGGGAGCTAATTCAACCACATCACAGGCAACGACCCTGTGCCAGGGTATTACCGCAAGCAACTCCTCCAGCTCCTTCCAGCTGATGCCGCCCGGCTCCGGAGTTCCAGTTCCCGGTAAATCAGCAGGGTCCAGGAGGTCAAGATCGAGGGTGATATAAAGGGGTGACCTTTCTACTTTTTTCAACGCATCTCCAAGCGAGGATGCTTCAGGAGGAACGAGGCAGCCAGACTTTCGCAGATCATCGAACTCATCAGAGCTGCCTGAGCGAATGCCGCACTGGAGGATACGCGAGGGTGGGATCATTTCCCGGATACGCCGCATGCAGCAGGCGTGGCTCCATTTTGTGTTAGTCCACTCATTCCTCAGGTCTGCGTGAGCGTCCAATTGAACAACGGACAGGTTCGGATACCCCTCGAGGACTGCGGCTACCGCTCCTGGAGTAAAGGAGTGCTCTCCTCCTAGCAGGAGAGGAATCAGCTCCATGGAAAGAAGGTGGCGGCAGGCTTCCTTGACGAGAGTGTTGACTTTTTCAGCATCCTCTCCGGCCAAATTGAGATTTCCCAAGTCACTGAAAGGACGCCAGCTGAGATCGCGATCGAGTGAGGGAGAATAGGTTTCAAGGCAATCGGACACCTCCCTGATTGAATCGGGGCCCCGCTCCGCCCCCTTACGGAAGCAGGCCGTTCCCTCGAAGGGGACACCGAGAAGGGCTGGCATTCCGCTGATTGGTTCCGCGGAGGATTCGAGGTAAGGGACGCGTGGAGGGGAGATGGTCACATCAGCCGCTGTTTAAAATCCTCGTAATCAAATGATCGAATCGTCTCATCTTTTCCGTTTTCATCTCGCAAGGTAATGGAAGGGTGCTGAATGCCATTGAAGTAGGTGGTTTTGACCATTGTGTACTGAGCCATGTCTTCAAAAATCAGGCGGTCTCCGACTCTCAATGGTCGATGGAAATAATAGGAGCCAATTATGTCTCCTGCGAGACAAGTGCTTCCTCCGAGAAGATATCGATGAGCGCCCCGGTCAAGAGGGGGACTTCCGTCAAGGGTCAGATCGGGGCGGTATGGCATCTCAAGAACGTCTGGCATATGGGCCGTGGCAGAGACGTCGAGAATTGCAACAGTCTCTTTTCCACTCTGGAATATATCAAGAACGCTCGAGTGGAGAGCCCCGGCATTGAGGACTGGAGCTTCACCGGGTTCGAGCCAGACCTCCTCCAGATTGTAGTGATCTTGGGATTGCTTAATGAGGTCGATGAGTAGTTTTTGGTCATACTGGACGCGAGTCAGGGCGTGGCCACCCCCCATATTGAGCCACCGGATTTGCGGTAGCCGCAGAAGATCGCCAAAGTGGAGGTCGAGGGCTTCGAGGGTCAAGGCAAGAGCATCGCTGTTCTGGTCGCAAAGGGAGTGGAAGTGGCACCCGCTAAGTCCCTCAAGATCTGCGTTTTGCAAGCTGCTGGGAAGAGTGCCCAGACGAGAGCCGTGACGGCATGGGTCATAGATCGGGGTTGAGCCGGTTGAGCATTGCGGGTTGAGCCTTAGTCCATAGGAGATGTAGTCCTGTTGGTAGCGGGGATGGTTGAGGGCGTAGTCACGCCACCGATACCAGTGTGAGAGAGAGTTAAATATAATGTGAGAACTTAGATCGAAAAGATCAGTGTCTGTGTCGCGGTAGACAGGGCCGCAAGTGACGACTGTTTCACCGAAGAATTCTCGGGCGAGTCTGGCTTCCCACAGTCCTGATGCGCAGCACCCATCGAGATGATCACGCAACACCGGGAATGCTCCTGGAAGAGCAAAAGCCTTTAGCGCCTGAATGATCCGGCAGCCTGTTCTGGCCTTGATTTCGGAGAGAACTTCGCAGTTCTGCCTGATCACAGCGAGATCAATGAGATAGGCCGGGGTAGACGGTCTCACGATAGATGTTTAGATGGTGCCTGCGGCATTTTCGAGCTTGAGATGGCAGTTAATTATTCAGGGGCGATTTTCCTTGAGGAAAGGATCGTGCTCCTCGATCGACCAAGGGAGTCCGAGAGTATTCAGGTCCTCCATGAAAGGATCTGGATCAAAGTGCTCCATATTCCATACCCCGGCTTCGAACCATCGGCCCTGCAGCATCAGCTTGGCTCCGATCATGGCGGGTATGCCAGTGGTGTATGAGACTGCTTGAGATCCTGTTTCCGCGAAGGAGCTTTCATGAGAGCATGAGTTGTAGATGTAAATGGTTCGGTGTTCTTCCTCCTTTGTTCCGCGTATGATACATCCAATACAGGTTTTTCCGGTTGTTGATTCCCCGAGACTGCCGGGATCTGGTAGAAGGGATTTGAGAAATTGTAGAGGAACGACTGATTTTTCACGATAGTCAACCGGTTGGATGCTGGTCATCCCCACGTTGCTAAGGACCTTCAGATTTCGCAGGTAGGTTGGTGAAAAGGACATCCAGAACTGCGCTCTGCGGAGTGAGGGATATGCCTCGGTGAGAGACTCAAGCTCCTCATGGTACATGCGGTAAATTTCAAAATCACCTATTCCTTCCGGGCAGGAAAAGGTGCGATGAGTAGAAAAGGACGGGGACTCCACAAACTGACCATTTTCCCAGTGCCGACATACAGCAGAGACTTCTCGGATGTTAATTTCTGAATTGAAATTTGTGGCAAAGGATTCGGTGTTTTCTCCTCCATTCACATCGACAATATCCAGTTCAACGATCTCGTCGAAATAATGCTTCGCGGCAAAGGAAGTGAAGACGTTCGTTACCCCTGGATCAAAACCCGAACCTAGAAGCGCGCAGAGATTTTGCTTTCTGAATCGCTCGTGGTATTGCCATTGCCATTTATATTCAAATCGCGCGATTTCGCGTGGTTCATAATTTGCAGTGTCAAGATAGCTTGTTCCGGTGGCGAGACAGGCCTCCATCAGGGTAAGGTTCTGGTATGGCAGAGCCAGATTGAGCAGGAGGTCCGGGCGTAGTGTGCGTAGAAGAAGAATCGACTCGTCCAGATTATCAGCATCGAGGTGATGGGTGGAAATTTCTCGTCCCGTTCTTTGCCGGACTGATGCCGCTACGAGGTGGCATTTAGACAGAGTGCGGGAAGCAAGATGAATCTTGTGAAAGACTTCAGGGAGTTGTGCGCACTTGTGGGCGGTGACACTGCTAACCCCGCCAGCTCCTACAATGAGGATCGTATTCACGTTTAAACTAAGACTTTTGGAGAGCAGAAATTTGGGTTTTAGCTGAGGAAGCCGTGGGGCCGTTATTCTGAGTCCAGGACGGAGCGGTAATGCCCATATGAGGGGTTCAGCCTTTTTTCAGCTGGTTGCTGAATGGGGGTTAGAATTCTAAAAAAGAGAAGAGGGCGGTGATCGTGCATTGCTTGAAGAAAAAAATGAGCGTAAGTTGCTGGCATGACAATGTTGGCGGAAGATTCAGCCGTGATAGGTAAGACCAAAGAGCTCTGTGCGGCGATTGCTGGTGATCCGGAGTATCAATCGCTCATGGGAAAGGTCGAGCGGTTCATGGAGGATGATGCTGCCAAGTTGCAGTTTCAGAGTGTGCAGGAACGCAGCCAAGAGCTCGGTCAAAAGCAGCAGTCCGGCCTAGAACTGAGTGCTGGAGAGGTTGAGGACTTTGAGGCTGCCCGTGAGGCATTGATGAGCAATTCTGTTGCGCGAGAATTTATGGACGCTCAGCAGAATCTGCAATCCGTCCAGGCGGCTATCGGTAAATATGTTGGAATCACGCTCGAACTGGGCCGAGTGCCGGCTGAAGAAGATCTCGCCGATCAGGGCGGTTGTTGCAGTGAGGGAGGATGCGGCTGTGGCTAGCCGCCGCCGGGGCGGTAGTTTGTCTTAGATTTGGCAGAAGCCAGAGCTCTTTTCAGTTAAAGCTGCGCGCCTGCTTCCTGATCGAGGAAGAATGTGGTGTCGTGGTGGGATTGAAGGTAGGTGGCCGGGACCTCGGCTGTGATTCCCGGGTTTAGTGCGCGCTCTACAATGCCCGCTTTGCCGGTTCCAAAGGCGAGCAAGGTGATACGCCGGGCTCCGAGTATCGTTTTCACTCCCATGGTGATAGCTCGGCGAGGAACCTGCGTAGCTCCGCCAAAGGCCTGAGCGGCGTCATCAATGGTGACCGAGTTCAGCTCCGTGGCGTGCGTAGCAACTTCCGGGCTTGCTCCGGGTTCGTTAAATCCAATATGACCATTTCTTCCAATGCCTAGAACTTGTAGGTCAATCCCTCCTGCTTCTGTAATCTGGTCCTCGTAGAATGAGCAGTAACTTTCGAGATTCTCACTCAACACCGTGGATTCAGGGATGTGAATATTTTCGGGAACAATATCGATACGATTAAAAAGATGAGAGTGCATGAACTGCCAGTAGCTCTCAGGGTTTTCTCTGCTGATGCCAATGTATTCGTCGAGATTGAAGGTGATCACGTTGCGGAAGGATAGGCCTTCCTCGTGAAGTCGAACCAGCTCTGCATAGAGTTGAATGGGGGTGTTTCCGGTCGCCAGCCCCAGAACAGTGGGGCGTTCCTCGGCTTCTCGGGAGCGGATGAGCTGGGATATTTCATCTGCCAGTGCGGTTGAGGCAGCTTTGGCGGAAGGGAATATGTGAAAGGCGGGAACTTTAGGCATGGGGAGAACAAGGTTGCCGGGAACTACACAAATTTGGCACCCGGAATCAATACGAACAAACCGACATGGAAATTTTTAGCCCTCAGTCAGCCAGCAGTTTACGGGCGGCGGTGACGATTTCGTGAGATGAGCAGTTTCCCGGGATGGGGGTCAACCACTCTTCCCGCCGGAACCACGTGCGCTGGCGCTTAGCGTATTGGCGGGTGGCGATCACGATCTCCTCTTCGCATGTGGCTCTGTCTATCGAGCCGTCAAGAAGCCGCTGGATTTGTGGGACTCCAATAGCCCGGGATACGGCCGGTCCCGGAGAGGAAAGGGCAGTCAGCTCGTCTTGAGCATTAAGTCCAAGCATCTCGGAGGTCCGCCTGCGAATACGGTGGTCGAGGTCCGCCGGATCCCAAGAAAGCAAAAGACCGCGAAGGGCATCGTGTGAGATTTGAAATGAGGATCTTTGAGATGATACCGGATTGCCGCTGGACAGGCTTATTTCCAGCGCGCGCTGGACGTAGCGAGGATTGTGCCGATCAATTTTGGCTGCAGTGACCGGATCGATTTCGAGCAGGCGCGCATTCAGTTCCTCGAGCGAGAGCACCTCAAGTTGGGAGCGGAGACCCGGATCGGTCGCAGGCATATCGTCTGGCCCGTGGGTGAGAAACTTAAGATAGAGTCCCGAGCCGCCCACGACGATCGGGAGTTTCCCCCTTGCGCTAATGCTTTCAAGGATAGGGAGAGCCATTGCCCGATATTGGGCGGCATTCAGGACCTCAGAGGGGTCCGCAACTCCGTAGAGATGGTGGGTAACTAGAAGGCGGTCCTCCTTGCTGGGCGAGGCAGTGATGGTTTCGATGCCTCGATAGAGCTGGAGGGCGTCTCCATTCACGATTTCTCCATCAAGTTCGCGGGCTAGGGTAAGGGCATGAGATGACTTCCCAGATGCGGTGGGGCCACAAATATAAAGTGGTTGTGAAGAATCTTTCACGGGGTTCCTCGCATGATGGACGGCACGGTGTTTCTCGCTGCGAAGGTGCTAAGCCATGCTACACAAAATCCCCATGAACCATGGTTCATGGGGATGAATGTTGCTTAGGAAAGGTCTACTCGGTATCGGAATCAGACTCGCCTTGTGACTTGGCTCCACTGACGATCATTTTGCGCCCCATGAAGGGTTGATCGTGGAGGACTTCGACAGCTCTTTTTGCCTCTTCGATGGTTGCCATCTCGATAAACCCATAGCCCTTGGACTTGTGGGTGTTCCGGTTATAAACAATCTCAATGCCTCGTACTGCGCCGACACCCTTGAAGAGCTCTTCAAGTTCATATTCGGCTGCATCGTAAGAAAGATTGCCGAGATAAAGCCTGTTGGATTCAACAGGGGTGGAAGCCGGAGCCCCACGGGGGGAACTCGAGGTCTTTGCTACACGAGTCCCCGATTTTGGAGCCTTACGGGGTCCCCGTTTATCTTCGCCGGAGTGATTTCCACCTCCACGTTTTCGGGGAGGTCGAACGGTTTCCTTACGAAGGCCAATAGCTTTCAGGAGCTTCTGCCACCAGGTTAGAGGAACACGTTTTGGTCCCTTGCGTGGTCGGGGACCGCCAGAGCGGCGTCCCCCGGACTGAGGGCTCCTCCCCGAGCCGCCATCACGGGGCCGGTTGCGGTTATGGTTGCGGTTGCGGTTGCGGTTACGATTGCGGTTACGATTGCGGTTGCGGTCTCCGGAGCCTCCTCCGGATTCTGATCGCCGCGCGTTATTGGACGAATCGGACATGGTTCTTGTTTTGTTTCAGGTTCGCGCGGGGACACGATGAACGCCTCTATGGCGTTTTGCGGACTCTCAAGGTGCTCAAACTGGATTTGAAGCGCTGGTGACTCTGATGTCATTCGATGAGTCGACTGCTTCTCGTTGAGGTTAGATAGAGTCAGGAATCCGCTTGCTCGGCGTGTTGCTGTTCGCGTTCCCGCATGTTGAGGCCTCTTGGCCTGAGAGGTTGTTAGCCACTTATTTAGCTGGGTGGCTGATACGGATATCCAGTCTGGTGTCATGGCTGAGCCGTTTTGGCTGCCGCCTTGTTCTCGAGGGGCAAGCATGCGCGTCGAAGGGATTTCCGCTCCTCGGAGCTTATCCGGGCTTGACTCTCCCGGCAAGGCAAATGCCCAAGTCCTCGGATGGAGAGGATTTCGGAGTTGTCGTTCCCCTGCGTAAGGGGCTATGTTTTCTGGGAAATCCGCGTATTTTCCCTGTGCTAAATTGTTTGCGAGCTGGTGTCGTCACCGCCATTTTGTTGTCTCCGGGTAGTATTCTACCATTGATAGCCAGAGAGTCTTATTTTGTCGTTGAAGCCAACTCAGGAAGAATTCTTCTTGCAGAGGGCTCTGAACAAAAACGACCGGTTGCCAGCTTGACCAAGGTAGCAACCGGAATCGTTGCGCTCGATTGGGCCAAAGCGACAGGGACCGATCTTGGAGTTGAGATATTGGTCCCACCATCAGTTGCCAGCCTGGGCGGGTCCAATCCCATGGGGCTGTCTCCGGGCGATAGGATATCCCTCCGGAATGCGCTTTATTCGGCGTTGATGGGTTCGGATAACTCGGCGGCTCAATCCATTGCGCACCACGTGGGGTTCGCTCTGCAACAGGCTCGGGGAGATACGGGTGATCCAGTAAAGTTTTTTGTAGCGGAAATGAATACCCTTGCCGGCGCATTGGGGATGAGACGCACACGGTTTTCAACCCCTCATGGACTCTACGTGCAGCAAAGTAAAGGATACTCAACAGCGACCGATATGGCCCGGCTTT